>JABXJQ010000154.1_pt1 | contig 10911 bp, 5 predicted proteins | sample 7436221 | NCBI WGS metagenome assembly JABXJQ01 (sample SAMN14395755, study PRJNA613071) | wetland metagenome | isolation source: water sample H0 from high-altitude wetland | place: Chile: Salar de Huasco, high-altitude wetland | collected 2015-11-10
CCTCAAGGGCTCCAACCCTATATCTGGTTTAGGCTCTAACCTGGTTTCTTCAGGACTCTGATCCTATAAGGCTCCAACCCTATCCTCCAAGGCACAAAACTTGTCTTTTCGAGGCTCCAACCCTCATTTTACTTCGTCAAGTAGTATTTGGTTATATTTCACAGCTCCCAATGTTTTCTTCAACGAGCCCTGCCAATCTTTGCTTAGTCTTCACTTTGGTCTCCACATTACATCATAGATGGAAACCTTTTTCTCTTAGAAGGTGTCACCACTTCTCTTTATCACACCCAAACTAGATCTCCAAGGTCACCTCATTATGACTTTTTATAATGCATCATGGTCTTCAAGATTAACTCTAAGGTCAGTCAAGGCTTCTCAACAAGGTGTCTACAATAAGCAACCCAAGTTATGCACCTACTCTAATCCTCTTCAAGGGCTTCTTCAAGAAATTATCAAGGGAGTCTTCACAATGTTTCCCAACAATAGATGTCTCCACGAGCTCCTAAACAAGTGCTTCAAAACACTTCATTGAATTCAATGAATATTGATACAAAAATGAGTCATGTACTTACTTGAGTTCCTTAAATAGAATTCTGCATTGTTCAACTCTTCTTATGTCCAATTAGCCTCATCAACTTAAGTTTGATTGTCCAACGTTTTAGGCCTCCACTAGTGGCTGCTTATTGTTACTTCAAGATGCTTGATTATCCTTAGGCCTCCACTGTTGGTTTGACTGTCCTTTATTTAACAATTATCACTATAGGTCTGAGAGTTAATGTTGCTCCAAGTCCAAGGTTAATGATGCTTCCAGTGCTTCCACGGTCCAAGGTCAATGATGCTCAGTCTGAGGTGAATAATACTTCCACAATTTGTCTAAAGGCTAAAGATGTGAGGTTTCATCAAGTGATGATCTCAGTTAGGGTTACGGTGTTCACTGTCTCACAGCGTTATGGATAATTTGTGGGAAGATATCCCGAGCTTGAGGTAGAGAAGTTCTGTGTATGATAGGTGCACCGAATTATATTTGTATGATGAGGATCCGACCCACTATTCCTGAATATGTGGTAATTTCCACAAGACCAAGCTTCAAACAACCACCCAAATATGAGTTAGATTTCCACTGGGAAAGTTCGAACTTCTTCCACAGATCTGTAATGCCACAGTTCCACAGAAATTATTACATGTCCAAAGATTAAGGACAAGAATGTGGTACCGTAGTGTGGTTTGATTAAACACAGATCTGAGCTCTCAATAAGTAACTGTTTGAGCCTTAACTTGTCACAAGGATCATTGTTTTAACTTCAGATCCTTCCCTTTTTTATTCCTAGAACCAAGCACACTTGTATTGATTCAATACAATACTTCCCTCCATAGGTCTGCAATTTAATTGTGCAAAAATTTGGAGACCCAAATTTCTACTGTAGCAACTAATTTAAGTATCTTCTATTTGTTAAATTACTCAACAAATTATTTACTGCATCCTACAGCAAATACCGAAACTAATACATTGCAGCCTTCACCAATTAAATTAAATGTGGAAACGAGAAATTGAGTAAGAAAGAAATACACAACACATGACATCGTTATTTTTAGACAAATGTCCCCAAAAAAACCCAATGTGGGAAAATCGGTGCAGTGGTTAAGGGTTTGTATTATTAAGAAGTATTTTTCTTAATACAATTCGTTGGATGCCCAACTACCCATCTGATAAAGAGAGAAATTGGGCAAAAAAATAGTGAGATGATCTCGCCCTGTCACTGGAAGAACCGGAACTAATTTGTGCAGGAGGTGAGCCCATGTGATGCCTCTACACAGTCTCTTCACAGTTTTTCATCACTCCCACGCAGGCAGTGCATCAGTGCAGTTGGGATTGTGTTGCACCTCCTTTTGATCCTCTGCTGGCAGGAAACTTCATCTCTTTGGCCTCCTAGTTTCGCAACCTGTCTCTGCCACTAAATCCTGATTTTTCCTTACCATAATTTCGATCTCCTTCTAAATCTTTGCATTGCCACAGTGTAGCTCTGCGTGGCCCTGTGTCAGCCTCTCTGGACGTCTCTCTTCCCTCTCTACCTTGTACTCTCTGGACCAGGAAAACTTCACTCCAAAAACTATCCCTACTCCTCGTTGCAAGAAATCTCCTCAAGCGGTTCTCTAGCAACTGTTGCACTGCTCTCTTGAGAAATCAATATCTTGATCTCTCATTCGATGTGTTTTCCAAATTCCCATAGAAGTCCTTCTTATAATCCTCCAGTTGAGTAATCAATGGCCCAGATTAGATTCTAATCAATGGCTCAGATCATTTGGACTCAATCTTCATATTCTTCTAGAAGTTTCACCTTCGTTTTGATTAATACCCTTTAATTATTTTAATTTCCTAAGTTTATACTTAGGCATCCATTAAAAATAATTAGTTATTTTAATAAAATTGTCTCTAGGTCGAATTTCCCAAAACGATTTATGGGTATTTTGGAATACATGTGTTCTAGCCTCACTACAAATTTTGAGACTTAGAGCACATCTGATGCCACCAGAAATCAACACTCCAATTAGCGAGGAATGTGTTCTAGTAATGCAACCTATTGAAGCATCACCCTTCTCTGTAACATCTCCCTCTATGTTGCTAATGTCTAACATCATTTCCCTCCAACTATTGGCAAATGTTGCATTTGTACCGCTACTAACCCTACCACTTCTAACATTGCATATGTACTGAACCCCTCATAAGTTCTGCATATTATGTGTTGATGTTGGCACTGCCACTGCCAACATTGCATCTGCACTGCAACCTTCTCCAACTGTTGTTGCTACTACATCAGCAACGAAAAAGCATCCAAAATCACTGAACAGGTGTTCAGCATGATGCATCTATTGCTTAGTCTTTGTGCTGACCCTCCAAAGCCTCTGCATTGTGCCAACTGCATTGCTGCTAAGTCTGCTCCGTGTTTCTCAGTCTCTGGTTCTCCTAACCAGTCACTCTGGCACTCCTCTGTATCAACTGATCATGGTCCATCCTGCTACTTCTGATATGGTCTCTCATAGCAGGGTTTTGATCCAAGAGGTGGACTCCTCAAGGATCTTGCGCATCTGTAGTTCATTTGAACTACAACACTAGATCACGCCACCTATCCCCTGGAGGTATCTAGGCAATCATGGAAAAATCCTCTTCCTCAATCTTAGTAGATGCAGCCTTCGGATCATGCTTCTCATCTTTGTCCTTCTTCTTGAGAGGACATTGTGTAGCGTAGTGACCAAATTCACCACACCGGAAACACTTGATCTTCGAGACATCCTTATTATGCCTTCACTGCTCTTGTTGTCCCTTAGACGCAAGGGTTGTATTCTCTTCCTCATCCTTGGGCTTCATCCCACTGTTGTTGTTGTTCAAGTTTGTACTTGACTAAGACTCTCCTCATCTATTCCTGCTGAAGAGTGACCCACATCCCTTCCCAATCTAGAAATCTCTCTCTTCCCAGGATTCTCTGGACAAATACTTTCCATTCTTCTGAAACATAATTCAAGGCCAGCCTCACCATGTCAATAGGCTGAGGTGTTGACCCAAAAACCTCCAATGAGTCTCGGATTTCCTGAAGCCTTGTCAGGAACGGATCAATGTGATCCCCATTTTGCATCTGCGTGGATCTCATCTTCTGCTCCATGTAAATATTTTGCTGCTTGGAAGATCCTTCGTATAGCGTAGCCAACACTTCCCACATTTGTCGGGAAGTATCCTTACCAGAAATGTGACACACTACGTGATCTCTCACAACGTCGAGGATCAATCGCTTGGCCTTTTCCATCTCACCCTTGTACTTCTTGAGCGGATCTGGATCCGTGGGTACAACTACCACATTATCGACGTAGGTTTTGAGATTAGGCTCATCCATAAGACATGAAATCCTTTCCTTCCATATCACATAGTTGGATGCACCATCCAAATGATCCTGATCTCGCAACCCATTAGCTGTCATCTCTACCAACGAAATGTCAAACCACCTCCTCTCTCCTTTAAGCAGCACTAGGCTAGCCTACGCACTCCCTGCTGGAGTTAGTAGATATGCTACTCAGCAATAGAGAAATTGAATTCCCTGGCTAGGAATTCTCTAAGGAATAAATTCCCTCAAGAGTGTCTCCTTCCTTCTTACATTTTTTTGCCCCAGCAATTGTTCCAGAAAATTTTTTTGCCTTGATGCTTCTACGCTACTCCCTCTCACACTAGAAAATTTCGATCTGGAAATCTCTCTCTGTCGACTCACTCAGAGAGAGATTTTTCCATGAAAAATTTTCCCTCCTGGCCTTGACTATGAAATCCCTCTTGGGATTCGATTTGTTTCCTACGCATCACTTCAACTTCCCTCCTTCTCTTCAGCATTGGTCTCTTCTGACTCTTCCCTCTCTTGCTTCACCTGCCCTCTGAAACCATATGAAAATTTGGAGACCCAAATTTTTACTGCAGCAACTAATTAAGTATCTTATATTTGTTAAATTATTGAACATATTATTTATTGCAACCTATAGCAAATACCGAAACTAATACATTGCAACCTTCACCAATTAAATTAAATGTAGAAACAAGAAACTGAGCAAGAAATAAATACACAACACATGACACCGTTATTTTTGGAGAAATGTCCCTGAAAAAATCCAATGCAGGAAAATCGGTGCAGCAGCTGAGGGCTTGTATTATTAAGCAATAGTTTTCTGAATATAATTTGTTGGATGCCTAACAAGATATCTGATATAGAAAGAAACTGGGTAAAAAAATAGTGAGATGATCTCACCCTGTCACTGGAAGAATCGGCACTGGTCTGCGCTGGAGGTGAGCCTCTGCGTTGCCTCTGTGCAGTTCTGCATCATTCCCACACAGTCACTGTGTCACTGCAGTTGGGACTACGTTGCACCTCCTTTTGATCCTCTACTCGATGGAAAATTCAGCTCTCTGGCCTCCTACTCTCACACCCTGATTGCGGCATTAAATCCTTACTATTCCTCAGCATAATTTTGATCTCCCTCTCAACCTATGCATTGCCACAACGTAGCTTTGTGTGGCCCTATGTCAGCCTCTCTAGACGTCTCTTTGTCCTCTCTGCCTTGTACTCTCCAGACCAGGAAAACTTCCCTCCGAAAACTACCCCTGCCCCTCACTACAAGAAATCTCCTCAACCAATTCTCTAGCAACTACTGCACTGCTCTCTTGAGAAATCGATCTCTTGAGCTCTCACTCGATGTGTTTTTCCAAATTCCCATCAAATTCCTTCTTATAATCCTCCAATTGAGTAATCAACAACCCATATTAGATTCTAATCAATGGCTCAGATCATTTGGACTCGATCTCTATCTTCTTCTAGAAGTTTCACCCTCAATTTGATTATACCCTTCAATTATTTTAATTTCCTAAGTTTATACTTAGGCATCCATTAAGAATAAATAATATTTTAGTAAACTGTCTCTGTGTGGAATTTCCCAAAACGATTTCTGGGTGTTCTATAATACATGTGTCCTAACCTCACTGCAAATTTTGAGGCTTAGAACACATTTGATGCTACTAGAAATCAAAAATTGGACAAAGTCTTATATATTGTGTGTGAATGTTGGTACAAAACTGCTTTTATATTGCGGTAACATAGTTGCCATGATGAGCCTTATATTGTTAATGTGTTACTGTTGGTGCTAGCTGGCTAAGTGGAGTAGGTATGTTGTTGCCATGTATTGCCATGGTGATGACATTGTATTATAGAGAGATCAAATTTATGTGTTTATAAATTGTTTAATATGTTGCCTTTTGAATGTAAGAGTAAATGATGTATGTTGTCAGGGTTGACAATGAGAGTCTATGTTGTTGCTAGGGGTTGATGCTATTGATGATCAAAGGCTTATTGTTGATGTTGAGATTCATTGAGCTTGGTTTGTACTACAGAGATCATATTATTGTTGCTACAAGTTGTTGTTAGGGTTTGTGTCGTTGAGATCATAGTGGTTATTGGATGTTGATGACAGAGTATAGTTATTGATGGTAAAGATGTTATAATGCTAACAGCTTGATGTGATAGGTGAACAAAGAGGGTTTGTATTTGGCATTTGCAACCAGATTGTCTTGAATATTGGATGTTATTGTTACACTAATGATGAGTGGAGAATTTATTATTGATGTATGTTGCTACGATGTACATGTTGAGCAGAAGCAGGTTTGATTTTTGAACAAAAATTATATTGTAGTTTGGTTTTATGTTTTTGAGCAGAAATCTTTAGTGGGTCCAATCTAAAATTTGTGAAACGTAGCGTACGGTATTTGATTTTTTTGTAGGTGGATCCAGTATGAAACATTGTGAAACGAGGTCCACAAGAGTCTGAGGGTTGGAGCCTTCAATAAGGGAGTGGTGGCTTCCTTCCGAGGGTGGTTGGAGAAATTGCTAAGGGAGTGGTATCTTCCTTCCGGGGGTGTCTGGAGAACTAGATAAAGGAGTGGTAGCTTCCTTCCAGTGGTGGTCAGAGAACTTTCTAAGGGTGTGGTAGCTTCCTTCTACTGGTGGTCGAAGAACTTGCACATGGAGTCGTGGCTTCCTTCCAGTAGTAGTTGAAGAAACAATTGGAGGTGGTGGCTTCCTTCCAGTAGTAGTTGGAGAAACAATTGGAGGTGGTGGCCTCCAGCAGGTTGGGGCCTGCACACTAGTGGTGGCTAGTGTATGATGTAAATGAATATTTTTTAATATTAACAAGAAGAATACAAAGAAAATTTCAGCGGTGGTTTTTCCAAGTTGGGTTTTACACCTAATATCTGATGTTTATGTGTGTTTGATGGTGTTATTACTCCTCATAGCCCATGATTGATAATGTTCATGTATTGATGGTTTCTCTTATATAGCTTCTCAAGGTATGTGTATGTTTATGTGTATTATGTTGATTAATTATGGGTACAGTCAAGATTTGTAAAGAACAGTAAAAATTGGGGTAAAAGTTGATTCTTCAAGAAATACTGATTCACCCCCCTCTCAATTTTTTGAACAAGTAGTATGATCACTAACCTAAGTTTGTACTTACAAATTTGGGTTTTCGAAGATGGAAGATTCATAAATATCAAATGGACTTTACAAAGAGGAACTAGATGGTACATATGGGCAAGAGAATAAACAAAATGCATAGGTGTATGTTAGGTTAGTTATGGAGGGTTAAAACCATACAAATCAGTTGCATCACTTCTGTTAACTCTATATCATAAGTTTGGTAAGATAATGTTGTGGGTTTTAAGGCTCAAAATGACTCTCCAGTATGTGTGTTATGAATCACATATGCAGCACCCCCATGTACCATAGTAAAATCTTCCACCAAAACATCAAGCACGATTAATGAGGTATAACTCAATTTTAACCCCATAAGTAGCAATAACAAACAATTTATTGGGTATGTGTTATATATTTTACATGACTATCCCCACATGCTATGTAGTTTTTTGTGTTTGTTTTTGGCCAATTTTGACACAACTTTTCTAAAAGTGGCTTTCTGGTACATAGTGGTTTTGTCCACGGTTTTTTAGTTTTGGTTAAGGAACTACGATTGTATTCTAATAAAGGTAAGTGGATTGGTGGCTGATGGATGTTTTGGGAAATATATGTTGTATTGTAACACTATATAGAAGGATAAATATTGAAAAATATTGTTGGTTTTCCAAGTTTGGGTTCTGACGATAAAATTTGTGTTTAAGTGTGTGTTTTCCATTGCATATTTTCTTTTTTATTAAGAATATATTTGTAGCAATAAATTGTACATGGTTAAAACCTACATTTGGTATCATAGAAATTTTGGCTTCAAGGGGATGCCTTTATGGCTAAGGGGTTTAGCTCGAGCCTATGGTAGACCTTGTTACAATGGAAGATCTATCACTGTGATTCTTGTGGTGAAAAGGAAATCGAAAATAGTCCAAAGATGGAGATCGAGAAATTCAATGGAAAGATTTTTTTAGTTGTGAAAGACTGAAATGGAATATTTTTTGGTGTATGGAGATCATTGGATCATTGTGGATCTGGGTACTACACCAATAAGGATGTCAATAAAAGATTGGACCAAGTTGGATCGAAAGGAAAATAGAACAATACAATTGTATCTCTCAAATCCAGTATTACTAAAATTTTTAAGGGAATTTACAACAAGGGCTTTGTAGGACAAGTTAGGGGATTTGTATCAATCTAAGTCCCTCGTGTACAAATTTTTCATGTGGAAGAAGTTGTATAACTAAAGGATGAAGGATGGAGATTCAGTGACAGAGTATTTGAACACCACCTATATTGTGGTAAGTCAGTTATTATGTATTGATATTAATATTAAGATGAAGATAAGTGCATCAATTTGTTATTTTCTCTACCATACTCATGGGATAGTCTGGTTGTTGCCATAGGTATTAATGCAACTACTTCAATATTCGATGAAATAGTCTCATCCTCATTATCAGAGGAGATGAGACAGAAAAACATGGAAATTAAAAACAAATATGCCTTTTTTATAAGAGGACTCTCTTGGAATAGAAATAACAATAAGTCCTTGAGTGGGGGATCTAAATCTAGAGGAAGATCTAAATCTCCAGGAAAGTTTGTAAAGGTATGTTGGAAATCTAAAAAAGAAGGGCATTATAAGAAATATTGTAGATCCAAAATTGCTGAGAAAGGTAAGGGATCTAAAGATGCATGTTATGCAGAAGCAAAAACCTCTTCAGATGGAGGGGATTTGTACTTGGCTTCTTAAAGAACACACGTAGATCATGAGGCATGGTTGGTCAACTCGGGTGCATCCTTTCATATGACTTCTCACAGGAAGTGGTTTTTCGAGTATGAAATATTTGATGGTGGTGATGTTTTCTTGGGACATGACTCGATAACCAGAATCATAGGATGAGAAAAAGTCAAGTTGAATCTCATGGGTGAAAGGATTAGAACACTCCTTAGTGTTCTGAACATCCCAAGAACGGCCAGAGATTTGATTTCAGTAAGCAATATGAGCAATGCAGGTGTAAAAATAATGTTTGAAAAGGATACGTGTAGGATGGATTGAGGAGAAATGGTATTGCTGAGAGGAGTTTGGATTGAAACTCTGAATAAGCTACTAGGAAGAAATATTGGATATGGGTGGAACAGTTACATTGTTCCTGAAAGTGGATAAAAAGAAGGAAAAACTCCTACAATCTCTAGAGAAAAGACTATGTTGTGGCATCAATGGCTGGGACATATTGAAGAGAACGGTCTTCGCATATTACATAGTAATGGTATGGTAGAAAGGTATGTCTAATTTCTCTTTGGATTTTGATTTATATGAACATTTTTCATATGGGAAGCAAATTTGGGTAAGATTCTCCTTTGTTTCTATGAGATTAGAGGGAGTATTACAGCCAATGCACAATGATGTGTTTGGACCTATGTTGATTCCATCACTGGTTAATTTTGTGTACTATGTCTCATTTATAGATGACTTATCGAGGAATATGCGGATTTATTTCCTCAAGAATAAATTTTAAGCCTTTGAAAAATTCAAAGAGTTTAAGCCTCTTATGCAAAATTGGAAAAATAAGAAAATTAAGGTGTTGAAGAATTCTGTGAGAAATGTGGTATGAAAAGATAGAATATAACTCCATACAAACCTCAGCAAAGTGGAGTTGCAAAAAAGATGAACAAGACGTTGATGGAGAAACCAAGGATCATGCTAAGTGGTGTCGATTAGGACAATAACTCTAGGCAAAGCCAATGGACGTTGTGTGTTACCTAGTAAATAGATAACCCTCATCAACATTAGATGACAAGAAACCACATGAGGTATGAATCAGTAAGAAACCCTCTCATAAACATCTCATGGTATTTGGTTGTGATGCTTATGTACACATTACTAAAGAGAATAAGAGTAAGTTGGATGAGAAAGTTGAAAAGTGTATCTTAATTTAATATAAAGATCATGGTATAAAAGGCTATAAGCTTTGGAACCTTCAAACTAAGAAGGTTGTCCATGATGATTTTTTATGATCTTCTAATCTGATAATTACTTTCTTATGATTTCTTAACCAATTCATTACATCATAAATTTATTATACATAGAAAATCTCAATTGAAATGCAATAATGACAGTAGGATAATAAAGAGATAGATTGTTATTATTGCAATGTTGTTGAGATTTTCTATGTATAATTGCTTAATGATATATGTTACATAATTTAACTTGATTATGAAATCATTGGAAATTAATTATCAAATTATAATATCAATTTCTCTTATGAGAAATCAAAGATGTTGTCAAACATGAAGTCCTACCAAGGGAGAGAGAACCAGAGAAGAAATACATTGAATTGAAGGATGATGAATCAGATTCTACAAAAGAACGGGAATCGGAAGAAGAAGAACCACAGACTCCAAGACTAAGGAGATTGGTTCAGGAAAGAAGGCAGCCATAAAGGTATACTCCATCTGATTTCTGTTAAAAAAATTCTTTGTTTATTATTGATGATGATTTTAGAACTCTTAGGGAGGTAGTGGATTCAAAGAATGGAAAACTCTAGAAAAAGGTCATGATTGAAGAAATGGTAGTCTTGGATATAATGGGGTTGCCACCTAGAAGAAATTTCATTGGCAACAAATGGGTGTTTAAGGTGAAGTTTAATATAAAAGACAAAGTGGATAAATACAAAGCTCAACTAGTAGCAAAGGGTTATTTCCACGTAGAGGGAATTAACTTTGGGGATATTTTTTCTCTTGTTTCCAAGTTAACTTCTATTATATTGTTTTTATCTGTTGTTTCTACTTTTGATTTTGAAGTAGAATAGATGGAGGTGAAAATGAAACTCCTACATGGGGATTTGGAGGAAGAAATATACATGAAATAACTATAAGGCTTTGTTGTGAAACTAAAGAAAGAGCTAGAAAGCAAGTTGAAAAAGACCCTGTA
>JABXJQ010000155.1_pt1 | contig 10834 bp, 7 predicted proteins | sample 7436221 | NCBI WGS metagenome assembly JABXJQ01 (sample SAMN14395755, study PRJNA613071) | wetland metagenome | isolation source: water sample H0 from high-altitude wetland | place: Chile: Salar de Huasco, high-altitude wetland | collected 2015-11-10
ATCTGGAAGAGTAACTACACTTACCTAAGAAACAACGGGCAAGTTTACAACCAGAGCACTGGCTTCCTAGATGACACTACTGGAATAGTTCTCAAAGCTGCTACTGCATGGCTTAAGCTTGCTGGTATTCAGGGCTTCCAGAGAGTTAAGCGCATAGGTTTCTTGGGAGAGTATAAGTCTCCACACCAGCTACAGATAAAAGTAGGCTATGACTACAAGCCAGCTTACGCTGATACTTATACGTTTGATGCCACAACGGTTATTGCAAGCTCTGCGAACACCTATCAGTTTAGGCAGCACTTACATATTCAGAAGTGCGACTCTCTGAGGTTTGAGTTTTCAGATGTTCTTCCGGTAACACCTGGAGAGTCTTACAATATGAGTGACATGAGTTTAGAGGTTGGTATTAAAGGCGGGATTAACAGGCTTAAATCCGCTCAGAGTATTTAAGGAGCAAATAGTGAACTTAATTTGTAAAAAATGCAAAGTAGAAAAAGATGAGTCTTATTTCTATAAGCATAATTCAAATTTAACCAAAAGAAGTGGAGCCTGCTCTGATTGCATAAATGCTTATAAGAAAAATTGGTACTTAAAAAATAAAGATAAAGTTATCCAAAGGTCAAAAAATAACTACCAAGAAAACAAAGAGAGACACATAAGTTATTGTTTAAGATATAGAAAAATCAAACCTTGGGTTCATGCAAAAAATCAGAGAAAAAGATACGCTATTCTTAGGCTTGCAACACCGAAATGGTTAACAGAAGAACAAATAAAAATTATGAAGGATTTCTATAAGAACAGGCCACATGGTTATGTGGTGGATCATATAATGCCAATAAGAGGAACTAACATAACTGGCCTGCATGTTCCTTGGAACTTACAATATTTGACTCAAGAAGAGAACAGTTTGAAGTCTAACAAAATACCCGTTATCAGCGGGCCTTTATCTGATATTGGCAATAGCCAACGAAAGGATGGGTAACTATATCGGGATCTTTGACTTCCTTGGCGAAGCTACTACAAAAGAAAACGAGTTTCAGGCTGAGGCGCAGAAGCTTCAAGACTTGGAGAGGCAGAAGTATGCGCAAAAGATTTTGCAAGCTCAAACTGCAGCCGATGACACTCAATATCGGCAAATGCTTAATAACCAAATGCAAGGTATTGGGCCAAGCGTAGCAGACGCTACGCAGAGAAAGTATGCGCAGGATGCAACACAGAACGCTATGGCTTTTTCAAACAGTGCTAGGGGCGATGTTAACCCTGCTCTTTTGCAGCGTAATGCTCAGAAGATGGCTATGCAGGCGCAAGCGCAAGGAGCGCAGAACGCTGGCATAATGAAGAACCAAGAGTCGCTTAATGCGGCTCAGTTGTTTGGACAGAACAGAGCGCAGAATCTTGGGCAACAGCAGTTCTATGAGCAGCTTGGTATGCAAGGAGATATGGCGAACATGGGAAGTGCAAACCAGGCGCAGGGGATTAACGCTAGTACAGCAGCAGGAAACACAGCAGCGGTTAATACCGCTACTGGATCTGCGCTAAACGGGATAGCCAGCGGTGCTATGATGTTGTCGGATGAAAACGAGAAGACAGATATTCACAGCGGAGCTTCTGAGATTCAAAGCTTCCTAGATGCACTAAAAGCGCACAAGTACAAGTACAAAAACCCCGCTAACGGAGAAGGAGAGTTTGTTTCTCCTATGGCGCAAGAGCTAGAGAAAAGCTCTGTAGGAGATAGCATGGTGGAAGACACACCAAGCGGTAAAATGGTAAACTACGGTAAAGGTTTTGGAGCCGTATTAGCTGCACAAGCTCACTTAAACGAGAGACTCAAAAAGCTGGAGAAGAAAAATGGCTAACATGCCCATAAACGAAGACCAGATAATGCAGCTACAAGCTGGAGGGAAAGTTTCTCCGGTGACTGCTGATAAGATGAAAAAGGCTTGGTATGAGCGTCCAGGTTCTGAGATTCTTGCAGAGGCGGCTAATGACCAGACTCCGCTTGCTTCAAAGGAAGTTATTGAGAAGGCTTTATCTGATCCAGAAAGCAGCTATGCTAAAAACTATCCAGACGAGGTTAGTAAGGCTGCAAAGTTTTATGGATTGAATCAAGATAGAGAGCCAGCAGCGGCTGTAGCTGCTACTACAGTTGTGCCTGAGAAGGCTTCTCTAGATGAGCTAGCCGTGGCTCCTAAGCCAGTAGCTGCAAAGCCAGCAGAAGACATGATGAAAAGCTCTGGCATTAACCAGGCGTTTGGTATGCAGCAAAAAGGTTTGGCTGGTATTGCAGAAGCGCAATCTGGAGCAGCTTTAGAGCAAGAGCAAGCACTTAAGGAAGCGCAAAAGCAATCTGCAGATTATGATTTGCAAGTTAAAGCTAATACAGAAGAGAGAAAAGTTAAGTCTGAAGAGTACATGAAGTCTTTGAATGATATGCATGAGAAGGCTGCGACAATGGAGAAGGTTAACCCTAATAAGTACTGGCAGGATAAGAGCACTGGCTCTAAAGTTTCCTCAATTATTGGGCTTATGCTTGGAGCAATCGGCGGCGGTTTAACTGGTAAGGGTGGAAACGTAGCTCTTGATATGCTTAATAAGTCGATTGAGCAGGATATTGAGGCGCAGAAAGATGCGTACCAGCGGTTTAAGGGCCAAATGGGCGACAAACAAAATATGTTTAGCATGGCCATGAATCAGTTAGGCGATGAAAAGTCTGCTCTACTAGCCTCCAAGGCTTCAGCTTTGCAGCTTGCAGACTTAAAGCTTAAGGAAATTGCAGCTAGATCGAACTCGCAAGAGGTAAAAGCTAGAGCGCAAGTAGAATCTGGCAAGATCATGGAAGAGTTAAGCAAGGTTAACTTAGTAATGAAGCAGCAAATTAATCAAAAGCTAGCTGCAAGCCAAGCTACAATGGGCCAGGGCGTAGAAGATCCAAGTATGCTGAGTGAAGACCAGCAAAAGCGCGTGGTCAAGATGCCTAACGGTTTATATAAGCCAGCTATCTCTGCAGAAGCGGCTAAGGTTGTAAACGAAACCGTTATGGCTTCTGACAACATCAAAGACACCATGAAGAAAATGGAGAAAATCTTTGATCCAGCTTTACCGTACACTGAGAAAGCGGCTCTCTCTAAGACTTATCAATCTGATTTGTTTATGCAGCTTAAAGAGTTAGCAAAACTTGGTGTTATCAGTGGACCAGATAAGAAGTTGGTTGAGCCTCTTATTGCTGACCCGACTTCGTTTAGGCAGGACATAGCGAGAGCTAGAATGGACGCTCTCTACTCTAAGGTTAAATCAAACACTGACAACGTATATAAAAGATATGTGCCTGGATACAAACCGATACAGGGGAAATAATGGCAAAGCTATATAGCACTGAAACTGGAGAGGCAATAGAGGCAGCTCCTGAGCAGATAAGCGCACTGGTAGCTAGCGGAAAAGCTGCGTTCAAGAAGGGCGATGTTGTTCCAGTTCTAGACTCCGCTGGCCAGCCTGCTGAAATACCAGCAGAGGACTTCTCTAGAGCCTTGTCTGAAGGATATAGCTACGAGCCGCCTGAGTCACAGAAGGCAAGGCAGGATAAGGAAACATACAGTGGGCAAACTGGTAGAGCTGCACTAGAGGGCGGGGCAAGGGGATTAACTCTTGGCCTGTCAGACGCTGCTATGAGAGCGGCTGGTGTAGATCCAGAGGGTATCAAAGGACGCAAAGAAGCTAACCCCATAACTTCCACTTTATCAGAGGTGGGTGGCGCGATTGCTCCTATGCTTTTATCTGGAGGAACTGGAGCATTGGCAAAGGGCGCGTCTCTTGCGCCTTCGGCTCTTGCTGCAAGGGCTGGAACTGGAGCCATGAGAGCAGCAGAGGGCTTAGTAGGCTCTGAGGGGGCCAAGACTCTAGCGGGCAAGATTGTACAGTCTGCTATTCCTATGGCTGCAGGCAGCGCGGTAGAAGGCGCAATTTATTCTGCTGGTAACGTGGTGTCTGAGGCTTCGTTAGGAGATCCACAGCTAAACGCAGAGAAGGCCATAGCACAGATTGGTATGGGCGCGGCTCTTGGAGGCGGCATAGGCGGTCTTATTGGGGCTGCAGCGGCTCCATTTAGAAAATCCGTGCCTCACGTTGTCTCTGAGCTAGATAACTCCGTGCAAGGCGCAGGGCAGGCCACAGAGATGGCTGTTAACTCTCCTCTTCTAACAGAGGCCGAGAGAAACGCATTTAAGTCTGGCATAGGCGGCGTTAATCCAGACGCAAAAGACATTAAGCGAGCGGGCGAAGTTTTCGGAGTAGAAGTTTTCCCTGAGCAAGTTACTTCTAGCAGAGCAAAAAAGAGCTTATCTGCCATCTTAGATAATGCTACAAGCCCAACCGCTTCAGCTAGAAACAACATGAAGCAAGACGCTATCAGGAAAGTGGTAGACGGTATTGAGCAGACGGTTGGCAGCGGTCTAGAGATGACCGAGATACAAGTCGGTAAGCAAATGAAGGAGCAGATCAAGAAGAAGTTTGATGCCGCTTATGAGCCTTCGCAGAGACTATATAAGATTGTAGACGAGAACATTCCTCATGTTCCAGTTACAGATCCAGCCAAGAACATGATCATATCGAACCTCAAGAAAATGGATCGGTATAACATTAACGGTTCATTAGAGAAGAAGGCTGCTGATTTTGTAATTGATAACTTGCCGAACATGAAGACGGCTAAAGATATTCAAAACCTTAGTGGTGCTTTAAAAGACATTGTGAACATGACTATTCCTGGTGAAAGAAGAGTCGCTAGGATTATTGGGGAGAAGCTAGACAACTTAGTCGAAGCCTCTACCGTGCGTGCTGGTGAGAAGTTAATCACTGAAACCGGAGACACCACACTAAGAACTCAGCTTAGAGAAGTGCTAGACGCTATTCCTCAAGCCAAGAAAGAATATGCAGGCTTTAGAACTAAGCTAGATGAGTTTGCTGGCCAGCTTGGCAAAAGTAAGATCAGCGGTAAAGCTGCCTTTGAAGAGTTCCTAGACGACTTAGAGCCGCATAAGCTTCTTAACAGAATGTTTGACAAGAAAGACGATGCGTTCTTGCGCTCGCTTGTTAAGGAGTTTCCAGACGAGGCTAACTTACTATTTCAGCACAAGAAGACGCAAATTCTTGAGATGGCTAAGAAGGCAGAGAGCGTAACTCCTATTTTTAGAGAAGTAAGTAAGCTAGCTCCTGAAGTTAGAGCATTGATGTTTAGACCTGAAGAGTTAGAGAAGCTCAAGCTTGGAGAGAAGTATCTTAAGACTGTATCTTTTAGCCGTAACCCTTCCTTTGGAAACCCCTCTAGAACCGCTTACACTGAGAGTGCGATAGATGCTTTCTCTAGTCCTAAAGCTGCTCTTACTGGATGGGGTAGAGACGTAGCAATTAAGAAGTTTATAGAGTCTGGAGCAAGCGGCCTAGACGGCGCAATGGTGGCCACTCTTAAGGGAATAGAGAACGCGGCTCAGAGAGTGACTAAAGACATTTCTGGATCTGTTAAGGCGTTCTTGAGTAAGGCGGCTCCGATTACTACTTTCATGGGTACGAAGGCGTTTGTTCCTAAGAAGGAAGAGAACCGCAGGGATAAACAAGAAACATTTAAGAAGCAATCAAAAGCGGTTACAGACGCGGTTAGTGATCCACAAGCATTGATAGATAAATCTTCTAAGGCGTTTGAGTCTCTTGGCGTTCATGCTCCAAAGATTGCGGCTGCTATGTCACAGAAGGCTGTAATGGGTGCAAGTTTCTTGTTTGATAAGATGCCTAAAAATCCGTTTGATGGAGAGCACTTGTTCTCTAATAAGAACTGGAAGCCATCTGATTTTGAAATATCTAAGTGGATGAAATACGTTAACACCGTAGAAGATCCAATGAGTGCGTTTAAAGATTTAAAGCGTGGACGCATGAGCATTGAGCAGGTTGAGACTATTAAAACCGTGTTTCCTGAGTTGTACCAGGAGACGGTTCAAACAATCATGGAAGAACTGCCTAAGCTCAAGGAGGAGCTGCCTTATCAAAAGAAGCTGCAGCTTGGTATCTTGTTTGAACTTCCTACAGATCCGAGCCTTAAGCCTGGATTTATTGCACAAATGCAAGCCTATCACGCGCAAGCTATTCAAGCAGAAGGCCAGCAGCAAGCGGCTCAAAGCATGAGTCCTAGCAGAGCAGACAAACTAAATTTCTCGGATAAGGAAATGACTAATACGCAAAGAGTAGCTACGAGGGCATAAAAAGCTTGCAATAGATTTAATACTTATTAACAATGTTAAAAGACTAGGGGAATATAGCCCCGTACCCAAAAGGAGTTGGATATGTCATCAAGACCGCTAATAGTACCCTTCCAAGTTGTTCAAGACGGCGATATGAGCGCAGACGTTGTAAGCAAAGTCTCGTTTATTCAGCAAATTTCTTATATTTCTTATGATATTTCATGGACAGGCACACCTACTGGTGACTTCACCGTAGAGGTATCAAACTCCTACAAAACAGACGGCAGCGGCAACGTGATAAACCCAGGGAACTGGACGGCGTTAACTCTGAGTGCTGCCACTTCTGCAGTAGGCGCGGCTGGTACTGGATTTATCGACATCGACGGCGTTGCTGCATACGCCATAAGACTTAGATACACTCGCACAAGCGGAACTGGAGTTCTTAACGCCGTAATGGTTGGCAAGGTAATATAATGAGTACCTTCTACGCCAAATACCCGCAAGGAACAGGCGGCGGTAGCGTAAGCCCTCTTACGACTAAGGGTGACTTGTACGGTTTCGATACCGCGAATGCCAGGATACCAGTAGGCACAGACGGTCAAGTTCTAACAGCAGACTCTACTCAAGCTCTAGGAGTTAAGTGGGGAAGTGGTGTAGGAACCGCTTACCAAGAAATTCCAGTAGGAGCAGTAGACGGTGTGAATACTGCGTTTACGGTTTCCACGGCTGTGGTGGCAAATTCGGCTTTTGAGCTTTACGTTGATGGCCTTATTTATGTGCAGAATACAGAGTATACCATTGCTGGCACTAACATTACGATGGCGGTGGCTCCTGCTATTGGCCAAACGCTGTATGCTGTTTATTCAGTAGTAAGCGGTGGCGGTGGATCTAACTTCATTACTGCCGTAAACGACACAGATAACATTGATTTGACTGTGGGTGGAACTACCCTATCAGCTAATTTGCTAATGCCGAAAACTGGCAGTAGGGCTGCTCCTTCGCTTATCACAGCGGTGGTAGGGCTAGCTTTTTCAGGCACACAATACTTTACTAAGGCTTATATTGCAGGGAATGGCGGGGCTGTTACGGTTACGGCTAACCCACAGATTGCAGCGGGTAGTGTGGATGGCCAGCAATTAGTGATTCAAGGAAGAAGCGCAACAGATACGGTTACACTATCGGACGGCACTGGTCTTGTGCTCAATGGTCCATGGGTGGCTGGTCTTGACAATATTATAACCCTAAGTTGGGATACTAGTTCATGGGTAGAAATGAGCAGACAATGAAAAAGATTATTGCGTTACTTCTACTTATTTCGCAGGTGTCTTATGGTGCAGCCACTAGAACGGTTGTTGCCGATCAGATTCAATCTAGTGACCTGACAAAACTCTGGGCCATGCCTCCAGCTTCTGGAACTTTGGTAACAAGTGCTAGCTTGCCTTCTGGTTGGTTATTGTCTGGAAATGCTGGCACTGGTGGAACTGGTAAGATTGGAACGCTAGACGCTCAGCCTTTTGATATTTACACCAATAACGTGAGCAGATTAAATGTTGGTGCTTCCGGTGACTTCAGCACGATTCAAAATAACACCCCTACCGATGGCGTTGGCTTTAGACAATGGAGCCAGCAAGCGAACGTAATAGCCACGGGAAATACTGCAACCGCTTCTTACTTGCATGACTATCGCCTTGTTAGTTTTGACACTGGTGGTTTTGATTTAGATCAATCAATGGGGGTTTCTCAACAAGCCGTTCAAGTAACTGGTGCTGGTACTACTGGGAACACATACATACAAGACTTGAGTTCTAACCTTAATGGTAGCGGAACTATTACTGGCCACACAGGTTTAAACGTATCCAACACGGTTGGGGCCACTCAAACCGTAACGAATTATTATGGAATAAATAATTACTTAAACTCTCCTGGTGACATTACCAACTACACCGGATTTTCTAACGCTGTAAATTTTGATAACTCCACGGTGGTGAACCTTACTGGTGGACAATCACAAGTTTTCCTAGATGGAACAAGCGCAGTAACCAACACAGTAAATCCATTTTCTTCTTCACTTCAAGTGAATGATTCTACAGCTCTCACCAACGGAGCAAACGGACTAACCGTAGGAGTTGATGTAAACGACACGGCTACTTCAAGCGGCCTCACTGGCATCAATACTTACATGAATATACGCGACACTTCTAGTGTTGGCGGTGTTCAGGGATTCAGCCTTGGAATAAACCAAGAAGATGGCACGGTTTCAACCGGAACAAACGGGTTCAATGCGAACCTGCAATACTCTGGCACTTCTGTTGCGGCTTCTGTAAACGCTGTAAACCTATACGCAAGAACTTACGATACTGCCGATCTTTCTAGCCTTAGCATGATCCAAGCTAACCCTGAGATCGAGGGAAGCTCTACTGTCGATAACGTGACAATGGCAGGATTCTATGGCCAGATTCGCGGTAGCGCAGTAACTCAGAACGTAACGGGGCTTGATGTAAACCCGACCATTTCCGCAACAGCCACGGCAGATAACTTTACAGCCGCTAATATAAACGCTCAGCATACAGCGGCGGCTCCTGTAACGAACGGGATCAAGGGGTTGAATTTACAAGTTTCATCCACTGTTGGCCAGCCTAGTGCGGTTGGTGTTTCGATTGACATGAGCAACGCTACTTTATCGGCGGCGGCGATTGCGGCGGGAACGCAAAGAAAAGGCTTGACGATTAACGATGGTGGTATTGAAGCTGGATTAAATTACCACATTCCAAGTGCTTCTAGTTTTTTCCAGAATCACTACATTGGCGGCGGCGCGATTGTAGATAGTGGAACTCCGGTGAGTGCTTTTGGTTTCGGAACTAACTTAGCTCAATCGGTGGATTTTCAAGATGATTGGACTATCGATGGTTCTGGCTTAGGCTTTGTTGATGTTGGCTTTGTTGGCTCTTTACAGGGCGCAGCCGGTAAAACAATGGCTCGATGGACAGGCGCACTAGGTGGTGCAGGAAACCCTGCTGGTGATGGAACAATCACAGATGCGATTATGTTTCGCGCCGCTGGTATTCTTCCACAGGGCGGTAACTTAGCCGTAACAAATATGTATGGCTTCCAAGTTGATCCAAACCTTTTCGGATTAGTTGGAACAAACAAGTGGGGATTCTACGAGGACTCAGACAACGAAAACGCGCTGAGCAAGCTAGCCATTGGAACCTCTACAGCGAAGGTTGCTAACTCTGATACTGCTTTGGAGATAGGAAACTCAAAAGCTTTCCTTAACGGGCGCGGAAATACGGCTGCTAAAAACGCGCTTACTGCCTTAGCTGGTATGCAATTTTACGATACCACTGTAAATCAGCTTCAGGTTTATGATGGTGGCGCATGGGTTTCCGCTGGTGGCTACACTCCTCCTACTGAGATTCAGGAAGTGCCTACGGGTACGATTGATGGGGTAAACGATACTTTTACCCTATCTCAAACGCCTACAGGAAACGCTTCGGTTAAGATTTACCTAGATGGCTTATTCCAAAGACAGGGAACAGATTACACTTTAAGCGGCGTTACGGTGACGTTTGCAGCGGCTCCAAGCACAGGCCAAACTATAGATGCGAATTATGATTACTAAGGGGACACTATGAAGAAGGTTATATTTTTACTTGGGCTTTTATCAGTAACTGCTTTTGCTGCGGCTAAGATTCAAGATGCTGACATTAAAGTGGGGGCTGCAATAAACGCAGCGAAGATCCATGACGGTTCTGTTTCTAATACAGAGTATGGATACCTTGACGGTGTGACTTCTGCGATTCAAGGACAAATCACTGGAAAGATGACTAACCCAATGACCACGGCTGAGGATTTGATTTATGGAGGAGTAGCTGGTGCGCCAACAAGGCTTGCTGTAGGCACTAACGGTCAATGTTTGATTGTGTCTGGTGGCGCTGTTTCTTGGGGTTCATGTGGAACTTCCAGCCCACTAACTACCAAGGGCGATTTGTACACTTATGATACAGGTAACCAGCGGTTAGCTGTCGGTACGAACGGGCAGATTCTTTCCGCTAACTCCGCTCAAGCGACGGGTCTTGAATGGGTTTCTTCCTTCGGTGGTAACTCTGCAACTGCCACAGCACTTGCGGCGAATCCAACAGACTGCGCCGCCGGAACTAAAGCGACCGGAATTGATGCTAGCGGAAACTTAACTTGCTCGGCGGTGTCTTTGACAGCCGACATTTCCGGTAACTTACCCGTTGCGAATTTAAACAGCGGAACTGGTGCAAGCGGAACTACTTTCTGGCGAGGCGATGGAACTTGGGCGACTCCTGCGGGTGGCGGCTCTGGCGGTGACTCCGTTTTCAAAAGCACGACGATCACAGCCCACGGATTTTCTGTTGGGGATATTTTATACCTAAACGGTTCTACATGGACAAAGGCGGTAGCGTCGAGTGCTGCGGCTGCGGAAGCGATTGCAATGGTGACGACTGTGACTGATGCAAATACTGTAGTTTTAACTTACTCTGGTTATGTTTCTGGTCTTTCTGGACTTACTGCCGGAACGGTCTATTTCCTTGATCCTAGCACAGCTGGCACGATGACAGCGACAGAGCCGACCACTACTGGAC
>JABXJQ010000160.1_pt1 | contig 10770 bp, 16 predicted proteins | sample 7436221 | NCBI WGS metagenome assembly JABXJQ01 (sample SAMN14395755, study PRJNA613071) | wetland metagenome | isolation source: water sample H0 from high-altitude wetland | place: Chile: Salar de Huasco, high-altitude wetland | collected 2015-11-10
GTATAAATGTATGGATCAATTTCTTTTAATGAAAATTCTTGATTAAATGTTATGTAACTTGAAAAAGATATTAATTCATTCTATAATAATATTTATTTATGTTAAGTGGCAAGTTTTACTATAAGTGAGTTGTTAATGGGTAGTGAGGATAATTATCCCTTTTTTCTATTTGTGAATGTAAATTGATTCACCATTTTTATTTAAAAGAAAACGAGGTCATTTGAAATAACCCATTAGTAATTTGTAAAGTGGCAAACTTCACTTTTATAAGATGTTTTTTTTTGGATATTGGATTATTTAAATATTTTTTTGCATTTGAGAAAGATAGCTCTTAGTCAAAATAAAAAACAAGTTTAAATTTAGCTCCATTTTTTAACTCAAAGTGGGAAATCTTACATTAAGAGGGTTGTCACATGGAAAATAACAAACATACATGTAATATTGTTATGGAGTTTTAAATACATCTGGAAACTCTCATTAGCCATATAAGAGTGAGTGCAAATGTTTATAATTATCAAATAGTAGTTATTCTTGTAAGTAAATTGTTTTATAAAAATACCTAATATTCTAATTACTTTAAAAAACATAAGGATTAGTAGAACACATGATGGTTATTGGACTTCTCTGGACTTACATTGGAGGAAATGGAATTCTAATATTCATTATTCATGTTATATTTCATTTGATGCATGTTGGCTTGTTGGGGCCTAACCCAAGTTCAGAGTTAATTAGTCAAACAAATCCCTGTACTACTAGCCCTTTCGACAATAGTCTGCGGAGCACGGGCTGAGGTCTCACCCGAAATAGTATGGGGGGTGCTAGAACTAGGTTTCCGCACCCTTGAGATGTCTGAGGAGGTTGACTGGTCCAATTGTGAGTCTTTTCGGGCAGGTCACTTTGTGCACTTCCCTAGCCTTTGTGCCCTAATATACTCGCCTTTGCACAACCCTAACCAAGGGCTGAGGGGCCTCCACACTGCTTGTAGCAGCGATCTGCACTATTTCCCTAAGTCACGCCTAGGATCTTACTTATCTTCTTATATGAGTTAATTATCTTTGCGTAAACAGATGCCTTATGTTATATTTACTAATTCAGCACATTCATATGAGTTTGCAAAGTAAATAAACAATAGACTTGCAATTCATACCCAATAATATATAAAATAGGAAAAGATACATAGAAATATGGTAAAACTTATCTTTATTAATTCTTCCAATGGTTACAGACTCGACCTGCCCTCCGCACTCAGCTGCAGACTACTAGGCCTCTACACACTCAGCTGCAGACTACTAGGCCTCTACACACTCAGCTGCAGAGCCATCTCCTACTCTATGACCCAAAGACATGATTTACACTTTGACTCAATGCTTCATCAATTCCTTAGATTTATCATGCTTCATTTTTATTCCTAAATTTAGAGCCTCACTCTATTTATACGATCCCATGCTCCGCATACCATGGGTATATCTTTTGAACCGACATTATGTTACAAAAACAAGGGTGGACAACCCTATGACTCTATTATTACTTCACGCTTCGTGCCCTCAATTCGTGGAGTCTTTACAATGGACTTAGTCAAAACTTAGGCTTTAAGCCCCAAAACATGCCTTGGGGGGATTCCACGCCCAGCAGGCCCCCAACACAAACATCGTGACTCGCCGTCGAGTCACTTTTTTGGTGTGGAGATCTTTGTACGGAGACCCTCTAACTCTGCTTGAACAGCTGCAAGGTTAGCAGCTTACTGAGCGGTTGCCTGTTGAATCTCCTGTACATTTTATTCCGAGACTGTGGTGTCGAAACTGCTTTCCTGCATCTATTCCTATGTCCCTTGCATTTGCGTGAGCTTGCCTTCAATTTTTTTTGTAATAACGAAGGCCTCATCAATCTAAGGTTGAACACATGCCTTCAAAATTGCTTCTTTGTGTCATGTTGCGTCCACTTACTCCTTCAGCACTTTGTCCTGTTGCATTTGCGCGATCCTTTGAGTGAAGGCCACTATTTGCATGGTCCCTTTGATGTTGTCATACTACTATTAGAGCTCACGCACCTCGGTCTCTAAGTTCTCGATGTTGGGGTCCTCCTACAAATTGGTGAGGACCTCGAATGACTCTTCCAACATTCTGGTGCAGTCCCTTACTGCATTGTTGATCTCTTCCATGCCTGATGTAATAGTGCTAGCGTGATGTTCTCAGAATTCTGGAGGGGTGGACGGTTGCACCTTCAACCGCAGTTCTACTATCTAAAGGTTTAGGTCCAGCTAAACCTTGATCATTTCTTCTCGCACCTCGTGCACCCATGCTGCTAATCTCTGGATGTGTGCCTCTGTTGGTGCGTCTGCTGGGATGGCCAACTCAGGGACCATCTGGCAAGCTTCTTCCAGTACCTGTACCGTTTTCCTGTTTTGCGATACAACATCATCACACTACAAGCTCAATTGTTCCATGTTGATCTTCTGCTCGCTCAGCACCTCCAACGCGCGGCTCTGCCTAGCCCATAGTTCTACAATAATCCCATCTTGCAAAACATAGAGCATCTCCCACAGGATTGCAACCATGTTGATCCCTATCCCTTTTAGTGCACTAATTGTAGGCTTGTTGGCCTCATTTGTTGTAACCAATGCCCCTTCTGGCAGCACTATTGTGTTGGTTGTCCGAGCGCATAGCATTTTCTCGGCTGCAGCTGTCCCTACTACGAGGCTGGTCAAAAGAGTACCAGCCTGAGGAGTGCACACCTGCAACTCCTAAATCTGCACTCAGAGGGCCCCCAACACAATTTGATGCTCCTCCATGAAGTTTTGGAGGGCCTCGATGGTGACGTATCACCTATGCCGTGCAGATCCCCCTCTGTAAGGGTGATTAGGTCAATAAACAGTTTATATGCTTTGACCTTCTTATGCGGCCCCGTCCACTCGCTCGGGCATTGGCACTTTAGTTGTTTTAACGTTGTTTGTGGGTCTGCACTACCCTCTTCTTCCTCTGTTTCCATCTCTTTCTCTTGATCTGGCAGAGAGGACTTCTGGCCCTCACGCGCCTTCTCTGCTTCCTTTTGTGCTACTACTGTTGCGGCCTTTTCCTGTTCTATTATTGCCTGAGTGTCTCGTGCCTCCTGTGCTTTTGCTGCCACTGCTTCTTGCCTTCTCTTTTCTGCCAACTTTTCCATGTGCAATTTGGCCTCCTCCTTCCCCTTCTGCGCAGCCTACTTTTGCACGGTCGTGATGTCTGGGGTGTGCCATTCCGGCAGCCACGTCTCCAGTACATCGAAAATCACATCATCGGTGGCTATGAAGGGTAGTTCGCTCCACTTCTTCGTAAGGTCCTTGCGTGCCCTGAGGTATATGTGGTGGAAGTCCACTTTAAATTCTACAAAACTTTGCAGCCTGTTGTAGACAGTGGGTGATAACCGCGGCTTGCGGTTAATCCCCATTCTGATGTTCATCTCCATGAACACCCTAATCTAGATTTTAACAGGAACGTAACAAATTACAGATATAACCATACATATAGAGATGCAGTAGAAATAATACTTCATTTCATTACTGTAAAATATTGAAATATGCTTACAAACATAAAGAGAAATAAACTAGCTAGGCGATGGTAGCTTATCTCTGAGAAGAGATGTGGCAGCTACATGCCTTTGAACTATGTTACAATGAGGCTCGAAGGCCTATTTATCGTTGAGAAACAATGGAGAACCCTAAACATCCAAAAACCTAACCCTAGAAGATGAAACGTCAAATTGTGGGCCCCGTTTGGGTAAATTGGTACATCAACTTCCTGAGGTCGTAACTTTGGCATACGATCTCCGTTTGATGTGCACAATATATCATTAGAAAGATATATCCGAGAACTACAAGTTTGGGAAGAAAAACATTAGCCCATGGTCCCATGTTACTCCTAGTTTTCCCAAAAAACGTCTTTTAGGACCTTAAAACGACTCCGGAAGTTTAGGACCCGAAAAAATGCTAAAAATAGTAAATTGTGCTACAATTACGGAAAATGAAAAGCTGAAAGAAACAATGGTGGGGGTCCAAGTGGACTTGGAGGGTGGCCACCAATATCCACCTAGATCACACCCATAATATCTTATTGCGGTGGATCTGATTTGCGTCCTTAGTGGCCCAGAGCGAAGCATACTTCATGGCCTCCGGCAGATCCCTCACAATTGTGGGGAACTGGTTGTCCTCCGGCAGTTCTCCTACCACCAGCACTATGGATAGTAGAATCCATGCATAGTGGAACATTTTTCCTTGTTCTTGTGCCTCATGGAAATTTTCCAGGAACTGCTTACACAAGAACTCAAACCAGTTAAACTAGACTCCCTCCGTGCACTGCTCAGCAAGTGCCACCACTGACGTAGATACCTCATTTGTGTGGCACTTCCGCATGACCTTACCTGCACTTTCGCGTGACCTTACCCTGACTGCTTTTTTGTTGATATTGGAGATCACGTAGCCCCTCTTCTTCTTTTCGTACTTGTATTTCTTCTTCATGGCCTCCATGATGGCCAAATCGCTGCTCTTCCTCTCTGAGAGGTCTACGGGGTCCTCCCCTTTGCACGAAAGTCGAGTAATGCGATGGATTAAGTGGTCCATGATGGGGATGGGCTCCTCTAGCCACAAACACACACCATACACTAGGCAGAGCAGTTGCCTAATGATGAATATCGTCATTGGGGCATGGTGGAAATGCGACACCCAGAGCAGGTTTAATAAACCTGCCTTTTCCACTCCGCGTAACCACTTTTGTGGCTCCAATTCTATAACCCCCACCGCAGTGTTCTGCGTGGGCTTCATGAGCTACGCAGTCTCTAGGTGAGGGAATTTCTCATGGTCAATGAGATCCAAATCTTCAAATTTCAAGTTTGGCAGCTATCCCAAGTGCGTGCCTTCAAAGATGATGTCGTCCGGGAGGAGTGGAGTCTAGAGAGAGCTCTTTCTCTCATCGAGGTCCTTGGGCACTTTTGCCTTCCCCTTCCGTGGGGAGATATACATGGGAAGCTTTATTGGAGGGTGTGCAGGCTCAGTTTCTTCCTCCATGCCCTCGTCCTTGTCTTCTTCAATTATGTGGTCCTCCAGGCCTTCCTCCTCCTTGTCGATTTCCAAGTTAATTGCTTTCCCTTTCTCCTCCATCGTTAATTTGGTGCACAACAGGTTTCATGGGGACACACACACTAAAATCATTGATTGTTTATCTTTCTTTGGCCTCAGCATATGCGGCGATTTAGGGATTTCCGCAACAACCTCGACGCCTTCAGGGGCATCTTCCACGGTCAAAGCCTACGCAGCCTCTTCGGCGGTCATCTCTACAATTTCCCTAGCTTCCTCAGATGCTGCCATCTCACCCGTCCAGAATCTCTCAATCGCTCAATCAGGGGCTCAATCAATGCTTTGCACAAGGCAACCAGGTCTCGACTCAAAATAGTGGGGCATATGACAGCTCAATTCACAAATTACCAAGTGTTGTTTGCTGGGCAACCCTTTGTAATTTATAGCGTCTTTTGAATTTGAATTCGACCGTTGCCCCCAAATCTGGTTCATTAATGCTCCCTTAGCAGCAGATTTTCCCAAATCTTTCCCATAAAGTTTGTCTTAATTGTCTGTCGCCCACTCCATTCAATCTCAAGTCAAGCATCACATCATGAATAGTGACTACAGAGGTCACTTTCCAGCCAACCTGCATGGTAGCGCAGCCCCTCTTGCGCGGTCGCAGACCTTGTGACACTTTGCTCCTACGCGTAGCTCCAACATCGTGCACCTCTCGAGCAGAGTAGTTTATAGTCCTGCGCCTCCTTTCAACTACCTGGAGCACTAAGACTGTACTTCCCACAGCTAGTTAGTTGGTTGCACCACCTGTATAGGGTTTCAACCGGTCATCCATCATTTTTCCTGGAAAACATCCACCTTCGATTGTTATTGGCTGCGTCGTGCACTTTACCATCGGCATCACGCTACCATGGTTTATCCCCTTAGTAATATGCATTCCAATCCAAGGCATTAGGTTGATCAACTTGTGGCAGTAGTCCCCAAATTCATCACTGTAATCATGTGCACCCTGTTTTATCACCCTGGTTTTCTTATCGAGAAAATCCTTCTTGATTTCATCCTCAAGCTTCTTGACTTCTGCTTCCAGCAGAGTGCTTTTCTCCTTTAATCACACCCTTTCTTTCATGAATTCTTGGAGCCTAATATTACCCTGTTGGATTTCTTCCTCAGGTCCCAAGCATTCTGCTTTGTTCAGCTACGCGATCCATTCTTCCAAGGCTCCATGAGCCGTCATATCTACCAGTGCTGCTATGTGTGGACTAGGCATTTTATACTCTATGGGAATTACAGCATTAACTCCATACTCCAACCTTGGAGGCTTCTGCTCCACCAGTTTCTTGCACATTGTCCTATAAGCCCACAGAACCACTAGTACGCGCAGGTCCCAATCAGTCCTCTTCTCATCATATACCTTGTTTAGTGCTTCGAATACTTCATTAAAGGATTCTACATGGATAACCTTCTGCCCACTCGTTCCTTCCATACTTTGTTGTTCCAACCTGAGGGGTTTTTCACGCAATTGCCTTGCCTGCACCTGCTTACTGACTATGTCTCCTAACGTGAATTTTGTATGCATCCTCCCGGGTTTTATAACATATGCCTATATCCATCTAGACAGGTGTGCGCACGGAACGTTCTGGCCATCATACTTATCTTTTAGTTGCATCTAATGCTTCCCAAAACATATGCGCATCATTCTCCTACATTCGCGCCAGTCCTCAAAGCTTCCTTGGTGCGTACCCCACCACCTTGCAGGCATAGCACGCAGTACCCATTTCAAAGCATCGAAACATTGCGGTTCCAGCACTTGTCTTTCGAATCTATTCAGGAAGGCATCTACCTCACTTAGCCCATCATATGTAGGAAGATCCCTTACCTCTGTCAATACGCAAAACAACGATCTCATCATCGTGTTACAATTCAGCGTGGTTACCTCATGTAACTGATTCTTCCATCGCTCTATATCTTCATCTGAATCCGATGTGTATGAGCTTTCACGCTCCGTTGAGATTCATCCATCCGCGGTGGGATTTACCCAGCCTTTCTCTCACACAGTTATCTTGTAGATGAATTCCAAGTCATCTTCACTTTCATAGTCGTGCACCGGCACCCTGTAGTGCGATCCTTCTGCAGGTCCAAATGTACAACTACGCGTAGAGAATTTTTCTCAAAAATCATCTTGCGCTTCTTCAGATTTATCAGCCCATTCATGTCAATGGCCTAATGTATTCCTAATAGTGCAGGTTTGGAATTTTTGTCATCAACAATCTCTATCACTTCAAAATCTGCCAGCGCGCTTGCTCCTTCAATGTCCACTGTGATTCTCTGCAATCTTCCCATAGGTAGTATCTTTTGCTGGTTAGCCATTCGTAGTTGGATAGGAGACCATTGCAGTGTAGGCCTTCCCATGCACTCCCTTATCTACTTCCAGAACGTTCTCGTCTGATCCTAGCTCCATAATCACTTGGTCCATCTCATATTCTCCAATTTGCGCGTCAATCTCATTTCTCTTCCCATCCTTGCCGCATGTTTTCTGATCTTCTGGACTACGTGCGATTCTCCTGGCACATTCCCAGCGCATCTATTTATAAGTTCCTACAATCCCTTTACAGCCTTGCTATCGTGTAGTAGCTTCATGCATGTTTCTAAGAACACCATGAGCATCAAGGGGTCCATTTCCGACTCTGGTTTGTCTTTTCTTCCTGAAGTGGAGGCATCAGCGAAGCTCTTCCTAGCTTCCATGAAGGTGTCCTTAGCGCGTTCCAAATCAAACTTTGGTTCTCTCGTTAGAGCCTTACGAACCTAAGTACTATCTTCAGGCTACTTGCCTTTGTCATCTCCCATCATAATTCCACTTCGAAGAACAATTTTCACATTAGGGTCTTCCTCGCACAGTTCAGACCTCATCATTTGCAAGTTCTGAGTCGGGGGATGTTGTAGTGCTCCCTTGTCGCGCAGCCTTGCTATTAGTGTGGAACAATCCTCCATCTCATGATAAAACAATATACAATACAAGCATGATGGACTCATCAGATTCATACAATCATGGGCATAATGTCTTGGCCCTCCGCAATTGTAATATATCAACTATCTGCAACCTCTTCCAGGTCCTCCTCCACCTCAGCCTCGTCCACGCCCCTGAAATATAGTTTGTGTCATCCATGCATTTTGGTCAAGGGGCCATGTTTCGGCCTGAACTCTGCAGCTGGGAGTCTTATCCATCATCAACACATAACTTTTGCAGGTGCGCTCATCATGTCCCACTATTCTACAGAAATTACAGAACAACTGGTTTGAATTCTGTGTGTACTTCTGCAACAGATGGCAGTTGTCTGTAGCATGCTTTCCTCCTATTTGAAAAATCGCACACCATAACGTAGGCACCGTGCCAGGTCTTGCTTATGTCTCTAGTCTCAACGGAATTGGTCCTCCTCCTGTGAGGTAATTCACAAACACTGGGTAGTGATCCTTTTCATGTCCCTAGCTCTTGCACTTTACGCACGATACCTCATTGTGCACTTATGGGTGAGCTGTCCTATCTTGTTTTTGACTCTACATCTCAAGGCACAAGTTTTTCAACTGCACGTGGATCTGCTGAACTCCCAGTTTAGGATCTTGTATCGGGGTTTCATGTAGCCTCATCATGATCTCCAAGGCCTCGACCTCAGTTGTTAGCCTTTGTTGTGACATCACGTTCCTTAAATGCGGCGTTAGTGATGTTACAAACCATTCGCTGTGTTTTCCATCAATCAAAGTCATATTAGCTTCATGAATTATGCACTTTAGTCTCTGATCCAACTCCCAATGAGTCTCGACTGGTAGCATCATGATCTCCTTGAACCCAATGATCGACTATGCCTCTGACTTCAGTCTGCTAAATTCTTTGTTCAGCGCAGTTTGAATGTCTGCGATCCTTGCATTCGGATTGTCATTAGAATGCTTAATGTACTAGGTCAGTGTGCGATCCTGCAGAGCGTTGACCAATGTTGATTTCTTTATATTGTCATCCGTGACTCCCTGCGCTTCCCATATAGCTTTTATCATGAACCAAAACTAGTCCGGATCTTCATTTCCTACTCCCTTGAACACTGACAACTTTATCATGCTTGTCATATTAAATCGCAGTGGTGGTAGAGGTGGTATGGGCGAAGATGGGGGTGAGGACAGCGAAACTGGCGATGGTGTGGGTGGGGGTGGTATGCACATAATCCTTTGTCTTATCAAATTGATCACACTTCTTGGTGAGACCTTCGCGAGCTCCTCCTCGTCCCCTCGCGGAAGTGAAATCAAGGGGCTAGTTTCTAGTTCTGCACTACCTTCTTTTATGTAAATTCTCCCACTTCACGTAGCCCCAAACATCAATGTATTTGCATAACCCGCTTTTCACACAGTAGCATTTTAATCCAAGTGTTCAAAGAGTTAATGTACTTACCTCAGAGTCCTTTGAGGAAGCGTCATTCTGCCTCACTATAGCTGACTGAAGTATCTACCGCGAACTCAGTAATGAATCCTCTGATAATTCAATCGAGCCAGTGATCAACAGCACATGTGATCTTATCTTCTGATGCTTCCAATCTGCACACCAACTCTGGGGTCCACACAATAGGTCTGTCGAGCTTGCACCTTTCTTGGCTATCTTCTAGCTTTGCGATCCACTCGTATAGCTCAGTAGGGAAGGATGTGAAGAACATTTTGTAGATCTCTGTGTACAGGTAGTAGTCTAAGCACTCTTCTTTTGATAGCCTTGGATTCCTATTCTCCTACATTGTGAACTCGTGAATCTTCCTATCCAACCAATCTTCAATTTCTTTCTTAGTTGGATTCCAGTGATATGACATCAGACATATCTATGCAGATCCTTGTCCCGACAATGGAACCATTTGTTGGCTTGTTGGGGCATGACCCAGGTTCAGAGTTAATTAGCCAAATAAATCCCTGTACTACTGGCCCTTTCGGCAATATTCCGTGGAGCGTGGGCTAAGGTCTCACCCAAAGTAGTATGGGGGGTGTTGGAACTAGGTTTCCGCACCCTTGAGATGTCTGAGGGGGTTGATCCGGTCCAACTATGAGTCTTTTCACACAGGTTACTTTGTGCACTTCCCTAGCCTTCGCACCCTCATATACTCACCTTCATGCAGCCCTAACTAGGGGTTGAGGGGCTTCCGCGCTGCTTGTAGCAGCGATCTGCACTATTTCCCTAAGTCACACCTAGGATCTTACTTATCTTCTTATACGAGTTAGTTATCTTCGTGTAAACAAATGCCTTATGTTATATTTACTAATTCAGCACATTCATATGAGTTCACACCATAAATAAATAGTATATTTGCAATTCATACCCAATAATATATAAAACAGGAAAAGATACATAGAAATATGGTAAAACTTCTCTTTTATTAATTCTTCCAACGGTTACAAACTCAACCTACCCTACACACTCAGCTGCAGGGGTCCGCTCACTTAGCTGCAAACTACTAGGCCTCTGCGCACTCAACTGCAGAGCCTTCTCCTACTCTACAACCCAAAGACACGACTTACACTTCGACTCAATTCTTCATCAATTCCTTAGATTCATCATGCTTCATTCTTATTCCTACACTTAGAGCCTCGCTTTGTTTATACAATCCCATGGTCCACGAACCTGTAGGTTTTAACCCCGTACAGAAATTACCTACATACGAATTCTAAATCACAGGAAAAATAAAAATGTGAGAGCATAACACATAAAA
>JABXJQ010000161.1_pt1 | contig 10722 bp, 13 predicted proteins | sample 7436221 | NCBI WGS metagenome assembly JABXJQ01 (sample SAMN14395755, study PRJNA613071) | wetland metagenome | isolation source: water sample H0 from high-altitude wetland | place: Chile: Salar de Huasco, high-altitude wetland | collected 2015-11-10
GTAATTTTTAATGTCCTTTTAGAATGGTTACAAAAACAAAGAGTAACTCAAACTAAAGGAGTATTTACAGAATTAGACGTTAAAAAAGTAGAAACTCTTTTACCATATTGTAATAACAAAAAAGTAAAAGGAAAATTAAGAAATCTTAATTTACTTATTAACAATAACAAAGTAGTTTCTAAACCACAAATCACACAAATTGATTATGGATTAGGAGGAATACATTCCTGTGCAAATACAGGATTATATAAAGCTACTGATAATATTAAAATATTAGATATTGACGTAGGAGGTTATTATCCATCATTGGCAGAACAATGGAAATTTTATCCTGCTCATTTATCTGAAAAATATTGTGATATTATTACTGATTTAAAAAAAGAAAGAAAAGGTTATGCTAAAGGTACTGCTGAAAACACAGGTATTAAATTAGCATTAAATTCTTCTTATGGAAAAAGTAATTCTCAATTTAGTAATTTATATGATAGTGCTTATACATTAAAAACTACAATTAATGGTCAATTATTATTAACCATGTTAATGGAATGGTTGTCACCTTTTTGTTTTTTTGTACAGGCTAATACTGATGGTATTACTGTAATGTATGAAATCCAAGATGAAACTAGTGTACTTGAATTATGTAAAAAATGGGAAACATTAAGTAAAATGTCATTGGAATATGTTTATTATTCTAAAATGGCAATTCTTAATGTAAATAATTACATTGGTGTTTATGAAAATGGTAGTTACAAACAAAAAGGAAGTTATTTTGTAACAGATCCTGAAATATATCAAAATTTCAGTGAGTTAATAATTCCAAAAGCTTTAACTGCATACTTTATACATGGCATACCTGTTAAAAAATTCATTTACCTTCACGATGATTTATATGATTTTACATTAAGAGCCAAAATAAATCGTGGAGACAAACTTATGGCTAGATCCTCAGATGGTGAATACGAAGAACAACACATTTGCAGATATTACATTGCTAAAAAAGGTTATACATTTATGAAAATAATGCCTCCTCTAGCTAAAAAACCTGATCATATCAGAGAAATATCGGTAAACAAAGGTTTTTTATGTTATCCGATTAATGACCTATCTATAGTAGATTGGGGATTTACCAAGAATAACATAAATTATGACTACTATATTAATGAATGTGAAAGTATTATTAATAAAATTGAAAACAAAACATGAATAACAAACATTGTAATTGTCAAAAAGAATCAGGTTGGATGCAGATTATCTATTTTATTATAGGAATGCTATTTTATTATAAATTATTAGAATGGGGATGGCTTTAATTAATTTTTAAAAACTAAAACAACATGAATTATAAACCTTGTAAATGTACAAATTATTCTAAATGGTTATTTCTTTTTTATTTTATTATGGGACTAATGGTAGGTATAGGAGTAATGACACCGTAAAATAAATTAAAATGGCAGAAAAACAAAAAGAACATATTACTGTATTTTTTATTGCTTCTTATAACATATCAAAAGATGACATTTTAGAAGAATGGAATAGTAATACTTATGATGATAAATCAATTACCCAATTAGGAATAATTGAAACAGCTAAAGATTTAGCAATTCAAAAATTAGAAACAGATTTATCTATAAACGATGAATTAGAAGTTACTTTTGATATTAGAACCAATATTTATAATTTAAGCTAATAAAATGACCAGAGAAATAATTCAGGAAGAAGCTTATCAAGCTATTATTAAAAATGATGGTAATGGTATGTTAGTAATGGCTACGGGATCAGGTAAATCTTATATTGCAATCAGATACATGGATTATATATATAAACAAAATCCTACCTGTACAATATATATTTGTGTTCCTACTACTAGATTAAGAGATACAAACTGGGATGATGAATTTAAAAAGTTTGGTTATGGTTACTTGCTTAATAATGTAAAAAAAATATGTTATGCTTCTTCTCATAAAATTGATGACAAAATTGATTTATTAGTGTTGGATGAAGCTCACAATATTACAGAATTAAGAACAGAAATATTTACCAATAAACCAACTAGTATTTTATGTTTGACAGCTACACCTCCAACAAACAAAATCAAAATCAAATTATTTAAAGACAATAATATTGACAAAATCATTTATCATTTACCTTTAGATAAAGCAGTAGAGTATGGTATAGTGAGTCCATACAAGATAACAGTAGTAGAATGTAGATTAAATAGTACTGACAGAAATATTAAAGCTGGCAGTAAAGCACACGGATACTTCCAAATAACTGAGCAGGCTAATTATGATTGGCTAAGTAAAGCTATTGGGAAGTTAATGTATCAAAACACCGAGCAAAGTAAAAAAAGTAGGGAAGCAATGATTATTAAACGAGTTCAGTTCCTAAAAGGGTCAAAAACTAAACTTGAAATTGCTAAATGGATTAAGGAAAATCTCTTTGAAAAGTCAAAAAGAAACCTTATCTTTGCAGGTAACATTGAACAGGCAGAAACATTATCAGATTTTACTTATCACAGTAAGAAAAAAAATGATGATGATTTAAATCGGTTCATAAAAGGTGACATTAATGAATTAGCATGTGTAGATGCTCTTAATGAAGGTCACAATTTAAATTCAGTAGATAATGCTTTAGTAGTGCAATGTTTTTCTGATCCTAGAGTGTTAACTCAAAGAGTAGGAAGACTAATAAGATACAAAGAAGGTCATCAAGGCCATGTGTATGTTATATGTTGCATCAACACAAGAGATGAAGAATGGGTAAAAAAATCCCTGGAATCTTTTAATCCATTGTTTATTGAATACATAAGATTTGAAAATTTAAAAAAACACTATGTACAACGACAAAATCAAGATGATATGCAAGAATTTTAATATTGATTATAGTAATTGCATATTGTTTCTGACGGCGTTAGAACATAAACTTGATTATTCAGTAATACCTGAATACACCCAAAAACAAATATGTATTGCAGGATTGGCAAAAAGAGATTACATGAACAGAAAAGTAGAAATAACTATTCCACTATATCAAAATACTGATATAGAATGGCAATGGTTAGAACAACTCAATGCTATGTTTATAGAATTGAATCCTGCTAGAAGTTCAGATAACAGAGAGATCAAAGACAAGATGATTACTTTCATGCATAAAAACATGGTAACTCAATCTCAAGTTTATGATGCTGTTATATATTATCTTCAATCTGTTGATCCACAATATGTACAAACTTTTTCTAATTTTATAGAAAAAGATGGGAAATCAAATCTGTTAAACGTAATCAGAGGAGTAAGTCAATTTAATTTTGCATGAGTAACTTTTTAGATACATTCAAAAAAGGACAACAAGGTAAAAATTTGGGCTTAACTACAGGAATCAAAAAAGTAGATGATATAATCTATGGTGTCCATCAAGGAAAAATATATGGTGTGTTTGCTCCTGCTAAAACAGGAAAAACAGCTTATGTAGATTACTCTTTTGTAATTCATCCTATTTTAGATGCTATTGAAAAAGGAATTGCAGTAGAATGTATTTATTACTCATTTGAAATAAGTAGAGTAGTAAAAGAATTTATTTATGCTGCATTTTTTTTACAACATGATTATGGAATTTTCAATTTTGAACACAAAGGAGAAGTATATTTTATAAGTTCATCTTATTTATTAGGTCATGTCAAAGACAAAGATGGTGAACTAATAAAAGTAAAAGAAGAACATAAACAACTTCTCAAGCAAATTTATGAAACAAGAATTATTCCTTTTTTTGGTGAGTACAATAATAAGAATGAAAAAATCAAAAATGGTTACATTCAGTTTATAGAAGATAGAATTAATCCAACAGGCATCTTCAACTATTTAAGAAATGATGCAGAAAAAAACGGAGAATTTTTATTTGAAACATACGAAACAAAAGAAGAAGGTAAGATTGTTACAAAAAAAAGAGTAACAGGATATAATCCAAAAGATCCTAATAAATATACTATTGTAGTATTAGATCACATGCGTAAACTTTCAGCAGAAAGAAATTATAAAATGAAAGAAAACATGGATAAAATGAGTGATTACCAAGTAATTCTTAGAAATATTTGTAATTATACATTTGTAAATGTAATACACAGTAATAGAAATATAGGAGATATTCAAAGAATTAAATTTAATACAGAAACTTTAGCTCCTACTTCTGATGATTTAAAAGACTCAGGTTAAAAAGTAAATAATTATTTATTTTTGAACTTAATGTCATTTAGTGTTGTTTATATTTGAAAACAACATTATTATGGAAATTAAAATTTATTGTTTATATGAACCCCATACTTTAAAAATAAGGTATATAGGTAGAACTAAAAGTAAATTAATTAAAAGACTAGCTGAACATATTTGCAAAGCAAAACATTTTAAAAAATATACACCTACCATAAAAGGTTCATATAAAATCAACTGGATTAATTCCTTATTAAAAAAGGGAATTAAACCCCGAATCAAATTATTAACTATAATAGAAGGGTGGAACGAATCTCATATTTTTGAAAAACAATTGATTCAAAAACACCTTATTAAACACAACTTGGTTAATGGTGATGATAGGGGACCAGGAAAACTATCTAAAAATAAAAATGAGAATACAGAAATAAACAGGATAAAAAAAATAAAAGAGTTTTTTTCAAAAGAAGAAAACAAAATAAACTTTTACAATTCTGTTTATGTGTATAATTTAGATGGTTCATTTTATAAAAAGTATATGTCTGTAAAATTTATTGAAAAAGAACTAGGTATAAAGTCAACAATTGTCAGTTGTCTTTTACATAGATTTGACAATAGGAACACAGCAGTAAATGACAGAAACGGATTTTATTTTAGTAAAAATAAATACGATAGTCATCCTTTAGGTAACTTTAAAAGAAAAGACAAAAAAATAATTGTAGAAGTTAACAATGAAAAATTAACATTTCCTACAATAAAATCTTTTGCTTTGCGTTTTAATCTTTCTTCTTGGGACATATATAATTATAGAAAGAAAATTTTAACAAAAAGAGTTAACGACTTATTTACAAAAATAAAAATTTTACATAGCCCCGTATAACAGTAATGTTATATTGGAATTGGGTGAATTGCTGGGAAGCCTAAGTTAGAAATAATATGGTAATCAGCAGCCAAGTTACAATTTAAATGATTGTAAAAGGTCCAACGACTAATTCTTGAAACTACTTTATTAAGTAGAATATAATAGAAACACGAGTACCCAACATCCTATTATTGGGATGATGATATAGTCTGTACTATATGGAAACATATAGAATCAATTGATTAAAAGAACAATTGAGATAACAACATAGAACGCAGCAGAAGATTGTAATGTTTTAATTGGTTTATTTAATCCTTCTAAATCATTAGGATTAAAAAGACACTTTGGAATAGAATTAAAAGATTATCCTGATTACTTATCATGGCATCTTGTAGAAGCAAGAGAAGCCGAATGTCCACAACAACTACCTTTAAAATTTAGAGGTAGTAATATACACTTTAAAAGCATATAATGGCAAAAATATTAATTTTAGCACAAAGCGGATTTGGAAAAAGTACCTCAATTGGTAAAAATGAAGCATTAGGTATTAAGGGATTAAACCCAAAAGAAACCTTTATAATTTCTGCTACTAAAAAAGGTTTGCCTTTTCCTGGTTGGAAAAGTCAATATACTATGGCAGTGTTGCCTCCTGAAAAAGGAAATTATTTTATATCCAATAATGGATATGAGATTGCTAAAATAATTTCATGGTTAGGTGAAAACAGAAAAGAAATAAAAAACATTATCTTTGATGACAGTAACTATATTATGCAGGATTATTATATGGCAAATTCTCTCAAAGGAGGTTTTGATACCTTTAAGCAGATTGGAGATTTCATGGGTAAGATTTTTAATGCTATTGAATCTTTGCCTTCAGAAACTAATGTAGTAATGATGGCTCACTATGAAGAGTTTAAAGATTCATCAAGTGACACTTTATCTTACAGGTACAAAACTGTGGGATCTATGGTAAATTTTGTGCCATTATTCATCTAATTGACTGGAAACTCCTTAGAGCCTTCTACACTCCCTTATTCAGTAATGAAATAAGTATAGTAAAAGAGAGAAGGATTGGACAATCAGCAGCTAAGATTCCTTATAGGAATAAAGTTCAACGACTATCTTCTGTTGTAGAAGAGTACATTATTATTTTAATCAAATAATTTTGGAAACGGTGAACGTTTTTAATATATAAGCTGTTTTAATTAAAACAGTAAGTACATGACTAAAATATACATGTTAAAACATCCTGATACTTTAGAAATAAGGTATATAGGAAAAACAACACAAACGTTAAAAAAAAGATTATCTGGTCACATTACAAAATCAAAATATAATAGAACAACTTATGTTTCAAAATGGATATATTCATTATTGCAACAAAATAAAAAACCTATTATAGAACTATTAGAATTATGTGAAAATTGGATAGAAAGAGAACAGTACTATATTGCAAATTATCCAAATTTATGTAATCATTCTATTGGAGGAGATGGAGGTCAATTAGGTAATAAATTAACAAAAGAACACAAATTGAAAATATCAAAAGCATTAAAAGGTAAAAAAAGACCTCAAGAAGTTATTGATAAAATTGCAAATTCTAATAGAGGAAAAAAAGTATCTGAAGCTACAAAAGAAAAATTACGTCAATTTTATCTTGGTAAAAAAGCAAGTATTAAATCAAGAATTAAAAAAGGAAAAATTGTATATCAATATTCTTTAAGTGGCGAATTTTTAAAAGAATGGTACTCATTAGGTATTATAACAGAGACATTAGGGTATTTAAAAGCAAATATAAGTTCTTGTTGTGTTGGAAGATTAAAAACAGCGTATGGTTTTACATGGAAATTTAAAAACGAAGATATAGTCTAATCTTAATAGAAATATTAAGCAGTAATTTCTCTATGTGATTAATAGATAAAAAAAGAAATTACTAACAGTAATATAATGGCAAAATTACATTACTGTAGAAGGTAAGTTTGAAATCGTATTATTTGGTAAGCAAGAAATTAACGAAGACAAAACAGTTAATAAACTATTTGTCACTAATTTTGATGGTAAATACCCTGCTAAATCACCAGCAGGAATGTTTACTAATTTGCATATACCAAATGATTTAGGTCTAGTATTAGACGCAATTAACAAATATAATTCTTAACAATTTAAAACAATAACAATGATTAATATATCATTAAAAAAAACAATAGAACTGATTAACTCAGGGGAATACGTAAAGTATGACAAAGACAAAGGATTTGATCCTGAAAAAGGAAACTCCATTCAATCCCATTGGGGATTGACAACAGCATTGACAAAAAAACTTTTTAGCACACCACAACTATGTGATGTAAAAATTAAACTTAAAGAGTTTAATTTGATTGATGACATGCTAGATAATCCACAAGAAACACCAAACCCATTTGAAGTATTAAATGGAGGAGATGCAAGCATAGAAAATATGTTTGATAATGAACTAGAAGAAATTGATCAAGTAACACAAATTTATTAATATATGTACGGATTTAATGACGACAGTTCTCCACAAGGGGGAAAAAGTGATTTTCATTTTGGTCTAAACCAAGGTGTTAATCTTGTAAAATTTGAATATAATCCCAATGGAGGTTCAGGAGGAACCGCAGGAGATTGTATTGATATTGAATTTAAAAAAGGAAACTCTACCATTAGAAAAAGAATGTTCCCTATTACTAAGGTATATCATGATGGTGCTCAAATCACGGATCCAAAAGATCCTAACTTCCAAGAAGAGCTTAAAAGTTTTAATGCATGGATGACTCATATCTTGTCCAAATTTGTGGAAAAAGATGACATCAAAAAGGCATTTATTACGCCAATTGCAAACTTCAAGCAGTATGCTGAGATTTGTATGGCTTTGTTTCCTCCTGGATTTGAATCTGTACCTTTGGATTTATTCTTACAGTATGAATGGCAAATTAAAGGAGATAATAAAATGACTTTCTTTGAATTACCTAAAAACATGAAACATGGACCTTGGGTAAGTAAAGCATTTGCTCTTGTAAAAGCTGTTAACAGTGATGATGGTCTATCTTTTGTTTCAGAAACAGGAGAAGTTCACCCTATTTCAAGAACCAAATGGTTTATGGACAGTAACTTTGCTAAACCACAAAAATTAGAGTCAGGTTTTAGTACTTCAACTATTTCTAGTGGCTCTGGTACTTCTGCTACGTCAGAATGGTAAAATAAATCTCAACGCTTTTTAATAATTTAGAGAGACTAAGCAATTAGTCTCTCTTTTTTAACTCTAATTTTAATGTATGGATACGAAAACGATGAAAAGTTAAAAGTTGATCAACTTAAAATGTGGGAAAATGTAATAAAAGAAGAAGTCAAATTCGATAAGAAATACATTTCTCCTTTTAGACATGATATTACACCAAAATGTTATTTTACTTGGGTCGGAGATTTATTAGTATTTACAGATTGGGGTGATACAAAAATACACAAAACATACCATGACTTAAATCAACCCTTACTTTACACAAAAGAGTCTCAGACTCAATCTCCTACTTCTACTTTCTCTAGTATCATTAGTAAGAAAAGAGACTGGAATAAGTATGATGCAATGTACTGGAAGCAATACAATATTAAAAAAGAGTATTTAGAGAAAGAACATTGTCATGCTAATTCCTGGTTTCAATTTTATTCTAAAAGAAAAAATAAATATTTTAGTAGATCATTATTAGAAAACCAACTTTCATACACCATTAAAGTAGAAAACTACATTAAACTTTATAATCCTTATATAGCAGAATTAAAATGGATAAGTAATATCCCACAATCTATTATAGGTGGAGCAGATGATCTACCATTGCTTATAGATACATTAATTGTACAAAAAGCATTTAAAGATTATTTGATTTGTAAATATGTATATTCTATTTCATGTGTATGGTTACAAAGTGAAAATATTACTCCTGATACTTTATTGCCAATTATAAAGAGAGCCAATAAAGTTGTAATAATGTTTGACAATGATGAAGCAGGAAAAAAAGGAGGAGAAAATTTATTAACCTTTCTAAAAACTTCTTATCCTCAAAATAATATCAGTTGTGTATTTACTAAAGAAGCTAAAAATGTTTCCGATATGATTGAAAAAGGATACGAAAAAAAATTAATTAACCTCATAAAAAAAATCAAATGAGACAAATTGTTATTAGTTCAACAACTAAACCAGATGCTGTTGTTATAGAGAGCAGTGCAACAACAAGACAAGAACTTGTTGATCAAATTCAAAGTGAATTTGAAAATCTTTCAGAAATGATATTAATGATAGGTGAAACATCAAACACCTTGGCTCTTCCTGATTCTTTACTACCAGAAGAAGAGTTCACTTTGTTCATTATGCCTAAAGTAAAAACAACAGCAGGCGGTAATGTTAAAAGATCTGATGTATATAATCAAATCAGAGCTATTATAAAAAAAGATCCTTCTACAAAAGAAACTTTTGGTAATTACACTACCGTTAGAACAAGTGTGTTACTTGAAATGATTAAAATGTACAATATAAGAAGTAAATCAATTGAAACTGCAAACACAGGAACAATAGTTGAAACTGTAAGTGTTAATGAAGCTGCTTATACTACTTCCCATCCGTTTTATATTCAAGGTGTTAGAGCACTACAAAGTATAATAGCTGCGTGGAAAAGAACCATTAATCCTTTTAACTATGATATTGTAGCAAAAAGAGAAGAAGTACGCAAAAAACTAGAGAAAGAATAACATTAATAACAAAGAAGAGTGGTTTAATTATCACTCTTTTTTTTTAAACAATTTAAAAATGACAAGAAAAGAATTTAATAAAATTGTTAAAAAAACATTGTATAAATATCAATATAGTTGTAAATTTAAAAATAGAGATTATAATGATGTAGTTATTAAGTTATACATTCCTTTTTTTAAAATTAAAAATGTATTTGGAATTTCTCATCCAATTTATAGAATGCATTTGAATATTTTTTTTAAAAAAAATAATGGCTCATTTAAATTTTGTAAGCTAGAAGGAAAAAGAGATTTATATACAAATAAAGAAGCAGCAATTCGTTATTGTCATAGTCACAGAACTAAAATAACAGACTCTAATGAGTTTAAAGATTTTTGTTTGGGGAGTGCTTTTTTTAATTGCGATAACATCAAAACAGAAATGCAATTTAAATTTTTTATCAGTGTATTGTTTAATTATCTTGCTTGCGAAGACTTAGATGGAGTACCTTATATTAAAATACAAAATATTAACAATTTAAATTTATATAACTTAGAATCTCTTTACAATACTTTTTCTATAAATAAAGAACTAATAAATAAACTAATTGATTTTGCAGACATAAGTGTAAAAAATAGTGAAATAAAATTGTCTTTTACTAATTTAAAATCTGTTGATTTTCCATAATCAGAATACCCATTTTTATATGATTATCTTTTAGAAAATAGATACAAAATAGGGGATAAAAAAATAATATACCCTATTAATAATGCTAAAATATTAACATTAAAAAAGGATACTTTATTATTAAAAAAACAACTTAATCATGAAAACATTAACCACAATTTCACAGAAAAATACAATTCCCTTGTTAGGGAAAAATACTTCTCCAACTGTTAGTCTTCCTTCCTTCATAATAAGTC
>JABXJQ010000162.1_pt1 | contig 10704 bp, 10 predicted proteins | sample 7436221 | NCBI WGS metagenome assembly JABXJQ01 (sample SAMN14395755, study PRJNA613071) | wetland metagenome | isolation source: water sample H0 from high-altitude wetland | place: Chile: Salar de Huasco, high-altitude wetland | collected 2015-11-10
TGGGATATAGAGCTCCCAGCCCAACTCACCGACATACCCTACACGCACCGCGAGAACCCGAGCAAAGCCGACCTCGATATATTTAGCGCTCAGGTATGGGAAGGCTTCGTTGGAAACGTCGTCGTCAGTTACCGACTGGAGAATTGTCCGGGACAGCGGGCCACAAATATTCAAAGTAGCTAACGAGTTCGAAATGTCACGGATTTGCACGGTAGCCGGCAAATGACGGCGAATCCAGTCGCTGTCACGTACACCGAATCCTGAACCGGTAACCATGATGAAGCGATCATTTTCCAAGTGCACGAATGTCAGGTCAGCTTCGATGCCACCTTTCTCGTTGCAAAGCTGTGTATAAATTGCTTTGCCTTTCGGACTCAGATCATTGACCGCAATACGTTGCAGTGCTTCGAGGGTGCCTGGGCCGCTGATTTCGAATTTGCTAAACGATGTTTGGTCAATCAATACCGCTCGTTCACGGATGGCTTTGCATTCTTCAGCAACCGCGCCAAAGAAGCTCGGCTTGTCCTCGAAAGTCGAGATTTCCGTTGGACTATCTATTCCTGGGCGGGCGAACCAGTTCGGACGCTCCCAACCGAATTTAGAGCCGAAAACTGCATTGGCATCTTTGAGTTGCTGATAGAACGGCGACCGACGGAGGCCACGTCCAACTTTGCTTTCCTCTCCCGGCCAGTGAATCTTGTAGTAGTTGCCATAGGCCTCGATTGCTCGTTCTTCGAGGTAGCGGCCAACACTATGAGGGGCTCCGAAGCGACGGACGTCGAATGCCCAAAGATCCATGCCAGGATCTCCATCCAGAATCCAGTTTGCCATGGCGACGCCTGCGCCACCTGATGCCGCGATTCCTGCTGTGAAGCCACACGCTACGTAGAAGTTATCAAGCTCAGGAGCCAGGCCCATGATGGGCTCGCCGTCTGCCGATGCAGGGATTGGCCCATTGATGACAGTCTGGATACCGATTTCATTCAGTACAGGCAGGCGTTCCGAGCATGGGAGTGCGAAGAGCTCAAGACGATCCATGTTTTCTGGAAACAGTTCGCGACCGAAATCGAATGGTGGGCGAGAGCGCCAGCATCCCTTGGTACCATCTTCCCAGCCGCCGATCGCGAATGCGCCGACATCTGGTTTGAGGTAGAAGTTTTTGTCCGGATCGCGGAGGGTAGGCAAATTTTTCGGGAGGTTTAGTTTCTTTTCGGTTAGGAAGTACTGGTGCTCTACCACGCCAGCTGCAAGGTGTACGCCAGCCATGTCACCGATACGTTTTGCCCAGAGACCTGCGCAGTTCACCAGGATATCGCAGCCAATAGTTCCGTGGTCTGTCGAAACGCCGATAACACGACGGCCATCCTTAATGATGTCGGTGACTTGAACGCCTTCGCGAATTTTTGCGCCACGCTTACGGGCAGCTGCTGCGTACGCGTGAGTTAGCGCATATGGGTCAACGTAGCCATCAGACGGGATAAAGGCAGCGCCCACGACACCTTCAGGATCGATATATGGAAACAGATCCAGGGCTTGCTTGGCGTCGAGTGAATGACACTCAAAGCCAAAACTCTTTGCCAAAGTCATTGAGCGGCGGATTTCACTCCAGCGATCACGGGAGGATGCCAGGCGAAGAGAGCCTACCTTGCGCCAATCAATCGTGTGCCCAGAGTCTGCTTCCAGCTCATCGAACACAGCAACGGAGTTTTGCATCAGCCGGGTGAGGTTCAGGCTGCCACGAAGTTGGCCTACCAATCCCGCAGCGTGCCATGTGCATCCGTTGGTAATCTGAGACTTCTCCAGAACGACCACATCGCGCTCGCCTCTTTTGGTGAGTTGATAAGCAAGCGAACAGCCGATTGCACCGCCTCCAATGATGACGATTCGTGCATGCGAGTCGAAGGATTGTTGCATTGTTATTCTCCACGGCTAAGTAATGGCCACGCTCTCGCGCTGAACTTCATACATAAGAGTTCGGGCCAGTTTTAAAGAAGGGCAGATGCTGGAAGATGCGCTAGAGCGTAGGCAGCTTTCGCCTATCAAGCGCAGGAGTGAGGGTGTTAAATCTTTTGATGATTTGATTTTTATTATTCATTTTTGCAGACCCTGTGTTTGTTTGAATATGAGTCGTGCTCCAAGATTATCCTCAGCAGGGAAAATGACAATATTCCTCTCGAGGTACGGCATACGCCTAAAGGAATAGTTAACGACCTATTACTTCAATCGAACACTGGAGGGAATAATGGGATGTGGCTGGTATGTGTGGTATTTAGGTCAAAACAACGATAAATATTCATAAAATACCACATTCAAACGGGCGTATCGATAAATTGGTGTTGTTTTGCGTGGGTGTGTGTTGACAAAATTGGCCCTCAGGCGTTTGCTAAGGCTGGTGACAAGAACAAGAAAGCCGCTTCCAAACCTTCAAATCTGCCATCCAGATAACCAATGACCAAGGTTAAAACGCCATGGTCTATAAGAACGGAGAGCCAGGTAATGGGCCAGATAGGAATTTACGTAACCTATGTGATCATGATTTTTGTAGTGCTTGGAGCACTTGCTGCAATTCGGGATAGCCAACAAGGAATGGGCAAAGAGTTTATTGAAGGGATTCATTGTATAGGGCCAACTTTTATTCCGGTTGCCGGAATAATGGCCGCACTTCCTTATTTGTCGAAATTTGTTGAAAGTACCTTTGGGCCGGTGTTTGCCTCCATTGGAGCTGATCCAGCTATCGGTGCCACGACCATCATTGCTGTAGATATGGGTGGTTACCAGCTTGCTCAAGTATTGGCTACAACGAAAGAAAATTGGCTAATGGCCATGGTGGTAGGGTACATGGCTGGAGCCACCATCATTTTCTCGATCCCTGTCGGCCTTGCGATGTTGCAGCCGAAAGATCACAAGTACATGGCGCTAGGCATCATGTCCGGGCTGCTAAGCATTCCGATTGGAGTTTTTGTCGCTTGTGCAGTGCTGGCACTGGGTGAGCCGATGGTGCGTGACGCCATCGGGAGTAATCTAGAGGCTAATTACCAGATTTCACTAAGCTTCGCCGTGATCCTTAGGAACTTGTTTCCACTCATTATTTTCTGTGTGGTACTAGCTCTTGGTCTGCGTTTCTTTCCTGACAAAATGATCCGAGGCTTTCTGTGGTTCGGACGCATCATGTACGGAGCGATCACGATGATACTGGCATTCTCTATCGTAGAGTATTTCACCGGCTTCTTTACCTTCGTCTTCGGTCATTGGGGGTTCGACCCGATCATTGCCGACAAAGCAGACCAGTTCCGCGCGTTAGAAATAGCCGGCTACGGAGGCATCATGTTAGCGGGGGCATTTCCGATGGTTTATGCAATCGGAAAATATCTCGAAAAGCCTGTGAGCGCCTTGGGTCGCCGTTTTGGCCTGGATACCACGGGTGCCGCTGGCATGTTAGCGGCTGCGGCTAACATTCTTGCAATGTACCGCTTGGTGGCAATCATGCGCCCTAAAGACAAGGTGATGTGTATTGCCTATGCAGTATGTGGAGCTTGGGTTATTGGTGATCACCTAGCGTTCACCGCCAACTTTCAGCCCACCATGATCGTCGCGATCATGAGCGGGAAATTTTTGGGCGGCGTCAGTGGTGCACTTTTAGCTCGTTGGCTCTCGGTTCCCAAGGCAATCGAGTTGGGTGAGCAGGATTTCCTTGAGCAGTCTAAGGCTGGCGATGTTAATTTAGGGGCATTGAGTGGAACGGTGTCCTGAGTCACCTTTCGGATCGTAGGATATCGCTTTCGTTCTGTCACTTGGCGGGTACCGGCCTCTAACCGGTACCCGCTCGAACGCTGTGCTGGTAGTACCCAATTACCCCGATGCGGCGTGGTTTTCGGGGAGGGGCTCCCGATAGAGAATAGGGCGGTTGAAGCTTGGATTTCATAGGTTTTTGGAAGGGTTTGTTTTCGAGTCGGCCAACGGCAGACTCAAACCACGGCATACCGTCTTTTGCCAAGTGGGCGCTTTCGCCCTCAGTATCTAAACTTGGATTTGACCTCATCACCTCTGCCAACTGGCACGATCCCCTTACCATCTTGCTTTCCGAAATGCCCAGTTACTTTGACGTGGCTCAAGCGCATCTCGTTATTCGGGCCCCAGATTTCGTACGAAACCCTGTAGTGGCTGATTATTTCGCTTCGTCTGGTTCCCTCGTCTCGCCTAGCCGCAAGACCTTCATGGCCACTCACAATGACGCGCGCGCCGGCGCCTCTTTGCAGTTGCAGATTGTCCCCTCGAAGGCTCGATTCAATAGTGTCGACTACGAACAAATGTCGAAAACACTGTTCACCGTCATTCTGGCAGCGATGTCGATCCGGATGAATGTGGAGAAGGAAAAACAGACGAATCAAGAGTATTTGACGCGGGAGTTGCATGACTCTGTGGCCCAGCAACTGGGGTACTTGAGTCTTACAACCGCGAGTTTGCAAAAGGCGTGTGAGCGTCAGAGCGCGGAGCGAAGCCTTGCATTGGTTGCCGAGGTGCGTTCAGGGCTTGAGCAAGTTCAACGGCAGATTCGAGAGCTAATAGCTGGCACCCGCCTTACTCTGGAAGAACCCACATTGAGCTTGGCATTAGAGGCATCACTCAGAGAGTACGGCCGGCGTAGCTCGATCCTATTCGAGCTGGATAACCGGCTTGTAGAGGGAGCGCTGAGCTCCGATGTAACCTTGCAAATCTTGCAGATCATTAGAGAGGGCTTGGCGAACATTGTTAGGCACTCCCACGCTCGATCAGCACGTATTTCGCTTGTCCAAGTGGATCGTCATGTAGAGGTTTGCATTGAGGACGATGGCATCGGATTCGATGGGGATGGTAGCCGCGACCACCATTACGGTATGGCCATCATGCGTGAGCGTGCACGTTCAATCGACGCTAGATTAGAAGTTGTATCCGGGCAGGGTAGAGGGACAAAGCTGGAAATTACGCTACCGATTGGGATTGGGTGAAGCGATGAATACGACCACGATTCTTTTGATTGATGATCACCCTCTTTTCAGGCGTGGCTTGGTAAATTTGTTCGCTGAAACAGATGACTTTACAGTCGTGGGTGAGGCATCGAATGGCGTTGAGGGGGTCGCGCTGGCGACGCGACTTCAACCACAAATCATCCTGCTAGATCTTCACATGGCGACCATGGCCGGTATCGAAACCCTCAAAATTCTCAAAGCGGAGGGTTTAGCGTCCACGATCGTAGTGTTGACCGCTTCAATGAACAGACAGGAGTTCATGGCATCACTCAAAGCTGGGGCTGATGGTTACATCCTCAAGGATACTTCGGCCGAGCGTATCCTGGCCCTATTGCGCAATGAGGGGAAGCAGCGCCTCATTCTTGACGATGAGCTTGAGCGTGTTCTGCGCGAATGCGCTGATGCATCTCCGATTACATCCATTAGCCTCCAAGACCTAACTGAGCGTGAAAGGCAGACCCTGGAGCTTATTTCTCGTGGAATGAGCAATAAGCTGATCGCCCGTCAGATGAACCTTAGTGAGGGGACGGTCAAAATCTATGTCCGCAACTTACTGCGCAAGCTCCAGGTCAACTCCCGGCTTGAAGTCGCCGCGTTGGCGCATGGCTACGACACTTTGGAAGAACGAAAATGAAGAGCGTGCTTGACTGGGCAAGAGGCGGGGCGCTGTTTGGTCGACGTGATAATGTGCGGCCAAAGTCTTGGGGTGGTGATAACGCGCCTCCGCATGCGGATCTCTTTCCGTCCGCGCTTTTGGAGTTGGACTCTGAAGGAAGAGTTTTGTGGTGCAATCAATTTGCCAATGATCTTTTTTCGCAACCTTTGCTGGGATTGAAGCTATCTGATTTTGTACATCCCCAAGATCAAATGCTTTGGAAACGCTACGCGGACTGCTTGCCCATCAATGGAAAGGGGGAAAGCGAAACCTTCCGTTTCATTTGCGGCTCCAAGGCCCTTCTTTGGCTTCAGACGTCGGCCAAGTGGCAAGATGGGAGCGCATATCTGAATTTAGTAGATGTCGGTCAAAAGGTTCGCCAAGGACAGTCGCTACAGACAACTCACCGTAGCCTTTCAAACCTGATTGAGGGGCTGCCAGCGATGGTATATCGGTGTCGCAACAATCCAGAATTCACTATGGAGTACGTGAATGTGGGTTGCTTCGGGCTTACCGGAAAGACAGCAAGAGAGCTTTTGGACAACAGTAATTACGCTGCCTTGATCCATGAGGATGATCGTCAGCAGGTCTGGGAGGCAGTGCAGCAGGCACTGGGGGCCCACACAGAGTTCGTACTCAGGTTTCGCTTGGTTGGTGTTGATGGCATAACTCGGCGAGTGCTGGAAAGAGGCAAAGGGTTTTACTCGGAGTCAGGCGAGGTTCTTGGGATTGAGGGTGTTGTGGTTCTGGATCAAATCGAATCATCTTGAAGGGGCGTCACCGACATCTAGCTCCAGTTCCTGTATTGCCCCATCGGGAATTCGAATTGCGCCGTCGCCATCCCACTCTTCGATCATAATTTTATAGGTGGCTTTCTCACGTGGTCTTCATTGCGCCTGAGCCGGCATGCCGTTCAACACCCGCAGGCTCTCGGCGTCACTTTACAGATCCGGATAATCATCAAGCTTCAGGCTCGGAGTGCCTCCGTCCTCCGGCTCGCACTTAGGCGTATGAATCACTCCAGCTTCGGCGTCTGCACGCATCTGCTCGAGCTCTTTGTGAAATGCTTTGTCCTGAACCGTGGGTTTGCTGGTGTACGGTTTTCGGTCAGGGACAGGCTGGGCTGCATAAGTCGTTACCGCGTCTGGGTCGTGCTGTAGTTTCTCTTGGACTCGCGACTCCAGCAGTGCACGGAGCGCGTCTTTATCTGGACGGTTCAGCAATTTGTTACTCCTATTCGGAAGCCAGGCCTAGCTATTCGATTGGTACATTGAGCAATTGGTAAGGGCAGGGCCGTTATATTTATGGTTGCATCGCAGTTTGGCAGTTACCCGGATTGGTTAAAAATCCTGGTAAGCCTACCAAGCCTTGGCTGCAACCGTCTGTGATGAAAATGATGTCATAGCTACAGTCTTGGATGCAGCTTTCGATGAATGAAGTGGCCAAACATTCATCTGCAGTTTGGCATGGAGGCTCAAAGGCCAGCGAGCAGTCGTTCGAGCTGTTCCCGATCCCAGGCATTCAGTAGTTCTACAGGGTCGGCTCAACGTTGGCACGCCGGGCGAAAGCAGGTCGTTTTAGCACCGTCGAAAGCGATCGCTAGGTTTCCTTGATCGCTGTTTTTCAGGAAGCCCTTGTGTTGTTCGACGGTGATGTGAAAGAGGCGAGAGGGTGGATGGACTCGGCGGCTCGGGGGCTTGGTTCGAAGCCACCCTTGGATATGTTGGGGACTAGAGCAGAAACGAACGCTGTCCTCGATCTTATCCATCGATTGGAGAGGGGAGTCCTAACCTAGCTTCATCGCACGTGTCAGTCAGGATGGCAGCTCAAGTGATTGTAGCTATCGCTCCTTCGAGCTCGTGAGGCCCGGCTCGCCATGACGCTTTATCGAGCCGGACACTGCTAGCTTTCTCCAGTACGCGACTGTAGTGGTCAACTAATCCCGGACACGACGTTAAGTTTTTCCTCGGCCCGCGCTGGAGCCAACCCATCGTTGAATTGATGAGGCCGAATCCAGTTGTAGCGATGCATCAAAAAATGGCTGATATCGCGCTGTGCTTCCTGCGCAGTTCGATAGCCCACGGTCGGTATCCATTCTGTTTTCAAGCTGCGAAATACGCGCTCCATCGGTGCGTTATCCCAGCAGTTTCCTCGTCGACTCATGCTCTGGCGCATGCGGTATCGCCACAACCGCTGGCGAAAGAGTCGGCTTGCATATTGCGATCCCTGGTCTGAGTGGAATAGCAGATCCGAAGGCCTGCCACGCTGCTCGTAAGCCATATCCAGCGCTTTGATCACCAGCTCAGCGTCTGGCTTTTCCGACAGCGCCCAGCCCACGATCCGACGCGTACAAAGATCCAGGACGACAGCCAGGTAATGCCACTTTCCTTGCGCCCAAATGTAAGTGATATCGCCGCACCAGACTTGATTGGGCGCAGGCACGTCGAACTCGCGGTTCAATGTGTTCGGGATATCCAGTCTTTCTACTGTTGCTCGTTTGTAGGCATGGGAGCCGGGTTGTTTGCTGACTAAATCAAGCTCGCGCATCAAGCTACGCACTTTGAATCGACCGAGTTGCTCACCGTCTTCACGCATCAGTGACAGAATGCTGCGACTGCCCGCAGAGCTGCGACTTTGCGAGAACAGCTCACTTACGCGACTACGCAATCGAAGCCGTTCAACATCCGGCGTGCGGCGCCGCAGGCGCTGGGCGTAGTAACACGAGCGAGTGACGTCAAACACCTTGCACAGCCAATCAACCGGCTCATGTGCCCTCAACTGGTCAATCAGCGCGAACGCTCGTGATCTTCCGACATCAAGAGCGCGGTAGCCTTTTTTAGTATTGATTTCTCTCGCTCAAGCCGAGCAATCCGGGCTTCCAGCTCCTGAATTTTTTGCTGTTCCGGAGTCAGTGCCTTGCTCTGCGGGGTGACGCCTTTATGTTCTTTCTGAATCTGGTCAACCCAGCGGCGCAATGCCGACTCACCAATGCCGAGCGAACGGCTGGCTTCGATGTAGCTGTAGTTTTGTTTGAGCACAAGGTCGGCAGCCTCGCGCTTGAATTCAGGAGTAAAGGAGCGGCGTTGTTTAGTCATCTGACACCTCGATCTGGCGAGCATTCTCGCCTAAATGGGTGTCCGGTTTCATTAGACCACTACAGGGTCGAGCTGCAGCTTTTCTTGAACTTGCGATTCCAGCATTGCACGGAGCGCGTCTTTGTCGGGACGGTTCAGCAATTTGTAACTCCTATTCGGAAGCCAAGCACTAGCTATTCGATTGGTATATTGAGCAGTTGGTGAGGGCAGGGCCGTTTATATTTGTGGTTGCATCGGAGATTGGCAGTTACCCGGATTGCAGGTTAAAAATCCTGGTAAGCCTACCAAGCCTTGGTGGCAACCGTCTGTGATGAAAATGATGTCATAGCTACAGTTTTGGATGCAGTTTTCGACATGACTGAAGTTGCCAAGCATCCATCCGCCGTTTTGCATGCATGCTCAGAGCCCAGCGAGCAGTCGCTCAAGCTGTTCTCGCTCACAGGCGCTCAAAAGCTCAACAGGATCAGCTCCGTCGCGCTGCCAGAGTTCAAGTGTCCCGACTCGGCCATCAGGCGACCTGCAGTACTCGCAGTAATCCAGGATGTCACAGTCATTGAAGGGGGTGGGTAAGGGCAGCAAAAAAATGGCAATCCGAATAGTATCGAAAATTGCCCGCTTGTTTTTTTGGGCATAAAAAAAACCTCGCCGAAGCGAGGCTTTCCGCATCATTTACGCCTGATCAGGCGCCTAGCAAGCTAATCGGCTTTCTCCACTCTGTAGGTGGTTCGTCTGCCAGCGAAACCAATGCCTCATATTTTACGATGCCGGCAATCCTGGCCGCTTTGTCGATGCTGTCACGAGCATCTTTAAGAGCAGATGCTTTAGTCCAGCCATTCGTGTAGCGCACTGTCCATAACGTGGTCAGTTTATGTTTGTTGAATTTTTCTTTTTTCAGTTCTTCGTTGAACGTGTTACGGGCAGACGAGCTAACTCCGCCGTCGAGGTCAACGGTTGCGACAGCATAAAAGTCCATGATCATTCCCCCCGAGCTTTATTGGATTGGGAAACAACGGAAGCCGCCAAGGTTTTCGTGTCGTTGCTGTATTTTTCGCTCTGGAGAACCCGGCCTGCTTTTGCTTCCATTTCAGCACTGGTTTGTTTCCCAGTGTTGGCTTGCGCTAACGCAGAGGCAGCAACGCTCTTTGCGATGGCGGATGCAGATGGATCACGGAGAGTGTCTGATGCCTGTTTGGCGACTTTTGCGGAGGACTGCTTGGTGTTCTTTGTCATGAGTAAATTCTCGATAACGGCTAATTAGGCGCACTTATCCAGAATGACCACCAATCGTCTCACTATTGACGAAACCGTCAGCAGTGGGCTAAATGGCGTCCTTCTCTAGATGTGTGCATTTTCAAATGCGTGCCTCAGAGGGTGCAGGTAGTCGCGCTACGTTTGGCGACAGAAACGTGACTACCTGCATGCATTCTTCAGCGAAACGACCTTTACTGGTCGTTTTTGCATTTGTGCGCCAAGACTACTTGAGCGTCCTTTCCAATAGCAACTCCATTCTGTGCATATACCTAAGTTTTTCTGGGGATAACCCTGTGGATAACTTGTGCTCACTCTCTCAGAGCCCCATATAAAATATGGCCTCCAACAAGTTTTACCGTTCGTCGGGTAAGGCTAATAATTTATAAATTTGGCTTTCTGTACGCGCACTCCAGTCGAGATCTATCTGGTGGCACCCTATGCCAGCACTACAGTCGCTTTTCGTTCTGAGGGCCTTTTGAGGGCCTCCTGAGGCCATTGTGGCTATACATCCAGTATGATTTTTCTTAATTGTGGAGTAGCCGTATGGGCTTTTTCTGAGCGCCATTAAATTGGCGATGCGAGAAGCATCTCCGAGTCGAGTTCATCGTTCTGACGAAACAGTCGTCGAAAAAGCCTCAAACGACGGGTGAAATAAGCTCGTGTCGTGACCCCGTTGCTTCAATCTCAAATCAGGGCC
>JABXJQ010000163.1_pt1 | contig 10693 bp, 21 predicted proteins | sample 7436221 | NCBI WGS metagenome assembly JABXJQ01 (sample SAMN14395755, study PRJNA613071) | wetland metagenome | isolation source: water sample H0 from high-altitude wetland | place: Chile: Salar de Huasco, high-altitude wetland | collected 2015-11-10
ATAGGGCAAGAAATGTGTTAACCGTGTAGTTACTTTTACCTTGCTTAATGTTTTTGATTTGCTGTGAAGTAATGCCTGTAATTTTAAACAGGTCAATGTCTTTCATTTTATAATGCTTCATTTGCGAAGCGATTAATTTACCTATTTGTTTCTTATCCATAAGGCAAAACTATAAAACAATTCTCAATAAAAAAATTTATTTCCTAAAATAATTTAATTATTTTCAAAAAGCTAATGTTTCCAATGCTTTCATCCTGTAAATAAATTTGGTGAATTGCTATAAAATAGTCAAATCGAATGGCATTTTGTCAAATGCTTCTCCTATTTCTTTGAGTGCCTGACGGCTACTTGTAACGTCTAAACGTCCATCACCGTTAATGTCTTTTAATCCTTTGCCAAAAATTAAACAACCTAAAATATCGGTGTGGTAATTGCCCGAATGTAAAAGAATAAAATCACGGTTAGGAACATTCTGAACGTGCAAATGATGCCCGTATTTTGCAGAGTATCTTTTTTTCAGTTTGTAGTTTCCTTTTGGTATGCAACTGATTTGCTTTTGATTATTTTTCCAACTTAATTCAAGCGTGTGATATACTTTACCATTCGGCATTGTTGCTATGCCTAATGTCTGAAATCCATCGTCTGATAATCTGCGAATAATCATAACGCTAATTTACTACTTTAAAAAATAAATTTTGCAGTGTCAATTTAATTAAATAGATTTGCATTTATATCCGTTGTTATAACCAGCGTGCTTCCACAAATGTTCATTCGGAGCGATACAGTAGCAATGAAAGATAAAATCCGTTGGCAAGAAATTTAGCGAGTGATGTTTTTAAAATCATAAATATGGAAAAAGAAACAATAATCAACACCTCACGAAAAGAGGTTGTGCAGGCAGTGAAAATTTTAATCGAAATGTTAGACGAAATGGTATATAAAAATCCCGACTTAGATGTTGAGGTATTTATTGACGATGGCAGAAAGTTTAGATTGAAATTTGAAAGGACTGATTTAGATTTTAAGAACGAAAAACGAAGCGTGAGCGATGAAAATAAAAAACAAACAGTTACTTGGAAGATTGACAAGCAGAACCCTAAAATTTCCTAACATAAAAAAAGGAATGTTTTTTATTTCGCCAAGCAAATTTCTTGCTAACGTGATGCAGATAGGCGATGTGGCGGATTTTGGAACACTAAACTTTCTGTAATCACTAAACTTGAATTGAAAACGAAAACTTAATATTAAATAGTTTGTTTTAGTTAAAAATAGTTTGTATATTTGCAGTATGAAAAGACAAATACAAAGTTACATTTCAGAAGAAGATTATAGTAAACTGAAATTAGTTGCAGAAAAAGAAGGTCTTTTGTTTGCAACATTGATTAGACAAATTATTTTAAACTATTTAAAAACTAAAAAATTATGATTGAAGAATGGGAATACATTCCTGATTATGAGGATGTTTATTTAATATCCAATTTAGGTAATGTTAAAAGCGTAAAGTTTGGTAAAGAAAGGATGTTAAAGCCTCAAAAAAATACAAAAGGATACTTTATAGTTGGACTTTATAAAGATAAAAAAATGAAGTCAAAACAGATTCATCAATTAGTTGCAATTACTTTTTTTAATCATAATCCTTGCAAACTTCAATTAGTTGTTAATCACATTAATTTTAATAAACAAGATAATAGATTAATCAATTTAGAAATAGTTAGTAACCGAGAAAATAGTAATAGAAAACACTTAAATAGTACGAGCAAATATACTGGAGTGAGTTTTGAAAAAGACAGAAACAAGTGGTTAGCTCAAATTAGAATAGACGGGAAGGTTAAAAAATTAGGCAGATTTACTAATGAAATAGATGCAAGTAATGCCTATCAAAAAGAACTTAAAACAACATTGTAAAACCGAGAAACCCGCCATATTGCCTATGTGCTGTTATAGGTAGGGCTTCTCACAAATTAAAATAGAAATGGAAATAATAAAAAGAGATATTGATGGCAGAGGAATTAGAAAAGGACAAAAGTTCAAATTCAAATTCCTAAAAGAATTAAACAAACCTATTGAACTTATAGGTAGTTTTGATTTTAACGTAGATGAATTAAGGTATGAAATTGATATTCACGACCACGAAGAATATGTTTGTTTATCTTATGTAAGTGGAGGTGTAATGTATGACTTTGAGTTGCTGTCTTAGCCTTACCTATAACGGTTGGGTGTATGAGAAGGGTTGCTTAACTGAACTTTCAAATTACCACTGAACATGATAGCAAACTTTCTTATACACCTTGTTAGCTTTAGTTATTTTCACTTAATACCATATAAAAATGAACGAAATAGAAATACAAAGGGAATTGCTTAATACACTTGTTAAACAGGTTGAAAAGCGAATTAAAGAAGCACAACAAGAGGTAAAAGATGCTTACTCACAAGAAGATGTGTGGATTAAGCAAGGAATTGTAAGTGAATTGATAGCTTGGAAAATTTCACTTGAAAAATGGCGTAAAAGATTAAAATACTCATTAAGTGAAAATAATTGAAGCTAACGTTTTGTATTGGCGAAGAAGCGGATTTAAACCACTAAAGATGATACGAAGCACTACACTTGATTAACCTACAAATGTTCATACGAAGCACTGAAACCGCTTTTTTGCCAATACTTTGTTAGTGGCTGATGCGGATTTTTAGCACTCATCTTCAGTTAGTTAGAAAATATTTTGAAAATAGTTGAAAATAAATTTGGTTTGTATTGTTTTTGTATATACATTTGCACTACAATAATTAAATAAAAAACAAAATGACAAACACTATTAATTGGATTCCACAACCTAACGAACTTGTTAGATGGAACGGTAAGTTATTCAATATTATTTCTGTTGATTTAGGGGGTAAATGTAAAATCAAACAATTTACAACCACTCGTAGAATTGGCAAAAAAATCTCAAATATTGATGTTTCAGAATTACAAAAAGTTGACTAATGGAAAAGAAAAAACGAGATATAAGCCTTCCAAAAAGGTTTAATTCAGAAGATGTAAAGAAGTGGCAAGAACAAGCTAATTTAACAACTGGTGGCAATCTTACTCTTTGGATGGAAAATGCTTTAAATAACGCTGTAAAGAAGCAGAATGTTAAATCGAAGCAGTAACGTAGCATTTGCCACTAACGTTACTGGGCTTTGCGTTCGGTGGCGATTAAAAGCACTACACTATCAACAACAACTGAATATGATTAGAAATACTGAACATCAATTAACCACTGAACCGCCACTGACGCAAAACCCATGTTATGTGAAGGTTGCTTCCACTACTGTTCATTTGAAACACAAAAAAATAATTAAACTTTTTTAAGGATGGCGAGCGAGGGCAAAAAATATTGTATAGGTTATCCAAAGATGGTAGCCGTTCCATACACAGGGCAAAAAGACCCGATTGTAATTGGCTCACAAGAATATGTAGAAAAATGGTTAAAAGAATTTTGGGAATCTATCTATGGAAAAAAAAATTAAAATACTTGTTGCCTACTCTGGAGGCAAAGATAGTTTGGCTGCATTGCTTTGGACTATCAAAGAAAGTGGTTTCAAAAAAGAAAGCATTGAAGCTGTATTCTGCGATACGAATTGGGAGCATGAAGTAACCTACGAACACATAAAGCAAACTACTGACGAACTCGGAATAAAGCTCGTTATTGTAAGAAGTAAAAAGTATGCAGGCATGGTTGATTTAGCAATAAAGAAAAAAAGGTTTCCATCTACGAAAGCGAGATTTTGCACCGAAGAACTGAAAACAAAACCAATGATTGATTACATACTTGATGATTGTAATTATCATGTGTTGGTGGTGCAAGGTATCAGGGCTGACGAAAGTGCAAGTAGGGCTTTAATGAGAAAACAATGCACCTATTTCAGATACTACTACGAACCGTATCAATCAAACTCAATGATTGTGGCGCAACTTGAAAACAGAACAAACTTAAACCCGAATCAGATTAAAAAACTTTCGGTTGCAAAAGCAAGATTAGCGAAAGGAAAGGAAGATTTTAAATACCATACTTACCGAAAAAAAGAAGTGATGGAGTTTCGTAAAAATTATTTGGATGATGTGCTGCGCCCTTGTTTTGATTGGACAGGCAATGCAGTTATGAATTATATTTTGGATGCCGGATTAAAACCAAACCCGCTTTATTATCAAGATGCAAAAAGAGTTGGTTGTTTCCCATGCATTATGTGTAGTAAGTCAGAAATAAAAGCAATGATTGAACACAACCCGAAATACATTGACAGATTGAAGGAAGCCGAGAAAACAGTTGGCAGAACATTCTTTCCTCCAAACTTTATTCCGAAGCAATACATGAAACGAATTGATGTTAAGACAGGAAAGAAAGTGCCGACTGTTGAAAATGTGATTAGGTATGTAAATGATAAAAATTCAAACCTTGATTTATTTCAAGATGAATTAGATAATGACACAAGAAAATGTATGAGCTTCTATGGGATATGCGAGTAAAATATTTTATGTTTTTGAAAAAAACAAGGAGAGCGTGGGCAAAAAGTTTAATTATTTTTTCGTCCAAGTTACCACCGAACTTCAATACGAAGCACGGCAACTTTCACATAACGTTTTGCAGCTTGGCGTTCGGTTTTTGGCTTACCGAATGTTTCAAGTTACCACTAAATTAAATAGCCAAAAACTGACGCTAAGGTGCTGTTAGCTTTAGTTGCCTTGCGTTGGTTGAGAGTAATATTAACAATTAAAATATAAACAAATGGAACACAAATACGAAAGTAATATCAAATGCCCTTACTGTGATTGGGAAGACAATGATAGTTGGGAATTTACAGAAGATAGTGGAACACATACTTGCGGAAGTTGTGATAAGGAATTTAATGTAACAAGGGAGGTTGAAGTAACTTATAGCACAAGTAGAATTGACTGCGAAGAAACCGAACACGACTATAAATTTGAAAGTGTGTTCCAAAGGAAACGAAAATATGATAAGGGCATTTGGACTGACTTACCCGAAAACGAATGGACATACCACAGAATTATGATGTGTTCCATTTGTGGCGATAAAGAATACTTTAATATTACTAAGGATGAGTATGAAGGTTCGTTGGCAGGCAATTGAAGCTAACAAATAATACATTCACCTACATTAATTGATTAAATGACAATAGATTATAAACATTATTCTGAAAGTCTTGCCAATTCGCTCATTGTCAAGAATTATTCTAAGCGCACTATTTCTAATTATCAAAGTTCACTCAATAAGTTTCTGCATGAGTTTGATGGTAATGTTAAACGTGCAACGGTAGAAGAACTAACCGCTTACATCGCTACCGTAAACAGTTCACGCTCTGCAATGGCGCAGATGTATGGTGCGTTGCAAAACTTCTATAAACACGTATTAAAGCAGCCTAAGAAGTTCGGATTTATTGCTTTCCCAAAAAAAGAAAACAGATTGCCAGATGTTCCCATGCACGAACAAGTTTTGAAAATGATTGAGTTAACCACATTTATTAAACACAAATTGATGCTTTCCATTCTTTACGGCACCGGAATACGGCTTGAAGAACTCATTAACATTAAATGGATAGATGTTGAAAGGGTAAAAGGCGATAATCCTTTACGAATAAAAATACACGGCAAAGGCAATAAGGATAGGTATGTTCCGCTATCTGAAAACCTTTATAAATTACTTACTGAATACTGCAAAGAATTAAATCTGAAGTGCGCCACAGATAAGCATGAATACGTTTTAGGCGGTGCAAAGCCGTATGCAATGGGTTCAGTAAATAAAGTGGTTAAGAAATCGGCTGTGAGGGCAGGGGTGAAGTTTAAAGTAACGCCTCACAAATTACGACACGCTTTTGCAATGTATCTACACCATGAAATGAAATATGATTTGGCGCAAGTAGGTAAATTACTTGGACACGAACATAGCGGCACAACAATGATTTACGCCCGAATGAAAGAAGATAAGATTATTACGCCTGTTTAATACGTTTTTTGTTTCTTGCTAAATTTTAAATACATAGCATGAGCAATCAATATCAATGAACCAACTCCCGCCAATAACTGAATGCTATGTAACATTAGTTTCATCCATGTATCAGCCGTTTCGGGATTGAGATTAGGAATAGCAAAATTAAGGCATACTGATAACAGAAATAGCCCTGTTGCGCCAATAGTATCCATAAGTATTTCATCCATTATTCCTTCGTTGTGTGTCATAAAATAGTTTTGCCCCTATTTAATTTTAGTTTACTTTACTCATTCCATTGTAAACTAAACTTCGTTTTGGTTTTCTTCGCTTTCATTTTCACCTAACACCATTGCTGTTGCTTCTTCTCTTGTCATGCCTTTAGCGATCAACTCTCCGTAAGCATTAATAGCCGTTTCAATCAGCAAATTCAATACTTTGTTTTTCAACTTATCCCCGATTTCATTTAACCCTATTCTAAACGCTATTTGCTTATTAAAGGCATTGATAACGGTTGCAGGGTTAGTATCAAAGGTGTCAATGATGTAGGTTAGGTTCTCATCTAAATCATTTCTTTTGGCATCCTTGTCGCCTGCATTTCGGGCAACTTTCTTAAAGAACAATTTATCAAAACTTATCAGGTCTTGTGCTTCATTTAATGCAACTACTAATTCTTCTTTAGTAGTTTCCGGCGTTAGCAATAATAGTGTAAGGTCTTTCATTCTTTAGTTTTTGTAAAGTTAGTAATCCAAATGTAAATTCTATCATTTAATATCCCCATTACCAAAGGTGTTAAACGTGCCATAAAGTCGGGGATTACTGTTGCCGTTCCTTGCACCATTTCTTCCATGTAAACCCACGTTATAAACATTGTAAGCCCTACGCCCGCAACCCTAATGTAATTCTTTTTAATGAAGTATTTAAAATCAAAATTATCAGGGCTTAACTCGTCTTGCTTTATTCCTTTTGAAACGTGATACACTACGCTGAAAGCTATACCAACATTAATCATAATGAAGTTGAACGCTATTTGAGCGACAGTGGCATTGCCAAAGAATAATGTGATTAGTTCGCTCATGGGTAAACTCTAATTTCAATAAACTGTTCTTTCAGTAATGCGTTTGTATTTGCGGCTGAATCATCTAATGTTTCAAGTAAAAAAGCATCATCGCTATTTCTTTTGCAATACAATAAAAATTTAGTGTCTGCATTATCCTCTGACCCCGCCATTTGATGTTGAACACAGTAACTTTTATTTATCGGAAATGCACCAACTAATGTCATTGCATATTGCCCTACGCCTAAATAAGTAAATACAACCGTTCCGCCTAACTGATTTTCCAAAACGGTTGCCGTTGGTGCGCTCGTTCCCGATTGTGTTACTATTGCAACATAAGACCTATAAGGTCTGCAACAATAAGGCTGATTTGTAAACTTAAAAAGCCCTTTTAATCTTACTGTATCAGTTTCAACTCTTATCACGCCTGTATCATTTCCTGACACTATCATTGCCGTTCCCATCGTTACCGTATCAGCTAAAAACAGATTTACGCTATCAGCATAATCTCTAATCTGATTGAGCGTTATTTTCTTTGTTGAGCCGCCATTTACAACAGGCAATACATCCGTGCCAACAGGCGTAGATACTGCCGTTAAATTGCTTATTTTAACTTGTGCTACGCTTTGAAAAGCAATAGCTATCAATACTAACGTGAGTAGTTTTTTCATAGAGAATAAAAAAGGCGGGTATTGCTCCCGCCCCTTGTTTAAGAGTTAATAAAACAGTTGTCAAATATTGTCGCAGGCTTGTCATACGGACAAGCGTGGTTTTGGTCACGCCATTTTACCGTTACGTTCCACACTACTTCACTATTCAAATCATTTGCAACTGGAGCTTTAGGAATAATCGTTACCGCTACGTCCGTGATATGAACCTGTGAGCTTGTTACATAGAAAAACTTGTAGTTTCTTGACGTTGCTATTGCATTGTAGAAATCACAGTTTTCAATGTAATTAGGGTCATTCACTACGGCTGTAAAGTCATAGCCTATCAGCGTTTCTGTTGCATCACCATACCCTGTTCCTAATACTTCGCTTGCGGCTTGTAATTCGCCATTGGCAAACGGAACGGTAATGATGTTTTCAGCGTTCATGGCTGTCTGCCATTCGCTTGTTGAATTTGGATTTGTAAAAACAAAATCCTTTTTTATAAACCCGAATGAACGTATTCTACCGTATTCCCTTTCTTCGCAGGGGTCGCAGTTATGCGCTGGTATAATGTCGTTACAGGTTGATGGATAATATCCTGCCATTTTGTGTTAATTAATACGCTTTACTTTTTGCTTACCTAACAAGGTTCGCACACGTTTAAGCAGCTTTTATTATAAGCTACTTCAATTTGATAATTTATTCGTATCAAAATATCCTCCAACCCGAGAGGATAAGACACGTTTTGGTATTCTGCATTGAAAACCGTTTGAGCATCTAAATCTGAACCTGTTAGATTTACTGTCATCGTTTCCACTCCATTCAAAGAACTTAATGAACTTGCCAAAATCTTATCCGGAAAGTTCACTATTATTAATGCTTCAAGTTGTTCAGCCGTCAATCCTACTTTAGATTGTTTGGCATATACCACCATGTAAGCGTTTGTATTTTCAATCATTCTGCTGTAACCACTTCCATATTGATTGTTAGCTGATTGTATTGTATAGCTTTTGTTCAATATTTTGTGATACACAATTAAAGGATAAGTGTCATCCAATCCTAAATATTTCTCCGTGCCGCCAACTGTTATCACAGCGGGAAATATTTTAAACCCATCACCATCAGCAACCACACAAGGCTTCGCAATGTTTTCTATTAACCCGCTTTTGAATTGCTGGTAATTAAACGCATTGTCCTCTAAGTGGTTATTTATTATCGTTATCTGTTCCTTTAAAAATGGCATCTATATAATCGTTTGCTGAATGTTCTACGTTTTCAATTTCTTCTTTAGTTAGGTCATAAATAGGTTTGTGGTATTTCTTTTCAAACCCTTTAGCCCTGTTGTATTTCTCTGCATCTGCCCATCCTAACCCCCATCCATCTGATGTTGGTTGTAACGTCCATTGCTTGTTTAATTGCCCTGACAAACTTAGATTTACTTTGCCTAAAATGTTGCGCCCTATAAAAGTCTTAAATCCTTTGTAACCGTCTGCAAAATATCTTGTTTGTTTTGGCTTTCCGCTTTTAAACTTCGCTTTTTTGTTTTTGCCTAATGGTGTAAATTTCTTAGGTGATTCTTTAGGGTTTACGTAAATCGGTTTTGCCGAATATTGCCCTATGTCTTCACCGCCACTGGCTTTGCCTTGCTCATGTATTCGCTCTTGCATTTGTCCTAATGTAGAAGAAGCAACCGCACGCAAACAAGCGTTGTAATTTTCACCACCTTTATAAAAAGATGCCAAATCAGCTTTCAAAGAACTTACTACTTTGTCTATGTTAGTCTTTACAACTATCACATCATGCTTTCTCTACTCGTTATCAATTCATCGCACTCTAAACAACAATCCATTTTCAAATCAACACTTTCTACAAGTGCCAACATCTCACGCTCAAACTCCGCTTTATATTCGTTACGTAATTCAATCGCTTTGTTACGGTCAACAGTTACTATCCTATTCAATCTATCTGAATAAATACGCTCATTCATCATTTCCATGCCTAACAAATAAAGCAATGGCATTATGAATAATGTTTTATTCTGACATACAAACGCATCAAATTTACATTGCACGTTTATAACGGCTGTCAATCCGTATGTGTTTTCGCCTTTGGTAGTTCCGGCATAAGTCAAAGCAGAATATGCACCGCTTATTTGAGCATCGCAATCGTAACCAAAGAAGTCATCACATACACAATTACACCAATCATTAACGTAACTGTTTAATTCAGTTTCAGGGCTTTCTATTCCGCTTGCATCGTAGCCTACAAACACCCTCATGGCGGTGTAATCTTTGTTAGTCGCAATTGTATTCCACCCTATCACTAAATCTTTTGTAAACGTTTCTAATGTCAAAAGCGTGTCCATGTCAATTACCTTAATAGCAACACCACTTTCTACTGCTTTAGAATATAGTCTGATTGACTGAAAATGTATAACATTCAAAGAACTGTTTGGAGTGGGAACGATTGAGCCGCTATGCAATTCAACTGTAAATCCTCTCAATTGTGCGCTCTGCGCTGTTTGGTTTGAACTTGTATCAATCGCCTGACCTAAATCAACACTCTTGCTTATTCGCTTTAACCGATATTTGCGGCTAAATTCAGTTTGTATTAAACTGTGTAATTTGAGTAATACTCTCTTTTGAACGTCATCCCAAACACCTGAATAAGTTACCTGTTCTTTGTCGGCAATCTTATCTACATTTTCTAAACCAATACCGTATAACTCGTTAATGAAAACCCCGCTTTCAGGTGTGCCTGTTGTGCATCCCTCAAACCCAATATAGTCATCTAAGCAGGTAGTTATCATAATAAAAAAGTGGATAGGCAATATTGCTACTGCCTATCCTTTTAGATTAATTAAGTATTGGTAATGGTATAGCGTAAAGAGCCGTTAACGCCATTCAATCGGTCAGTGGTTTGAACTCCATCAGTCGGCTGTTGGAATAATCCGTAACGCTTAGTGATAATAACCTGATAGCCTCTGTCAGATGTAACTGAGCCGT
>JABXJQ010000164.1_pt1 | contig 10681 bp, 8 predicted proteins | sample 7436221 | NCBI WGS metagenome assembly JABXJQ01 (sample SAMN14395755, study PRJNA613071) | wetland metagenome | isolation source: water sample H0 from high-altitude wetland | place: Chile: Salar de Huasco, high-altitude wetland | collected 2015-11-10
GATGAAAACCTTTCTTGAGGCGCCCAAGGCAAACAGATAGGGTGAAAACCTCTCTGAGGCAGCCTAGTTGTTTTTCAAAAAAAAAATCATAAAATTTCCATTTGTAGGTGGACGAGAAGGACAATTAAGGAGCAAAAGAGGATCCCAAGGAGACCCTTGCCACTCAAATTTTCATTTTTTCTCACTCCTTACCATGCATCCCTCCATCATTTTTGTCATTTTCCCACTCCATTGCTTCGATTTATGCAAAGACTGTGTTTTCTACAGGATCCCCTGTATTCCTACAGGATCCCCTGAAAACCTACAGGATGATCCTGTGGGAATTACAGTGACCCAGAAATCCTACAAGAAGCAATCCAAAGGAATATGATGGACTTGTTAGGTCCCTAAAATTTACCCTATTCATGATCTAGCACCTCACCTCGTCCACCATCATCATCCCTGCACTCACCATTCAAAAATAAAAAAGGATCAGTTTCAACAGTTTTTCTTCAGCCTTCAAAGAAGAAAAAAAGGAAAAACAGAGAGTAGTAAAGAACATCACCCGAGTTTCCTTTGCTCTCCACACTCCCACTCCTTCCTTCCATCTATGCCACCATCCTCACAACCCTAGCAAGCAAAATGATTAAAGAATTCTGAGGGAGAAGCAGCTACAGCACATCCTGTAGCAGCCTATCCCATAGAATGCCAATCACACCAGCAACAAGTCTTTAGCAGGATGATCCAGAAGCTCCAAAGCAGCAGCATCAGATCTTCAACCACATGCAAAAACAGAGAAACCCTTAGCAGGCATCAAGAGGAGGAAGGAGAATAGCATGCAGCAAAAATACACAGCAGCACCTCTGGTCTTCCACAACTGCAGCATAGCATTGAAACCACAGGTAAGTATCCCGCTCACTCTCTCATATGCATCATGTAGTCAAAAATTGTAAGGGTTACGAGATAGTTGGTTTATAAGTGAAAAGGTGGCCAATTAACTTGGCCACCTTCGTTCAATCAGCACATGCACAATCGAGTGTCCTCTCACACGTGGTTGCAGTCAACTCAAAGACAAAGAAGGAGTAGGAAAAAAAACGGTTAAACTACGGATCTATGAGGTGGGAGTAGATTACGAGGAGTGGGAAATGATGAGGTGGTAGTGGGGACCAACGGTCCAAAAATGGCAATGTACCCTTGCTGCCAGCACACCACCTCACCCCGAATCACCATAAGAGGAAATAAAATATCGTTCCCATGCATTCATGCATTTCACCTCCTCAAAACTCCCTCAATCAAGTCGCTCTCATAAACCAGGCCACCCACCAAAAGCAAAGATCCATCGTTCACTGCACATGAATTCCTACAGGAGCATGCACAAGAATTCCTACAGGATACACAAAGACTGCTACAGGATTGGCATAGAAGAGTTCAGAAGGGATATCACAGGAATTGGCCACTGCAACCAGTCTAAAGAGGTAGGCTCTAAAATTACATTCCCTTTTGCAAATAAATGAACCAGGGATACTCTAAATTTGAGTGAATTTAGCAACCGTGTGAAGGGAATTAAATACACAGTCAACTCTCTTTTGCTCCTGCATTTGAAAAATGTTTCAACCTTCTCATTTTTTCCTCAAGCCTCGCCAGCAAGATGACAGGAGGGTTTAATAGGAGAGAGCCCACAAACACTGTGAGGATCCAACAACACCCCCAAGTGCTTGAAATCTTCACAAGACATACTTGGATGGGGTTATTCGAAAAATTCAGAGGGTATGATGATGAGGTGGCTCAAGAATTTGCTCTCTCCCTCACTCCACACAACAGAATCCATGCCACTGTTGTAATAAGGGGCCTCGCTATAGATCTCACCCTAGAGCTCATCAGCAGGGTCACCACACTTCCCCTAGGAATCCCATGGAGAAAAGAAGACAAAGGAGACAGCCAAGTGGTAAAAATAAAATTATTTTTAGAAGGTGAAGAACCCACTGAGGACAAAAATGGAGTAAGGAGGGAAAGTCTACCATACCCATGGAGTGAGGTAGGCTACCAACTAATCAAATACATCTCATGTGGGGGTAGATATAGTGTTGTCTATGGCTATCATTTCAGGATCCTTGAAGAATTAAGAATTAGAGTAGAAACACCCCCTCACTAGAGGCTCAACATACCATATTTCTTGCTTCAATCACTCATAGACTCAAGCATCAAAGTGAAGGAGGGAAATTCCCAACAATTAGCACACCATGGGTTGATTAGGATCCTCATTGAAGATACCCTCCAAGACCTCAGAACCCCTATAACATGGTCAGTTTTCAGAGACATGCTAGCAGAGGATGACATCAAAGCTCTCACTTATGATATTAGTCCTACTATCAGTGAAGAGGAAATAAAACAGGAAGAGGAAGATATAGAGCAAGATAAGGATGAGATGGATGAGGAAGGAGCTGACATAGAGGAACATGATGAAAATGAAGAAGAAGAGGGAGAAGAGAAGGAGGAGGATGAAGAAACAGAGGAGAAAATTAAGGAGGAAACAGATAGAGATGATGAAGATCTACAAGACGAAGAAGACAGGAAAGACAGAGAGCAAGAAGGAAATAGAGCAAAGGGGACAGAACACAAGGAGGAGTCACCTAGGGTGTCTCCAGAGGCCACTGAGAGAGAGGCAGAAGCTGCCCTCACTGCTCTCAGCACCCCAATCAAGCAAAAAGGAAAAAGGCAGAGGCAGACCCCACTATATTTCAGGACAAGAAAGAGCACAAGAATTTGAAAGGGGAAGCCACAAACATCAACCAAAATTCCTATTGAGATTGAAGATTCCCCTACACAAAAAGACAAAATGCCTTCCCCTAAGTCCCGTATCACCTATGTAAGGAGGCCTACTACTAGATCAACTTCCTCAAAGGGTAAGGCAATCCTACAGGATCCACAACAAAATCTACACAAGGCAAAAACAGTCCTACAGGATACTCTGTTGAATCTGCAAGAGGCACAAAAATTGGAAAGAAAGGTAGGGGAGAAGCAAGAAGCTAAAGAGGAGGACCTAGAGACAAAGGAACCCAGCCCCCAACCTAACCTGGACTCCTATTACCAGTTTATTGAAGGAGGCAGGGTCATACCTCAAAAATTTTCCATCCCACTGTTCTTTGAGCTTGAGAAGGAGAGGGCCAGAACTCACCGATGGATGCAAATCGCCAAATCAAAGGGGGTGGAAGACATTGGGCACATGGAGGAAAAACTCAAAGAAATGGGCAGAGAGCTAAGTGGCTTAAGGGGCAAAGAAGCTATAATGAGAAATCAACTAGAGACAGAAATTGCATGGCTGAGGGGACAACTACAGGAAAGAGAGAACCAACTAGCATGTATGGCTAGCCTCTCCTTAGAGGCAATCCAGTGTAAGATGCCAACCAAATCCTATGCTCTCTACCTCAAAGAACAACCACTGCAGTTTCAGATTAAGACACTAGCACAAAGGGGAACCATACCATTTCAGGACTACAGGCAGTTTATTGATCTTTGTGATCAAAGTACACTAGAGGATAGGGCCAAAATGGCTGAATTTTATTTGCACAACATGGCCCTCACAGACATAAATGTTTGGGACCCCAATGCCAAGCTAGGAGATCTACAATTAATGGCTTTGGCATCATGGATGAACCATGAGGAGTCAAAAGTTGCAGAGATGAAAAGGATATTGGCAAGCGAGCAATCTGAACCTCTTTTGATTAGAGCTGAACAAGAAAATCCCATGGCCCTCATCAGTACCCATAATTTGATTACAAATGATCCTCAGTTGGCACCTAGATATCTTGCTGCCCAAGAGCAAGCAATTTCACATTTTGAGGACATGTTTAGGCTGCTAGGATATGATAGTATACATGCTTGCTTAAGGAGATGGAACACACTACCATACAACTTAAAGATAAGAGAATATCACTCCCCTCAAAGGTTGAGAGAGGCACTCAACAAGACACCTATGTATAAGCAATCTATGCAAAGGTTGAAGGTCAATTGGATAGGCCTAAAAATCAGCCCACCGCTACTCTTGGGGATGCTAAAAGGGAGAAAAGAAGAAGAAAAAAAGAGACAGTGGGAAGAGGTAGAAAAAAAAGCAGGCTTCTATGAACAAGAAGAGGAGACCACACCAGAGACATGGGATGTCAGAGAGGCTACCAGAGCCATGAAGGATATGGTTATTGACTAAGCTGCTCAGAGGATGAGCAACACTTTCAGTAGGGGGTGATGATGAGCCTCATCATTGGGTAATTATATGGGCCTTAATTCACCTCCTAGCTTAGTCAAACCAACTATTCTCATAACTTATTGCATCCTTTTTATTATATTTTGTTTATGAGATGAGTTCGAGTTGGATATTTTGTTTTGTGGTCTAATGTGCATTTAATGCAGGATTAAAGGATAAAAGCAAGGAATTTTGGCAAATACCAAGGTCAAAACTCGAATGGGACAAGGGAGAGGGATTATAGGAGGTAAATCCACCTCATTTACTACCCCTCCATTCGAATATTCCTCCATCAGCTCGGAGTGCAAACAGCCAAATCATGAGGACTAGAAGGCAGTCGAGCAAGTGAAAGACAAAGCACCAGTTTATCTCGAGTTTAGGAGCCGAGCCTCCCTAATTTTAGGGAAGTTGTTTGAGACTTCAAATGTATAAGTAGAGAGACCTAGGACCTCAGTAGGATTTAGATTTTTATTGTAAAACTCTACTCTATTTTCGAATTGCAAGACTTGTGACAACTTTTTTGATGTAATCTGTTGTTTTGGTAATAACAATGAGTTTTGTTTTGAGCCAGCTTTGAGTTAACTCAGAGGGTTGAAGCTCTTGGGTTAGGGCCCAACCCTAGCAGCCAAGGCTCCTCTTTATTGTAGATGTATGCAAATGTAGATTCATAGCTTAATAGTTCATTTGCTTAGTAGATGCATTTCCATTACAGCAGTGTAGATTAGATTGGTTGTGTGATAGTTTGCTTCCATTTGTGCCTTCTTTCAAGTAGCAAGCTAGCAAGGAGAAAAAGGATCACCACAAGGTTGTCAACTAGTGTCTCGGCCTCACTTCCTCCCTCTGGGACCATGACTTGAGGAAGGGACCCTTCAGCAACCGCAAAAACACAGATTTCTAGTTCTTGTATGAGCTTTGGAGTTTGTTGTCTTTGATTCAGTGTTTGGTTCATGTTGCAAGGCAGATTTCATTGTCATCTTTTTTTCCATCTCCATTTCTGCAATAAGATATCACTCATGCTTTCATTCCCTTCAGCAAATTTCTTCATGCATAATATAAGCAATTGATTCATGCTTTTCTAGTTTATGAAAATGTATCTTGTTGCATAGTTCTTGGAAGACACACATGTTTTAAGCAGCGCAAGTACTTCAGGAGGAGACCAAGACTTCATCACCAGCAGCCACCTTCCACTTCATCCACCTTAGCCATCCCTTGTTTCACCATCACCCTCACTAGTTTTTCATCATTTTTCATTGAAATTCCCCTAGATACGTTGAGTGAATCTAGCCATCTCTCTTCTTGGATGTTGACTGCTGAGTGCTCTTAGACCTTCTAACACTCCATTCCACCCATCACACATCTTTCCCAAGCTTCCCAACACCTCACAATTAGCTCTCGGTTGTATCTTGTAGGTTTCCTATAATTCCTATAGGATCATCCTGTAGGTTTCTAGTACATCCTGTAGGTTTTCCTGAAATGGCCTGTTTTGAGGCCGAATTGATGGGAAACCTATAGGAAGTCACAAAAAGCCTCCTAGGACCCCTCCACACCATCCAACCACTCCATAAACCTTCTAACCATCCTCAAACACCTTCCATCCACCTGTCACATCCACAAGAACAATTAGTTTGCATGCCTCATTTTTCATTAAAAAAATAAAAAAGTGAAAATAGATTTAGTTTAGTTTCTTTGCTTGCACATTAGTATTTTTTTATTCTTTTTACTTCTGCAACTTAGATAGTAGCATTTGTTTAGTGTTGATTTAGCAATTCTGCTTAGCATAACTTCTTAATGGTTAATTAGGGTGTGGTGTGGTTTAGCATTACATGTTAATTTTTTCATTACTGCAATAGAGTAACTCTCTTAGAGTAGATTTGCCCTTCTTCCATCAAAGAATCAAGCTTCTTCTGACTCTATATAAATCTGGCTTGGAACCCCAGTGGTCTCTCGCCAACTGAACAGTGACAACAGGCAGAACCATCACTTTTACTTGTGCATACAACACTGTCACCTCCAAGTTTGTACGAACCTTGGGTTGATAAGTAAAGCTGGTAACCCAAGAGTTGCAGCGTCCTTGCTGCAATACTGGCACCCTTCACCTGGAATCCCGCCATTGTTAAGAATAGTGGTTTTGAACGCATGCCATTCACGAGGGAGCCCTCCAAGGGTAATGAGAGTAAGCTCCCTATCAGCAATAGCTTCTCCAATCAAAAGAAGATCGTTTTTTATCTCAGTAATCCTCATGAAGTAGGATTGAATGTATTCACCTCTTCCATTCTTTATATCCTTCAACTTGTTTTTGAGAAAGAGAATTTGGTTTGCATTACTAGATTTGAACATGCCAACCAATTTGTCATATATCTACTTTGATGTGTTCAAATCAGAGATGTAAGCAACTAAATGCTTATGAATAGAATCCCAGATGATCTTCTTTGCTTTGACTTCACCCTTCTTGTACTTTGTCTTAGCAGTAGCTGGTGCATTAGAAGGAGGTTCCAAAATCTTTCCCTGCACATAGTCCATAACATCTTGCTCTTCTAAAGTAAAATCAAGAGACATCTTCCATGCATGATAATCAGACTAATCATGAAGCTTGTCATCAGACTTGAAGTAGGATGTGGAGGCCATTGAATCTTGTCCTTGATCAAAGGATCTCTGTGATTGCTCTTTTCACTCTTGCTTGGGCTTTGTCGAAGACCTTAGCTCTGATACCATGTTAATTTTAGATAACAATGGTATGTTATATGCTTAAGAGCAATTTTAATTCAACTTTCTTATTAGCCCAATATCAATATCCAAATTAGAAATCACATCAACATGACAATAAAATGCAAATAGAACATAAAAAATAACAGTAGAAGACAAGCCAAGACAAGAGGACACAAGATATGGCGCCAGCCAGGGACAAACCCCAATGTGGGGAAACCCTTTGATCAATTATTCTTATTATTCTTCAAAAGTTCAGCACAGAGAGAGTACAATATGCAATATTCACTTGCCCAATCACAGTGAGATTTGTCCCAACAAACAGCAGCAACAGAAAGCCCTAACCAAAAAAGTCAATGTTGGTCAACAGGGAAGAATTTGACCTCCAAAACAACTCGGTTAAACTTGGTCAACTTGGCCTTCAACAACAAATCAAATCAGCCCAAAAACAGTCCGAAAATATCCAGTCAAAACTAGTCAGCAAAAGTCAACACTACAGTCAGACAGTACGGCCTGCCTCGTTTTCTATGCCCAGAAACATGACCTGCCCAAACAGAGATAACCCTCACAAAACCACAATCAAACAGGTCAACGCTGGTCAAAAACTCTTCCTGCAGCTTTGGTCAACACAGGAACAGAACTGCCCTTCTTCACATGTGTGGAGAGTTGCCTCATAAATCTGTACCCAATCAATGAAGGAGAGAGAGATATGCGAGTGAGTGAAGTGTCTAAATGAGGAGGAGGTAGCTTGTATTCATATACAAACGTTGAGGATGAATAGAAGTGACTGTTGCACTTCTGAGCCTATATTAGTTTGTTGGCCGACCTTGCTGATTTGTCCATAAACAAAATAAATTCATAATTCCATTTGTACATGTCAAAATGAGATGATCTTTAGATCAATCCTACACCTCTTGGAGAGAGGAATCCAATAAAAATAGCAGCTGCCTTATATGAGTTGTCCAAAGTGAAGTTTGGCCCTAGTTGCCAAATTTAACAAACCTCCTATTTATAATTGTTATATCCCTTTCGTTGTGGGTCCCTTAGCCAACTATTTCAACCACCTTCTTTTCCTCCAAGGGATGCATATTCCATGAGGGGTGGCCCCAACATTCCACTAAGGTTGGAATTTTTGATTTAGCCTAAGCCCCATGTACCCAAAATGTCTCCAATACCCAAATTACAAAATTGTGCTAGGCTTAGCACTTCCCTAACAAACTTTGTTAATCCTATTAAATAAAAAATCAAAATTGGGGATATTATAATCCTTGCCGCCAAAAATTGTTTGTCCTTAAGCAATGCCTGAACAAGCATCCTCTCTAGCTGTTGATCCCCACTATCGCTACAACATGTGCCAAGGTCCCAGATGTGCCACTGAATCACCCCTGAGCTCTACAATGTGTTGACATGAAAGAATTCCTCAAAACAAGGATCTCAAGCCATCTTCTCCAACATGAAGTTCCCTTTGTTCCACTCACTATCATGTCAGGTATAGGTAATAGAAGCCCTCTACATACCATCAATGAGTAGGGGATCATGATAATGTGGCACTATGCCCAACTCCTTGTAAAGCTTCCCTACCACGTGGCCCATCCCTTGCACCCCAAGAGTAAACTCGTGAAGGTACCACCCAATCCCTACAGAGATAGCGTCTTCCTCCCATTAGCTTCGCCTGATATCATCCTGTTGACCAACCTACCATGCTAATGAAGTCCCCCACTTCATCAATGACTCACTAAAGCCCAATGGAAGATCTTCATGATTTCCCCTTGTAGTAGCCAACTCATCCCTAAAGGTTATTGAGTTGTGAAGAGTTGTAATGCTCGGGTCCCCCGCTAATCTCAGAGAGGTGCCACCATGTTGAGGTTGCGCTACTCTGACTATGACAAACTCCCCATCATGCACGGACAGTATCCTCCTCTCTTGGCGCCTGGTGGCGAATAATCTATAAAGGTCAAGCTCATCCTACCCAAGCATCTCCATGATGCCAATGTCTACCCCTCCATTGCCAATCTCGGCCCAGAGCAACAATAGGGTAAGTCTGCCTCGCCATGTAGTGGAGGTCTCAGTGATCCCCCATGTGTCAAACCCAAGGTGAACTAGATCACCCTCTGCCATGAGCCTGCTCATCACAAAGTGGAGTGATCCACCTGCCAACTGGATCCCCCAACCATACTGGGAGCTCATAACTCCCACTCCTCAAGGAATGTCACTGCATAGCACTGCTACCTGCTAGAACCCATTTGGCCCTCATCTCTGACCCTTGTATGTATCCCATGGGTGGACCCCAAGTATCTAGAGTCTGTCCCACACATGCCAACCTTCCTTACTCTTGCCAAACCACATAGTGAAATCCGCTATCCCAACTCCTGATGATACACTTGGACACTACTCGAAGTCTGGGTACCCTCTTGTAGACAAAGTCTACCATCCACCATCCCTCAAGCTCCTGTGACACCTCAAACTGTCTCGCCAGAAGTGCATCATGCAGTGCCCTCATAATTGACTACCCACATGTGAGCCCTGGAGTGGAACCTATGCTACCTTGGCAATAATCCATGTCGTCCCTAAGCCTGTATCTATCAGCTCATGCCTCCACCAAACGTTTCAAATGGAGAGTCTCCTTCCTGCCCATGACACGTGGTGTCATCTCCAACTGCCTAGGGTGGTCCCCCATGTCACACCGCCTAAACAAAGAGCATCAAGGAGCAGCAACCGAACACCATGTGATCGTAAGCAACACTAGAGAGTGATGCGTGGGTAGGCTCCCAAGGGTATGATCAAGACTCTGCAGGGTTACTGAAGAATAACTTTATGGATGCCCCTCTCTGCCTCGGATCTACTGATAAACTAGTCAAAGACTTGTATCCGTTGAACATGGCGTCCTCAGGGGCTCAACCACATCGTGATTGATCTGGATGAGTTGCACCTAACAGCACACCTAATGTTCTTTTCCACAAATCTCATTGAAGGCAACGCTCCAAGGGGCCATTATGCCACTGCATAGCACCAAGTACCACCACACTCCTTGGCATGCCACTATATGTCGTAGTCTGTCCCTCTACACCACAGGATACCTGCGGCTACTGCTATACCATCTTGCACTGTCCCATGCCCTATCTGTGTCAAGGCACTAGTTACGCCCCGCATGTACTCAATATGATGTAAGACACTCATACTCCACAACGCAATCCAACACACTACGACACACCACCATGCACCTCCATGCCCACCTATAGACCGCTTCTCAATGCTAGATGTTCCCACACATCCTTGGAAGTGATGGCCCAGATCTGTGTCCCTATGTGTCGACCCACATTCGATTGGTATTGTTGACCACTACGTGTCAACTACCCATAGCAGTACACCCCATTTTTCGCAAAAGGGATAGCGCCTGATCGATGTGTTCCTGCCATCCAGCTAACATCATCAGCCTAAGGATTATCTTATAATGTAAACCCAGTCTGCATGTGTATAATGTAAATAGTCTCAGCAGATCTGTGTTGTGTATGTAATCACCAAGGTAAACCTAGTTTTTTGGTAACGATCTACATTCCAAGAGGTTTTTTGTCTCACTGATCCATTCTCGGATGGTCAGCAGAGTTTTATTTCAGCCTAGCCCAACGCTGGAATGGAGTTCGTCACTCGAATCTTAGGGGAGTCCTAGTGTTTTAGATTGAGTCTATGTAAAAGTGATTTAGGAATATTCTTAACTATTTGGTTAGGTTATTTTATTACAAATTGCTTGATCTGCTAGATTAT
>JABXJQ010000166.1_pt1 | contig 10542 bp, 18 predicted proteins | sample 7436221 | NCBI WGS metagenome assembly JABXJQ01 (sample SAMN14395755, study PRJNA613071) | wetland metagenome | isolation source: water sample H0 from high-altitude wetland | place: Chile: Salar de Huasco, high-altitude wetland | collected 2015-11-10
TATAAATAATATTGCTAATGCTCCTGCTCCTGCTACTGCTACTGCTACTGCTCCTACTACTGCTACTGCTACTGCTCCTGCTACTGCTCCTGCTCCTGCTACTGCTACTGCTAATGCTCCTACTACTGCTACTGCTACTGCTCCTACTACTGCTACTGCTCCTGCTACTGCTACTGCTCCTGCTACTGCTCCTGCTCCTGCTACATTACCTTTAACTTCTTCTATTCCATAATTATAAAAGATAAAAGATAAAATTATCCATGATAATAAGAATGCTATCACTTGAATGATTCTTAGATTTCTTATCTTGTTATTAATTGTTTTTGTTTTTTGTTTCATTTTATTTCTCCTATTGATTATGATGCCACAGCAAAAATAATGTGGCAAATGCTAAATTATTTAACTTCAAAGAACTGCTTACCCTTAACCAATCTCTTTGTTATGTTCAATTCTGAACCATCTTTGAGATTCGCTTTCTTCAGTTCCTTTAATAAAGTCCAAGCAGATGTTTGAAGTATTTTGTCTTTTCCATCAACAGCAACTCTCCATTGATAAAACACTCCACCTTCCATTCCTGCTCTTTCTTCTGGTTTCGCTTGATAAAACTTAATATGCTGTGTGATATTAACTTCAAACTTGAGTTTATCTTCTGCAGTATATTCAGCTGTATCAATCTTATCCCATGTGCCTAATGGCATTTGGTTTTTATTTTCCATATTGTTTTTTCTCCATGTTTATTTAGTTAATATGAACCAACAATCAAAACATCATGCTGTTCCTTAAACTTTCTAACTTGCTTGGCAGCTAATTCTTTTTCAGATAATGCATCTTCGCAGGTATCAAGAGTTGTTTGTGCTTCCATTAGTTACCTCATGACTTAATTTATGTTGTTTCATATTGTAATCAGCTTGACCTTCATTAATTGCAATAATTAACTTTCCACATATATTGCATTTTAACTCATGAACTTCTTGTATTTTTTTAACCATCTTGAATATTAGAGTAGAGTAGAGTAGAGTATTTAAACTTGTGTTACCATATTTGGATTCGGAAGTATGTGGCTTTATAGTATTTATGCTAATATGGGGATTTTCTGCCCCCCTGATGGTTATTGTAATAACATATAATAAATTACCTAAGGCATCTCTCTTATCTAATCCAATAGAAATTAAATCGGCATGAGAATAGCCCTCATAATAGAGGATACATGATTGTAAAATGCAGAGGAGCTGGATTTTATCCATTAGGCATCTCCATTTCATCAAACATGTTTAATTCCTCTTTTGGTAATGATGGTATAGTTGGTATAGATATAACTCCTATATATTTATTATTCAAAATAAGTTTTGGGTTATAATCATTACAAACATTACCATCATTACCACTTTTCTGAGCCACAACCCCTAATGTTTTATTACTCCATGTTGATTTTTCCTCTATAAACTTAAATTTTTGCCTTGCACTTCTAACTGAAGCATCAACAACAACCAACCTAATATCTGATAAAACTCTACCAATAAATTTATTTAACATTAAACCAAATCTTATCTGGCTTGATTTATCTCCAAAATTAACCCAGCTAAATAATTCGCTATCTTCTTCAAGCACCAACCTTTTGATATCATCTTTACTTATTTCTATGCCTGGAAATTTCTCATAACATATTTCAAACAGCTGCTTCATGTCTTTAGTTTCCCCATCGCCACCCAGAGCAATAGTATCTATATTAGAATTACAGGGGTTATCATATCCTGCAGCTTCCATAATGCCCCCACATATCTGAGCCCATTCTGGAAATGAAGTAAAAGGCACAGATCCTTTAATCATTCCTTTCTGAATCCAATTATTAACCAGGGAGAATAAAGCAGAGAGTATCTTTCCCCTATTAGATAAAACCCATAAATGAAGATTAGGATTTTCAAATGCCCTAGAGTTTGCATCTTCTATATCTAAAAACAATCTTACAAATCTACACCTATTCGCAAAATCTGGAGTATAACCCACCCCAACATTTCCAGATAAACTAAAATCAATCTCATTATCAAAACTTAATACTTCGCTTCTACCTAAAATTCTATCAGAATGTTTAGCTGATGTTGTAACTCCCTCAAATACTGAATTATCTATAAATCCTTTATTATTAGAGAAGTGCATTAACTTTCTACCATAAATAAAAGCAGCCAATAGTTTCTTTCGTAACTCATCAGTATTATTACTTTTAGAATTTTCGCTGGTGCTTATTGGAGTTTCTTCTAAAGCATGCCCCTCATCATTTACCAACTTCCTGCCTGTGCTGTTGCTTGAATCTACCATTTTTTAGTTATTATGATGGAGCAGAACACAAGGAGGACTATTTTAATGGTTTATCCCTCAAGCGAAGTTCGGATGGGAAAAAAGAGGTGTGAGCTTGGTTGAGAAGCCGAAAACTTTTCCATCCTACACCATTTACTTGTTCTGCTCCAATATAATAATTCATTTCATGCTCCACAACCTATTAAAAAGCCCTTCATTGTGCTTCTGGTTGATTATTTCTGATTCTTTGTATAATTCATTGTTTTTCTGCCATTGTCTAAATTTAAGGCATTTCTGTGGGTTTTGGAATGGGCAGGATGGCAACTTCTTTCCTTTTCGCTTTTCTTTTGCTGATACACATTTAGCTGGATGTTGATAATATGGGCAATCTTTTTCGCTTTTCATGGTAGTTATTCGGTTTATTAGTTAAAACAAACAAGATAAACAAGATAAACAGGCAATCCATACTCAGTTCCCCTATGTGGGTAATAAGTTGAAATCACTTGTTTATCCTGTTTATCTTGTTTGCTCCTCCATTTTCCATTTAATTCCTATCCAAGCCCTTGCACCTTTAGACATTCCATGTGTCATCCAATCTGCATACTTCTGCTCTTGTTTAATGCCTTTCTGGTGCATTTTCTTGCCTATTGCTACATCAGACATTTCCCTATGCCTGTTATCTTTACACCATTGATTAAGCTTCTGCTCAAAATCATATTTAAAGATAAAACCACTAAAACATTCTTCTGTGTTCTCTTTTATGAACTTCTCTAAAGGGTCTGACTTATCTTCATATCTCTTTTGTCTTTCTTCAATACTTCCTTCATTATGAAATGTTCTCTTTCTTAATAATTGAGTTAATATTTCAATAAGCTGTAATCCAAGATTTTCATATTCCTTTTCTGGTATTTCACTAAGTATATCTTTTTGTTCTGAAAATTGCTTTGGGAAATCTATTATTACCCATCTTCTGTAAAAACCAATAGTTTTATCAGTTGTAGCAGGAAGATTATTAGTTGCAATTAATATCTTTGCATAATTAAATTCATCAAATGGATTCTTGTTCTTATATTCAAATCCAATAGTATCATCTCCACTTAATTTCTTTAGAATAGAAGTTTTGCTTATCTCGCTGAAATTAGTTTCTCCCATCTGGCAAACCAACTTCTTATGAAGTTTTGTTACTTCAAATCTGGATAATAGCAATGTATCAAGTTCAGTAGAACAAACATTATCAGCACCAATAAACCTTTTTAACAATCTCAAAAAACAACTCTTTCCATTACTTCCTGCACCAATAAAACAGAATATTCTATGAATAGGATAATCTCGAACCATACAAAAAGCAATAATTTCTTTTAATAATAAAACATTATTTTCTCCACACCATTCTGTAAATATTCTATCAATATTTGGAGTTTCAGATTCTTTTCCTAAAGAATAAGGAAGTGGATTTGTTAAGAAGTATTTACTTGATGCTTCAAATCTTTTTCCAGTTTCAATATCAATTATTTCTTTTCCAAACTGAATCCAAGTTTTAGGAACATCTAAAGGTTTAATCATTCTTGCTTTTTGCTTTAATGCTTGTAAAATTTCTCCTCTTTCTTTTGAATTAATTGTATTGTAATGGGCAGATGCACATACATGGTTCATTAAATCAACTTCATCAATAATTTCCCATTTCTTCTTAAATAAATGCCATCTCCACCATAAACCAGAATTATCATAATGCAAAGGAATATACCCAATTATTTGTTCTGCTAAATTTTCTTTTGATGTAAAGGATTCAATAACTCTACCAACTTCTTCTTCAACTCTTTCATTTTCAAATTCATCAAGAATAGAAGGCATCTTTTTTAATTCTTCAATATCATTATTTATCCTATCCTGTAATATTGGTATTGAACTTTCATCAAAGTCTTCTCTTAATGTTCCCTCTTTTTTCAAAATCTCAACTCTTTTTTTTATATCCATTATTTCCTCACATCCTTATATTCATCAAAATAATAAACATTTACCCAATAAAGAACAATCTTTTGATCTGCTCTATCTTCTGGAGCAAAGCACATAATTGTAATTGTATCTTCTCCAACTAAAAGAATATCTGCAAAATAATAATTATCATTAACATCTTTAATAAAAACTCTTTTATCTTCTTTAAGAAATATTTCTGCTAATACTTTCCACCTTTCAACCTTGTTCCTTATTCCTTGTTCCATGTAAAATTAATTAAATTATTATTCTTTATAAATTTAGTGTGATTATTTTAAAGTTACAACTAACTTAAAATTCCTAATTTTAATTTTATCATTTACCAACTTCCTGCCTGTGCTGTTGCTTGAATCATGCTTACACCTACAATATTATCAACAGCAAGACCTGTAAGTTTCTTTTTCTTTTTCCGAAGATTACTTCTTACAAGCCCGGCTGCCATAATCGTTGGTATTGTTGTTATCAATGTATTTGCCATTAGTTAAGATTCCTCACTCCTAAAAATGCAATCATCGCTATAGCTAATGCAGCAAGGATAACAATTATTCCAGTTATTGCTCTTGCTCCAGAATTATCAATATATCCTTCAGCACCATATTGATAAGTAACATTAATTGTTTGTCCTGCAAAAGGATTAACCGATGCTAATTTACTACATAATTGTAACCTCAAAAGGTTATCAGTTGTAGAAACTCCACTTGCAATAGTATAGTTTGTAGCTGCTACAGTTCCTCCAGATGTTCTATTAGTTATAATTGCTGTGTTTAATAATGATTGTCCAACTAAATCAATACAAGAACCATTAGATGGCATTGTATATAATCCATTTGTAAGATTATTTTGTGCTGTTATCTTTCCAACATTTTGTGATACTGTTTGGAATATTACTAAACAAACAATAATACTAATAGCAATAAATAGAAATGAACCTACTCCTAACTCTCCATGTTTATTTAATTTCTTCATTTATTATTCTCCCCTCCTATTTCCATGATAACAAACTTCCCTTTTCTTTGTTATAAGTATCTTTAAATGATTGACTTCTAAATTCAACCTGTGCAGGTGCTTTAATTCTTACTGTTGCTGTTGGTTGTTTCTTTAGAATTGTGCGATCAGTCATAGGTTTTGTTTTGTTTTCCTTTCTTTTCTTTATAAGTTTTTTTATTTCTGCCTTTGTATAATAATTTTTAGAACTATCTGTATGATTTCCTTTAATAATGGTTACTTCTGTCATTATATCCACCTTTGGTCATTGTTTCTCATGGAGAAACCAGAACCACTAAATAAATTTTGATTATTAGTAAAATTGTTTGTGTGCCACATTTCAGAACTCTTTTGTTTTCTATAAAAGCTTAATGCTTCTTGTATTTGTTTTTGCCTTCCTTCTTCTTGATACCTTTCAAGTTCTCTTTCATTCGCATTTTTCCTTCGTTCTTCAAGTTTATGCTGTATTTTAAAATCTTCATCAGCATCCTTAAACTTTTGTTTCTTATCTTTCATTCTTTGTATAGCTTCTTGAAGTAATCCCATTAGTTAATTTTAGTAACTTAATTATATAAACCTTAACTTTAAGTTCTAAATAACCTCCCTAAAGTAAAGTAAATCATAAAACCAGATATAAGAATAACTATAAATAAGAACCAATTAGCTAATGGTGCCATAAGAACAGCAAACAAAGCAAGAATCATTCCAAAGTTAAATGTGTTCATTCTAAATTTAGCAGCAAGTGAGGAGATAAGAATGGTCATAATTCCAATAAATATTACTGGACTTCCAGCTAATGTATTAACCAACCAATACTCTAAATTTAAAGGTTCTACAAGTGCCATTATATATCTGCTCCCCTCCACCATTGAACCATCGCAACAGCTATCGCAAATATTAAAGGAACAATTATAAGGAACACAAGAACTTTTATCCATGCTACAGCTAATCCATCTGCACCAACAAAGCTTTCATTTGCTATTCTTAATATTGAATATAAATCAAGCATAACATACCCCATTAATGCAGATGCAAACAAAGCAACAATTTTACTATCAGTAGTATTTATTGAGAATGTTCCTATGGTAATTCCACCAGATGTCGCAGCTGATACAGCAAATATTGCCAATACAGCAACAATCAATCCAGAAGCAAGTATATCATTACCAGATATGCCAACATCAGTAATTTGTCCAGCACTATCAGTTGTAGTAAGTCCAGTATATGACATAAGTTCATGGGTCATTGTTGGGAAACCAGCAAATGCTAAAAGCATTAATATTCCAGTAAGCATTAAAACTGCATTAAATATCTTTGCCATTAGTAACCAGCAACCTCCTTAATTGTTATTGCTATTGCAATTATTAATGTAAAGATAAATGCAAAGTTCTTTACAGCTGTTACAGGATTTGCTATTAATCCAAATGCAATATCAAATATAAATACAATTCCAGTAATCATCCAAGCTATAGCAACTGGAGAAGTAACACCATATTTATAACTGATTACTCCAACTGATAAAAATATAATAAAAAAGATTATTAGATTCATTGAGAAACCTGTCTTTAATCCAAATAATCCAGAAGAAGTATATGTTTTCACATCAGTAATAAGATAACTTATGCTCCAATTTAAATCAGTATTATTCCAAACATTCCAACCACCCCTTACAAAGGTTATATTTCCTAATGATGTTTCATAATAACCAACTAAAACAATATGTGTATTGTTCCCAGTATTAATTGTAACATCCAATATTCCACCAACAGGATTATTTCCACTCGTATAATTTAATTGCTTCTTATCTTGATTGGTTAAATTAAAAGCATAACTTACAAATGAATTAGTTGAAGTTGAATATGTTACATTTATGTGATAAACTGTATTTGGAGCAAGATATTCAGAAAATGGTTGTATTATAACATTAATTCCTTGTGATGATGAATTAACAGTAGTTGAAGTTGTGCCTAATGTTATTGTATATGTTGATTGTGAAGGAGTTATAGTTTGTGTTGTTGTTGTATAACTTGGATGACTTACTATAATAGAATGACTTTTTATTGGATCTAACCAAAATGTAGCAGAACCAGCACTATCAGTATAAAGAATTCCAACATTTCCTTCTGCATTTGTAACATTTACCTTTGCATTTGTAACAACAACATTACCAGAATTAACTACTTGAAAGGTAACATAAATACCATCTTCTGATGCAAGTAATAATAGTTGTCTATTTGTTGTTGTATTTGTTAATGTTTGATTTAAATATATTGTTCTTGATGGATAACCAGCTGCAGAGTATTTAACAGAACCATCAAATCTTAAATTTTTTAATACTGGATATCCACAAAAAGCATAACTTGGATTTTCAGTAGTATTTGTGAATGATAATGATTGAACACTTCCACCAGAAGTATCGTAATAATCTCCAGATAGTGGAGTTAATGTTCCATTTATTATTGCAGATGAAAATTCATCTTTAAATGTAAAATTTATAAAAGGATTATTATAAGTTCCATTACAGAATTGCATATATGTTTGTGTTTTTATTGTTCTATTTTCAGTTGCAAACTTGCATATACTATCGCTATCACATGATTGACAACTCCAAGCATAACTTCCTTCATTCAAAAATAAACTCATTATCTTTCCACTTGTTGTAGTTGTATTGCTTATCGCCCATGTTCCTGTCTTATTAGTCCATAAGGTTATATTAACTAATGTTGCTGGTGCTGTTGGAAATGATGAACAATTAAATTGAACATTGTTTGATTCATAGACATAATTATTTGCTGGTGCATTAAGAACAGTCATGGCATATCCTTCTGGATATCTGTATAAATTATACATTTCAGTTGATGTTAAAGTTCTATTAAAAATATTTACATCATCTATTATTCCACCAAATGGTTCTGCTAAACTTGCTCTATTCCCTATTCTTAAATTCTCAGCATTGCTTTGAGTATCTATTGTAGTTGTAACATTTGTTATAAATAATCCATTTATCCATGCACTTACATTCCCATTTGTAACATCATACATACAAGCAATATGTGTCCAATTTCCAGTAGCTATTGCTGGAATAACCATTTTCTTATTGTCGTAGAAATGACAATTTATATGTGTATTATCATCAAATTGAATAGCATAACCATCTTCTGAACCTGCTACTAATGCTCTTTTAACAATTATATATTCATCCCCCATTGTTACTTCTGGTTTAATCCAAGCTGATAATGTTATTGAATTATCTCCCATATCAAGAACATCTCCCATTGAATCTATTGAATTTGCACTTGTAAAATTAATTCCATAACTTACTTTTCCATTTATCCATTCTGCATTTGATAATGTTCCATTATATATTCCTGTTTCATCTTTTACTAATGTTCCTGTTCCTTCATTCATATTCCATCCTGCTACCAAATCACTTGTCATTTCTCCCCATATAGCCATTTCTCTTACTTCATAATCTTCATGTCCTGTTGTAATAATCCAATCTACAACTTTATCTTCTCTTTTGCTTCCTTCTATCTTTATTTGATATTCTCCAACTGGTAATTCATTTCCTAAAACATATTTATCATATATTGGAGAATATTCTTTATGCTTTCCGATTACCTTATCTATGCACTCTGTTGTTTTTGTTCCATTTTCATATACTATCTCATTGCAAATCTTTTCATAATCATCTACATCTTTAACACTTTCTCCAACTTTAATCGTAATATCTGAAGAATAAATATCTTGAATTATATTATTCCCTTTTCCAGTTATTGTTTCAAACTTAATGCTTTTAATTGGAACACCATCTTTATGCATTGTTATATTTAATACAGCTTCACAATTATCTGAACAACTTCCTGTATTTTCTAATAATTCTATTGTCTGTAATTTTTCACTTAATATTGGGATGCATATTCCTAAAGGACACCAGCTTTTAACTTCAACTATTGGATATGCTGATGCTGTGTTTTGTGCTGAAATTGAGGGGATGAATAGCATTACCCCAAGTAAAATAATGCAACAGAAAGCGAATGAAGTGGTGTTTTTTTCCATTATACAAGCAATTTTTCAGTTAAAATCCCTCCTGCGATTGAACATACTAATATTATAAAATAAGGAACAACTGTATCAGTTGCAAGACACATTAGCTTTGCACCATCAGTTATTGCAGCAGCATTTCCACAATTTAAAGATGTTCTTGCTGTTGTAACTTCTGGTTTAATAAAATTAACAGCAATCATTCCAACCATAAATATTATTACAGCAGTAGCTACCATCATTAATATACTTCCTCTCTTGCCTTTCTTTATTCCCATAAAATCCTCGCAGCTATTACAATACCAGCAATAGCAATCATTCCCAATATAAAATAAGCTTGACCTATATCTACAACCCAACAACCAGCTTTTTGTGAATCAGATATGCTTGAGTTGGTGCAATCCATTCCACCAACTTCCCCTAAATCATTTGATGTCTTGTTCATTGTGTTCTTTGTAAATTGATTAACAACAGGAGCAAATGCAAGTGCAACTATAATAATTACAACTGCTAACATTAATGCTACTATTGCTGCTTGTCCTTTCATTTTACTGGTATTTGCTCCACTATTTTATTATTTAAATAACAAGAACAAATATTATCTTGATAAATAAAGCTGTCATATTCTTTTTCTCCACAATAAGCATTACAAGTTTGTTCTTTGTTTATCTCATTAGTTCCAAGATTAACTAATAACCCAAATAATAAAGTTTCAACTATAAATAGAATAATAAATATAATTGCAGTTACCTTCCAACCATTTACCATATCTTAACTCTCCTTGTTTTATTTCTATTGCTTTTTCTTTTAAACATTTGTATCTCACTCTTTTCACTTGGAGCAGATAAGCTATACTTTCTTCTTTGAACCATTACACCTTGTTCTCTCTTTGTTGGTCTAAATACAACAGATGATGTTCTAAATGATATATCAGAAACATCTCCCCTTCCTGCTTTCTCAAGCTTAAAGCTTCTTGCTAAGCTTCTTGTAACTTCCTTTGTTCCTGTTAATGATGCCTTTCCTTTAGGAAGGTTCTTAGCTATCTGCAACCAATTACCATTCCTTCTTACAAGAACATTAAATAGCTGCTTATCCGTAAATGATGTATTTATTGGTTCTCTCCTATTTAATGTTTGTGCGAATGGAGGTATAATAATTTTCTTCGTTGGTATTTGTGTAATAGTTGGAGTTGGTGTTTGTAAATTTGGAACATTAACATTTAACTGAAGT
>JABXJQ010000167.1_pt1 | contig 10466 bp, 6 predicted proteins | sample 7436221 | NCBI WGS metagenome assembly JABXJQ01 (sample SAMN14395755, study PRJNA613071) | wetland metagenome | isolation source: water sample H0 from high-altitude wetland | place: Chile: Salar de Huasco, high-altitude wetland | collected 2015-11-10
GTGGTCAGCTCGACACGTTTGAAACTGGTGGCGATATCCAGCGCTGCCATGGGGTCGAATGGGTTCACGCTGCCTTTGATGGTCACTGGCGCGTAGCGGTCCACCTTGCCCTTGATGTCGACGTTGGCCGGTTTGGCCTGGCGACTGTCGATGGTGCCGATCTGCCCGTTGAGCTGTTGTATTGCGGTCGCAAAGTTGGGCGTGAGGCTGAAGTCGGCGAAGTTGGCCGAGCCGTCGTTGATCGCAATCTGCCCGATATGGATACCCAGGGGCTTATCTTGGCTGGCCGCAGGCTTGGCCGCCGCTTTGGCGCCGCTGTCGGCTGGCTGTGGAATCAACAGGTCGTCCACGTTGGTGGTGCGGTCATCGTTGATCATGAAGCGTGCATACGGCTGCTGCAGGTTGACCTTGTCGATCGACAGGCTGTCGCCATGCTGGTAGTTCAGGCCTTCCAGCACCAGGCGTTGCCACTTGAGGAAGTCACGGGTCTTGAGGGTGTCCAGGGTGTGCAACTGGTCCACCTGGGCCCGGCCGGTTACCTGGAGCTTAAGTGGGTCTGTGCTTTTGAGGTTCACATCCAGGTTACTGCCGAGCATGCCGCTACGCAGTTCCAGACGAATAAACGGGCTGATATAGGATTGGGCGACCCGCAGGTCGATGTCCTGGGTATTCACTTTCAGCTTGGCACTGACGGGGTTGAGGTTGACCTCGCCGGTTGCCTGGATCTTGCCCTGTTTGCCCAGGCCGCTGTCGATCTTGAGGGTGAAGGGGCTTTGGTTGAGGCTATCGAAGTTCTGCATATCGACATTCAATGGCCCCAGCTCCAGCGCGACGACCGGTTTAGCCTGCCGGTCAGCCAGGTGCACCTGGTAGTTGCGCAGTTGCACATCCTTGAGCAGCACTTGCCAGGGTTTGCTGGGCGCTGCCGGTGCAGGTTTTGGCGAGTCGGCAGTGGCCGGTGCGCTGGCCGGTTCCGGTGCCTTGGCCGGTTTGCCTGGCTTGCTGGCGAATAGTTTTTGCCAGTCCAATTGCCCATCGGCTTCGCGGGCGGCCCAGGTTTCCAGCTTGTTGCTGCGGATCTTGCCGACCACCACTTGCTGCTTGGCCAGGTCCACTGTTGTTTCGCTGATGTCCAGGCGCTCCAAGCGTACCAGTGGGCGGCCATCCGGCGCCTTGATGGCAAAGGGCGCGATGCTCGCGGCGGTGTTGTTCAGGTTCAGCGCAGTCTCATTGGCCAGGCTGAATGTGTAGTCGGTACTGAAGTTGAGCACACCGTCCTCAAGCACCAGTGGCAGTGCATCCCGCACATACGGCCACCAGGCTTTCATCTTGCCGTCGGTGACCTTCAATGTGCCTTTGGAGGTGATCGGCACCAGGCTGAAATTGCCTTTCCAGTCGATCTGCCCACCCTGGGGGCCCGCGGCCACGAGGGTCATGTCGGCGTTGTCTTCCGGCAGCGTGCTGAGGTTTTTCAGCTCGAAGTCGAGTTTGTCATAGAGGAACTCGATGGGCTCGCTGGGGCGTAGGTCTTCGAAATGTAAATAGCCGCCGGCCAGCTTGATGTTGTCGATACGCAACGGGAATGGTTTGGCGTTGGGATCGGCCGGGGTTGGCTCGCTGGGCGGCAACTTGAACAGTTGCGCGAGGTTCAGTTGGCCGGATTTGTCGAACAGCAGCTCGGTCTTGGGCTTGTCGAGTTGCACATCCGCCAAGTGCACGGCGCGGGTCCACAGGCTGTCGAGCTGCAGGTTGGCATACAGCCGCTCGAAACCGACCTGTTCCTTGCCTGGATCGCCGATTTGCAGGCCCCACACGGTCAGCTCCAGGCTGAACGGGTTGAGCTCGATGCGTTCGATGCGGGCTGGCACCGTGGCGTAGTTGGCCAGTTGTTGATTGGCTATGCGGAGGGCGATGCCGGGCAAAATCAGAAAGCCCAGCAAGCTGTACAGGGCTACGGCAGTCAACAAGGCGCCAGCGGCGCGAATCAATCCTTTGGGCATGGGGGCGGCGCCATCTATGTCGAACAGGAGTGCCTTGGAGTATGGCACGGGTTTTCGGTTCCGAAGAGCCAGTCCTTTTGAGATAAGTCCTATAACTGCAGGATCATTGTCTTCAGCGGTGGCTGTTGGTCTTGCGAAGGAAAATCGGCGCCGGGCGCCATGATGCGCCAGTCGCGTACCGGGCGCCCCGCTTTCTCGGCGCAACGCAGTACCTGGTCACGCCAATCGTCCATGCTCACTTTTGCCAGGTTGTTACAGCAGATCAGTACGCCGTTGTCGGCGGTTGCCAGCAATGCCGGCTTGAGCAGACTCTGGTAGTCACGCAGCAGGTCGACGGTGCCGAAGGCGCTCTTGGCCCAGGCGGGCGGGTCGAGTAACACCAGGTCGTATTGACGTTGCTCCAGGCGCGGATAGCTCGGCAGCTTTTGCCCGCGACGCTGAGCGATCGGCAGGCCGGCCAGTTGGCGAATCGCCGGGAAGTAATCGGACTGCACAAATTCCATGGTGGGTAATTGCGGATTCAACAGGCCGTTCTCACGACCGACCGCCAGGTTACCTTCGGCAAAGTCCAGGTTGCACACCTCACGTGCGCCACCGGCGGCGGCACTCAGGCCGACCCCACACGTATAGGCAAACAGGTTCAGTACACTTTTGCCGGCGCTGTGGGCCTTGACCCAACCGCGAGTGTTGCGCAGGTCGAGGAACAGCAGCGGGTCCTGCCCGACATGGCGCCCGCGCACGCGGTAGTTGAGGCCCCATTCGTGGCCGACCAGGTCTTCCAGCGCCGCAGGCTCGGCGCGGTATACCGTGTCTTCGCGGTCGATGCGCGAGTTGCCACGCGAGCGGTCGTTGTACACCAGCAGCAATTCCAGGCCCATGTACTGGTTGATCAGCCGGTGCAGGTCCAGCAGCTCGTGGGTGTCCAGCGCCTGGTGGAAGCTTTGTACCAGCAACTGCGGGCCGTAGCGGTCGATCGTCAGGCCGCCGGCGCCTTCCTGGCTACCATGGAACAGCCGATAGCAATCGGTGCCCTGGGCATGCAGTTCGTTGATCAGGTCCTGGCGTCGATCGAGGGCGGCGCGCAGCGCCTGGTTCAGGGGAGACATGGAGCGCGCCTTGCTTTAGGTAGTTGTGGGCAATGAGGGCGCGGAGTCTAACAGCTATGGGCCGCGGGCTACATCAGCCCCATCCGCCGATGGGCGCGTTGGACCGAACCATTGCGCATCGCCCAACGCAACAAGGGCGCGCTACGCTTGACCCCGGCGCGGATCATCTGGCGCTGCAGCGGACTTTGGTGGTGCTCGAGCATGGCGCTGGCCCAGTCCGGCAACAGGTCGATCCCGGCCTGCATCATCAACGCGCCAAAGGGTTTGGCCAGGTGGCTGGGGGCGGGCGCATTGAGCAGCAGGCGCAGCACTTCGCGGCTGCGCTCGTCGCACAGCAGTTGTGGGCGAACACGTGCCAGATAATCCGAAACTTCCTGCCGGGAGCGCGGAACCTGCCGGGCCCCCAGGCGTTCGGCCACCAGGGCGATTTCGCTGTAGTAGCGATCCTGGTCCCGCCCCGACAGCTGCGGATTGCGATACCGCAAGTGGGCGGCGAGAAAGTTGCTGACTTCCGCTACGTGTACCCAGGTCAGCAACTCCGGATCGCTGGCCGCGTACGGCCGTCCGTCCGGGGCGTGCCCGACGACCTGCAGGTGAATGGTGCGCACTTTCTCAATCAGCCACTCGGCGTCTTTGCGCGAGCCGAATGTGGTGCCGGAGATGAATTGCGAAGTACGGCGTAAACGCCCGAGCATGTCCTGGCGAAAATTCGAATGGTCCCACACGCCGGCCAGGGCCAGGGGGTGCAGGGCTTGCAGCATCAAGGCGCTGATGCCGCCGATGAGCATGCTGCTGAAGTCGCCATGGACTTGCCAACTGACCGAGTCCGGGCCGAACAGGCCGGGATCGCCCTTGGGGTTTTCCAGGTCCAGTTGGCCCAGCGACAAGCCGGTGAGGCTCATCAACTGGGTTTCTATACGGCTGCGGATAAATTCCATGGCGACTCGGATTTCCTAGCGGTTCAGGCGTTTGTCGATCAAACCGTCGACCACGCTCGGGTCGGCCAGGGTCGATGTATCGCCCAGGCTGTCCAGTTCATTGCAGGCGATCTTACGCAGAATCCGCCGCATGATCTTGCCGGAACGGGTTTTCGGCAGGGCAGGCGCCCATTGGATCAGCTCTGGTTTGGCAAAGCTGCCGATTTCTTTGCTGACCAGGTCCAGCAGGTGCTTTTTCAGCGCATCGCTGGGTTCGACACCATTCATCGGGGTCACAAAGGCATAGATACCTTGGCCTTTGACGTCATGTGGGTAGCCCACCACGGCCGCTTCGGCGACCTGGTCATGCAGCACCAGCGCGCTTTCTACTTCGGCTGTGCCGATGCGGTGGCCGGAGACGTTGATCACGTCGTCGATGCGTCCGGTGATCCAGTAGTCACCGTCTTCATCGCGGCGTGCGCCATCACCGGTGAAGTAATAGCCGGGGTAGGGTTTGAAATAAGTGTCGATCATGCGCTGTGGGTCACCGTAGACACTGCGAATCTGCCCCGGCCAACTGGCCTTGATCGCGAGCACGCCGCTGCCGGCACCGCTGAATGCCTTGCCTTGTTCATCGAGCAGCACGGGTTGTACGCCAAACATCGGCTGGGTGGCACACCCGGGTTTGATCCGCTGGGCGCTGACCAACGGGCTGAGCATGATGCCGCCGGTTTCGGTCTGCCACCAGGTATCCACAATGGGGCAGCGCTGCTCGCCGACTGCATTGAAGTACCAGTCCCAGGCTTCCGGGTTGATCGGTTCCCCGACGCTGCCCAACAGGCGCAGGCTGGCGCGGGAGGTATTCTCAAGCGGGCCATGGCCTTCACGCATCAAGGCGCGCAGCGCGGTTGGCGCGGTGTAGAAGATATTGACCTGGTGTTTGTCGATCACCTGCCAGAAGCGCGAGCTGTCCGGGTAACTCGGCACACCTTCGAACATCAGCGAGGTGGCGCCATTGGCCAACGGGCCATACACGATGTAGCTATGACCGGTGACCCAGCCCACATCCGCGGTGCACCAGAACACCTCGCCATCGCGATAATCGAGCACGTACTTGAAGGTCATTGCCGCTTGCAGCAGGTAGCCGCCGGTGGTGTGCAGCACGCCCTTGGGTTTGCCGGTGCTGCCGGAGGTGTAGAGGATAAACAGCGGGGCCTCGGCGTCCATCGGCTCGGGCGGGCAATCATCGCTCGCGGTGTCCAGGGCCTGCCGGTACTTGAGGTCGCGGCCTTCGCTCCAGTTCACGGCAGCCCCGGTACGCTCCACCACCAGTACCGTGCTGACATTCGGGCAATTGGCCAGGGCTTTGTCGACATTCTGTTTCAGTGCCACGGGCTTGCCGCCGCGCACGCCTTCATCGGCGGTGATGACCGTGCGGCAATCGGCGTCGAGAATACGGTCGCGCAGGGCATCCGGCGAGAAACCACCAAACACCACCGAATGCACCGCCCCGATGCGCGTACAGGCCAGCATGGCGTAGGCCGCTTCCGGAATCATGGGCATGTAGATGCACACGCGGTCGCCTTTCTTCACGCCACGGCTTTTCAGCACATTGGCCAGGCGGCAGACGTGTTGATGCAGTTGACGGTAGGTGATCTTGACGGACTTGGTCGGGTCATCGCCTTCCCAGATAAAGGCGGGCTGCTCGGCGCGTTGCGCCAAGTGACGGTCGATGCAGTTATAGCTCACGTTCAGTTGGCCGCCGGCAAACCATTGGGCGGCGCCGGTGTTGATATCGCAGTGCTGGACCGTGTGCCACGGCTTCATCCAGTCAAGAAACGCCTTGGCCTGCTCGGCCCAGAAGGTGTCTGGCTGTTCGATGGATTGGCGATAGAGGCGTTGGTAGTCCTCTTGACTGAGTTGCGCAGCCCGGCGGACGGCATCGGCGCTGGGAAAGGTGCTGATATCGAACATGAGCGCTCCTTATTCTTGTTTTGGCGACAAGTCATAAAGATGCACCCTGTGGGGGGAGGGTTCAAGGCCAACGTCCAAACGGACGTTGACCCTGTCGTACCGGTATCAGCCGCGGTGACGACCGCGGAAATAGTTGATCAGGCCCTGGGTCGAAGCATCTTCGGCGCTGGTTTCTTCGGCACCGGTCAGGCGGTTGTAGACGCCTTTGCCCAGCTCCTTGCCCAGCTCAACGCCCCATTGGTCAAAGGCGTTGATGCCCCAGATCACGCTCTGCACGAACACCTTGTGTTCATACATCGCCACCAGCGCGCCCAAGCGACGGGGGCTAATGCGCTCGACGACCAAGGTGTTGCTCGGACGGTTCCCGGGGATCACCTTGTGCGGGGCCAGCTTCTGCACGTCGTCTTCCGGGATGCCCTTGTCGCGCAGCTCGGCTTCGGCTTCGCTGCGGGTCTTGCCGAGCATCAGCGCCTGGCTCTGGGACAGGCAGTTGGCATACAGCCACTGATGGTGGTCGGACACAGGGTTGAAGCTGACGATCGGCACGATGAAGTCGGCCGGGATTAGTTGGGTCCCTTGGTGCAGCAACTGGTGATAGGCGTGCTGACCGTTGCAGCCGACGCCGCCCCAGATGACGGGGCCGGTATCGGTGGACACGGGCGTGCCGTCCTGGCGCACGCTCTTGCCGTTGGATTCCATGTCCAACTGTTGCAAGTGTTTGGTGATATTGCGCAGGTAATGGTCGTACGGCAGGATCGCATGGCTCTGCGCACCCCAGAAGTTGCCATACCACACGCCGAGCAAGCCCAGCAGCACTGGCATGTTGGCCTCGAACGGCGCGTTCTGGAAATGCTGGTCCATGGTGTAGGCACCGGACAGCAGCTCTTTGAAGTTGGACATGCCGATGGCCAATGCGATTGGCAAGCCGATGGCCGACCACAGCGAGTAGCGACCGCCGACCCAGTCCCACATCGGGAAGATGTTTTCTTCGCGGATACCGAAGGCCACGGCTGCCGCGTTGTTGCTTGATACGGCGATAAAGTGGCGGTACAGCTCCGCTTCCGAGCCACCCTGGGCCAGGTACCAGGCACGGGCGGCCTGGGCGTTCTTCAGGGTTTCCAGGGTGTTGAACGATTTCGACGAGACGATGAACAACGTGGTCTCGGCGCGCAGCTTCATGGTCAGTTCATGGAACTCGCTGCCGTCGATGTTCGCCAGGTAATGGCAGCGCACGCCTTTATGGGCGTAGGACAACAGTGCCTCGGAGACCAGCTCCGGGCCGAGGAAGGAGCCGCCGATGCCGATGTTCACCACGTCGGTGATCGGCTTCTCGGTGTAGCCACGCCATAGGCCGTCATGGATGCGGCCAACCAGGTCAGTGATCTGGTTCAGCACCTTGTGCACGTCCGGCATGATGTTCACACCGTTGACCGACAACTTGTCACCCACCGGGCGGCGCAGTGCCGTGTGCAGGGCAGGGCGACCTTCCGAGGAGTTGACCGGCTCGCCAGCGTACAGCGCGTCAATGGCGGCCTTGAGGTCGACTTCCTTGGCCAGTGCCACGAGCAGGTCGCGGGTTTCGCTGGTGATCAGGTTTTTCGAGTAATCGAGGAAAAGTCCGCAGCTGCTCAAGGTGAACTGGGAAAAACGCTGAGGATCGGCATTGAACGCTTCGCGCATGCTGAAATCCTGCATGGCTTGGCGGTGTTGATTGAGCGCTTGCCAGGCGGGCAGAGCGGTAACGTCATGAGGAGTGCGGTAGTACGCCATCGCTGCGGGTTTCCTTTTATTACGGGGACTGCCTTTAGGACATTTCAAAGCCCGGAACGTCCAGTCTTTTATCAAGGGCTGGGTGCCGGACAGCGCTAACCATAGCGCAGGGCGATTACATTAAACCTAGCGTGTCGATATGTCTTGGCTTTGTCTGCGCTGTGGCCGGTACTTTTTTATACCGGCACATCAGGCAGGGTCGCAGGCGGGGTGTCGAGAGGGGGTCAGGCGAGGTTCAGGTGCAGGTTATCGATGAGGCGCGTGGCCCCCAGATAAGCTGCCACCAGGATCACCACGTCGCGATCTTCGGCCGTGGCCGGGCGCAGGTTCACGCCTTGGCGCACTTCGAGGTAATCCAGGCGCAACCCGGCGGCTTCGATCTGCTGGACCTGTTCGGCACGCAGTTTGGCGAAGTCGCGGTCACCGCCTTTGATGGCGGCGGCAATCTGGCTGAGGCTGCGGTACAACACCGGCGCGACCGCGCGTTGGGCTTCGGTGAGGTAGCCGTTGCGCGAGGACAGCGCCAGGCCATCTTCGGCGCGGACGGTAGGCTCGCCGATGATCTGGATCGGCATGTTCAGATCATGGACCATGGCGCGGATCACGGCCAGTTGCTGATAGTCCTTCTGCCCGAACACAGCCATGTCCGGCTGGACCATGTTGAACAGCTTGCTGACTACCGTGGCCACTCCTTCAAAGTGACCGGGACGGCTGGCACCGCACAGGCCTTCAGACAGTTGCGGGACACTGACGCGGGTCTGGCCGGCCATGCCGTCGGGGTACATTTCCTCGACAGTGGGGGCGAACAGCAGGTTGCAGCCGGCTTGCAGGAGCTTTTCCTGGTCTGCGGCGAGGGTGCGCGGGTACTTGTCGAGGTCTTCGCCGGCGCCGAACTGCAGCGGGTTGACGAAGATGCTGGCGACCACGAAGTCCGCCTGCTGGGCGGCCTTGGCCACCAGGGTGGCGTGGCCGCTGTGCAGGTTGCCCATGGTGGGCACGAAGCCGATGCGTTTGCCGGCGTTGCGGGCATGGGCCACGGCGGCCCGCAGTTCACGTATGGTTTTTACCGTGTTCATGCAGAAAACCCGTGTTCGGCACCTGGGAAGGTCACGCCCTTGACTTCAGCGACGTAGGCGCTCAAAGCGGCGTGGATACTGTCCTGGCCAATCATGAAGTTCTTCACGAACTTCGGCACACGGCCAGTCATCGACAGGCCGAGCATGTCGTGCAGCACCAGGACCTGGCCGTCGGTGGCGGAACCGGCACCAATGCCGATCACCGGGACTTTAACGGCGTGGGTGATTTCCGCCGCCAACTCACTGGGAACGCATTCGAGCAGGATCATTGCGGCGCCGGCCTGCTCCAGGGCGATGGCATCGGCACGCATCTGGCGCGCCTGGGCCTCATTGCGGCCTTGTACCTTATAGCCACCCAGGATATTCACGGACTGCGGCGTCAGGCCCATGTGTGCGCACACAGGAACACCCCGTTCAGCCAGCAGGCGGATCGATTCGGCGAGCCAGACGGCCCCTTCCACCTTGATCATGTGCGCGCCGGCTTGCATCAGTTTGCCGGCGTTCTGGAAGGTCTGTTCGAGGGTGGCGTAACCCATGAACGGCAGGTCGGCGATGATGAAGGCGCCGTCGTTACCGCGCTTGACGCTGGCGGTGTGGTAGGCGAGCTCATCGGTGGTAACGGGCAGGGTGCTGTCATTCCCTTGAAGAACCATGCCCAGGGAGTCGCCCACCAATAACACTTCGACACCTGCCTGGCAGCTGGCGTGGGCGAAGGTAGCGTCGTAGCAGGTCAGCATGGTGATTTTTTCACCTTTGAGCTTGAGGCTCTGCAAGGTGGTCAGGGTAATGTCTGGCATGAAAAGGGTCCTCGTTCAGGCGCTTGGAAACAGCGAGTAACGCGCGTGAGTCTTTGTTTATACAGGCGCACTGTCTTGAAAGCAGTGCTTATATGGCCTGGATTGCGCCCTTTAGCGCCGGGTTGGCGGCAGCGGGACGCCTATAGTCGTGAGGAGGACACGGGAAGTCAATTGGATGTGTTACCGCATTGTTACGACCGCGATGTTACCGCTGTTACTGACGCGATTGCAGGTGCGAGGGTGCTCGTGAAGAACACGCAGGCACCACGTTTAATCAGGGCGTGCGCGTTATCGTTGACGATTTTCGCGAGCAAGCCCGCGCCTACAAAGGTAAGCGTTCCAAGCCGACAAACGGGCAGGCCGCCAGCAGTTTGCTGAGTGTTTGGCCGTCAGGCAGTTGCAGGTCGGCAGGGGCCAGTTCGGCCAAGGGGTACAACACAAACGCGCGCACGTGCATCTGGTAGTGCGGCACCTTGAGGCGTGGTTCGTCGATCAGGCGATCACCAAACAGCAGGATATCCAGGTCAAGCGTGCGCGGCCCCCAACGCTCGAGGCGCTCGCGGCCCTGGTCATTCTCGATGGCTTGCAGTGCGTCAAGCAGGTCCAGCGGTGCAAGGCTGCTGTCCAGGGCCGCAACCGCGTTGGTATAGCGCGGTTGGCCCGGGAGTAGGGAATCACTTTGATAGAAGGAGGACACACCGACGAGGCGGGTGCCGGGCAATTGTGCCAGCGCCTCGATAGCGCTGCGCAATTGCTGATCCGGGGCGGCCAGGTTGCTGCCCATGCCGATGTAGATGCGTTCCACGTTTATTCGCCCGCGGCGCCC
>JABXJQ010000169.1_pt1 | contig 10428 bp, 9 predicted proteins | sample 7436221 | NCBI WGS metagenome assembly JABXJQ01 (sample SAMN14395755, study PRJNA613071) | wetland metagenome | isolation source: water sample H0 from high-altitude wetland | place: Chile: Salar de Huasco, high-altitude wetland | collected 2015-11-10
CCCGCCACAGGCTTGAGCCCGGCAGGAACTCCTGGTAGCTCAGGACTTTAAAGCCGGCTTCGCGGAACTCGCCTTCCACACGGTCACGGGAGGCCACCGACACGATCACTGTGTCGCGACTGACCCGATGAAACTCGCTCAGCAATGCCAGGCGCGCTTCGCTGTTGGGTACATGGCGAAACAATTCCAGGCAGAAAATGCAATCCACCGCATTTGCCGACAACCCGATGGAAAACGCCGAACCCTGGAAGGTCTTGACCCGTTTGAGCAACGACGCCGGGTGATGGGTGCAGGCATGGTCGAGCATGCCCTGGGAGTTGTCCGAAGCCAGGATCACCCGGTTGACGTGCTCGGCCAACACCGGCCAGAACCGCCCCGAGCCACAGGCCAGGTCAAGGATCAGGCCGGGCTCGCCAGCGACTTTCAGCGCCTGGCGCACCAACCACTGGTCGCGCCACGATGCCAGGCGCCGACGCAGCCCGGGCGGGCGCGTGTCGCCGCAGACCCTGGCATGCTCACGGTCGCAGCGTTCGGCGTATTCAATCTCGATCGAAGAAAGGGGTTGTGACGACATCACAGGCTCATATGAGTGAAACAGTAGTGAACGACCTTGATTCGCAGCTTACCCATCGCAACGTGAAAAAAAGGTCGAAGGCGCCACTACCGTCAATCCGGTCAGGCCTGATGCAGATACCAGCGCCAATCCTGCTCTCCCACCTCCCCCATGAACTGCCGGTACTCGGCGCGCTTCACCGCCAGGTACACCCCCAGAAACTCACGGCCAAACGCCTCCTGGGCCCAGCTTGAGCCTTCGAGTGCGCGCAGGGTGGTGAGCCAGTCGGTGGGTAGCAATTCCTGGGCCTGGGCGTAGCCGTTGCCTTCCACCGGGGCGCCGGGGTCGCGTTGTTCGCGGAGGCCACGGTGAATGCCAGCCAGGATCGCGGCAGCGGCCAGGTAGGGGTTGGCGTCGGCGCCGCAAATGCGGTGTTCGATATGCCGGGAGTGAGCCGGGCCGCCGGGGACGCGCAGGCTGACGGTGCGGTTATCCACGCCCCAGGTGGCGGCCAGGGGGGCATAGCTGTTGGTCTGGAAGCGGCGATAGGAGTTGGCGTTGGGGCAAAACATCAGCAGCGAATCGAGCAAGGTGCTGAGCATGCCGCCCACGGCGTGGCGCAGCAGCGGCGTACCGTCGGCGGCATCGCTGGCGAACAGGTTGTTGCCGTCGGCGTCGGCCAGGCTGACGTGCATGTGCATGCCGGTGCCCGCCAGGTCGTCGAATGGCTTGGCCATGAAGCAGGCCGTCATGCCGTGCTGATGGGCCACGCCCTTGACCAGGCGTTTGTAGCGCACCGCCTCGTCCATCGCTTGCAGGGCGTCGTAGCGATGCTCCAGGGTGATCTCCACCTGGCCCGGGGCGTATTCGGAAATCGCCGTGCGTGCCGGAATGCCTTGCAGCTTGCAAGCGCTGTAGAGGTCGGCTAGAAACGGTTCGATCTGCTCCAGCTCGCGCAGGCCGTAGACCTGGGTCGAGCGCGGCCGACCGCCATCCACATCCCGTGCAGGCTGCGGGCGGCCGTGGCTGTCGGGTTTCTGGTCGAGCAGGTAGAACTCCAGCTCTGCGGCCATCACCGGGTAGTAGCCGTCGGCCTTGAGTCCGTCGATCACTCTGGCCAGCAAATGCCGGGGGTCGGCCACGGTCGCGGGCAAACCTTCGGTGGGGTGCATGCTGACTTGCACCGCCGCCGTGGGAATCAGACGCCAGGGCATGGGTTGCAGACTGCCGCTGATCGGGTAGGCGCGACAGTCGATATCGCCGACGTCCCACACCAGGCCGGAATTTTCCACGTCATCGCCGTTGATGGTCAGGCCCAGGATCGTGCTGGGCAACGGGCGACCGCTTTCATACACCGCCAGCAGTTCGTCGCGATGCAATAACTTGCCGCGCGGCACACCGTTGTTGTCGAGGATAAACAGCTCGAACATCTCGATGTGCGGGTGCTGTTCAAGGAAAGACTGGGCTTCGTGCAGGCAGGCAAACACACTCATGGGGTTTCTCATACGGTTGCGTCAGGCAGGCGCACGGGCGCCGCCGGGCAGATGCGCACACGTGTGCGTCATCCATGGGGAGGGTCAGCGTAGGAGAGGGGTATCTGGTGGGCGCGCATGTCGGCAGTGGAACAGGGCCCAGAAAGCCAGTTCGGAGGGTAACGCCTCGACATCGGTCGGACCGCCCGGCGCACACGCGCCAGGCAAGGTCTCGAGGTAAGTGTCGGGGGAACCGTCCATGGGTGAATCACAGTGAGGGAGATGCCCGGCAGCGTCACATGCCTGCACAGGCGGTTAAATTCAGGCTTGACGGAGTTTGGTTGCGCGTTGGCTAAACATTCGCCCCCCTGCTGCGCGTCGCCCTGGAAGAGCGAGCTTGCCCGCGAAGGTCGTTAACGATCACGCCAGTAGCCAGGCTAAACTCAGCGCCCTTGAGTTCTTCGCGAGCCAGCTCGCGCCTACAAAAAAACGCCCCCGAGGACAAGATCGCATGAAAGCTTCTCTAGCCCTGTGTGTACTGGCAAGCGTGACGACCAGCGCCCTGGCCGACACCCCCTCCTCGCGCCTCGACGACGTGCTCCAGCGCGGCACGCTGACCGTCTGCACCACCGGCGACTACAAGCCCTACACCTCATTGCGTGCCGATGGCGGGTATGAAGGCATTGATATCGCCATGGCCGAATCCCTGGCCAAGAGCCTCAATGCGCAGATCAAGTGGGTGCCTACCACCTGGAAAACCTTGATGCCGGACTTCCTCGCCCAACGTTGCGACATCGCCGTGGGTGGCATTTCGGTGTCGCTGGAACGCCAGAAAAAGGCCTTCTTCAGCCAGGCGCTCGGCGTAGACGGCAAGATTCCGCTGGTGCGCTGCGCGGACGTGCAGCGCTACCAGACCGTCGAGCAGATCAACCAACCCCAGGTCAGGGTGATCGAACCGGCAGGCGGCACCAACGAAGTGTTCGCCCGCGCCCACCTGGGCCAGGCGCAGATACGCCTGCATGACAACGTGACGATCTTCGACGAACTGCTAGCGGGCAAGGCTGACGTGATGATCACCGACGCCAGCGAAGCGCGTTACCAACAGAAGCTCAAGCCCGGACTGTGCGCGGTCAACCCCGAGCGGCAGATGCAGTACAGCGAGAAAGCCTTCCTGCTGCCCCGCGATGATGTGGCGTGGAAGAGTTACGTCGACCAGTGGTTGCACCTGAGCGTGGCCACCGGGGTCTACGATGGCATCGTCAATCAATGGCTGGCGGCGCCCTGAGCCACAGCCGTCTAAGCTGTGGTCACATCAATAAGAATGAGGGATGGGTCATGAAGGGACTGCTGCGCATCACCTGGCTGCTGCTGTTGGGTATGAGCCAGGTGCACGCCACCACCACTCAGGATGAAGACGCGCATGCCGCCAAGGCCCTGCTGGAAAAAGCCTTGGCTTACTACCAGAGTAATGGCGACAAGGCCTTCGCAGCCTTCAGCCGCCAGGGTGAGTTTGTCGACCATGACCGCTACGTGTTCGTGGTCGACACCCAAGGCGTATTGCTGGCCAGCGGCGGGCCCTCCTCGGCCTTGATCGGTCGCGATGTGTCCGAGGTGCTGGGGCCGGATTTGCGCCAGTCGTTCAAGGACGCGCTCAAGGTGCCGGAAGGCCAGGGTATCCAGCAGGCCGACTACCGTTGGCAGAACTGGAACGACGGCAAGGTCGAGCACAAGCATGTGTTTTACCAACGCGTGGGCGAACGCATCGTGGCGGTGGGTTACTACCTGCCGCGGGCCACGCCGGAACAGGCCCGGGCCCTGCGGGACAAGGCAGTGACGGCGCTGGTCAAGGATGAAGCCGGCACGCTCAAGGCGATCAACTCGTTGCAGGGTGGCTTCCTGCAAGATGATCTCTACGTGTTCGTCGTGGACCTGAACACCCAGCGTTATGTCGCCCATGGCACCAACCTGCGACTGATCAATACCGACTTCAGCAAGATCAAGGACCCGGATGGCAAGCCGGTGGGCGAGCCGATCCTGAAGATGATGGCGGAGCAGGGCCAGGGTGAATACAAATACCGCTGGAAGAATCCGGTGACCAATAAGGTCGAACACAAGCATGCGTATGTGCGCAAGACCGGGCATTTCATGGTGGCGGTGGGTTACTACAGCCCCTGAGGGGACTTGAATGGGAAGTCCCGCTTGCCCCCCTGTGGTTGTGGCGAGCGGGCTTGTTGTGGCGAGCGGGCTTGCCACAACAAGCCCGCTGGCCACAACAACCCACTCACCACAAAAATCCGGCCGTTCAGGGAAAACTTTTAAGTCTTAATAAGAACTGACTTATCAGCTCCCACCCTTTTAACCACGCCCCGTCAGTCATTTAGCCTTGTCTTCACGACCACGCAACACCCGGTTCGGCATCGCAATCGCCGCCGCCAACCCCAGCAGCGACACCGCCGCACTGACCATCAGCAAATGCCGAAACGTCACGGCCAACTCGCCGCGCAGGGCATCCTGCGCCGGGCCTGGAGCGGCGTTCAGGCCATCGAGCAGCACGTTGCCGGAGCTGCCCTCGACCATCAGCGCGCCACTGGCCAGGTGAGCGAAGCTCGAGTCCTGCAGCAGCGCCAGCAACAGCGCCGACATGCAGGCCACCCCCACCGCGCCTCCCAGGGAACGGAACAGGTTGGTGGTGCTGGTGGCAACACCGATATCATGCTGTTCCACCGAGTTCTGCGCACCCACCAACGAGGTGGGGAACTGCATGCCGCCGGCGATCCCGCACAACAGCATGAACAGCGCTGTCACCCCCACCGCCTGGGGCGCGCTGAAAGCCATGCCGAGAATCGCCAAGGGGCTCAGCAACGCGCCGCTGACGATCATCGGTTTATAGCGGCCGGTCACCGAGGTCATGCGCCCGGCACAGTAGGCGCCTATCGGTAAGCCGATCGCCAGCGGCAGCAAGTGCAGGGCCGCGCTGTCAGCACCGGAACCGGTCACCGTCTGGAACCGCAGCGGCATCAGCACCGTCAGGGAAATGGCCTGGAAGCTGGTGAAGAAAATCGTGCACCAGCACAGCACCGCGCTGCGGTTGGCAAACAGGTGCATCGGCAGCAATGGCTCTGGCGCGCGGCGCTCATGCCAGACAAACACGCTCAACGCCAGCAGTGCACACGCCAGCAACCCCAGCACATCATCGTCGCGCCACGGATGGCCTTGGCCGATTTCGGTGATGCCCAGCAACAACGCGGTCAAGCCGATGATCATCAGCACGGTGCCAAGGTAATCGATGATCGGCTTGCGTTGCGGCGACGGCAGCCCCACCAGGGTGCGATGGGCCACGTACCAGGCGCCGGCGCCCAAGGGCAGGTTGATCAGGAACACCCAACGCCACGACAGGTACTCCGTCATGTAGCCGCCCAACACCGGCCCGGCCACGCTGGCCACCGCGTACATGCTGCTGAAATAGCCCTGGTAGCGCCCGCGCTCGCGTGGCGGGATGATGTCGCCGATGATCGCCTGGCTCACCGAAATCATCCCGCCGGCGCCAATGCCCTGGAGAATCCGCGCCAACACCAGTTGCTCCATGCTTTGCGCCATGCCGCAGAACAGCGACGCCAGCGTGAACAACCCCATGCCGATCAGCATCATCGGCCGGCGCCCGTACAGGTCGCCGAGCTTGCCGTAGATCGGCACCGCCACGGTCATTGCCACCATGTAGCCGGAAATCACCCAGGCCAGCAGGTCAACGTCGTGGAACCGCGCAGAGATGGCCGGCATGGACACGGCGACAATGGTCTGGTCCAGGGCACCAAGGAAGATCGCCATCATCAACGAGACGAGAACACTGCGCACGGCGGGAACGGAGGGAGCGGGCTGATTGAGCTGGGTCACGGCAGAACCTTCGAGCAAGCCCCGCGGGAAAAGGCGGCCCGCGGGAATGCTGGATACGATAGCAGGCTATTCGATAGCTTCGTAAGGAAGTCCGACGTAATTTTCGGCGATGGTTCTGCGACCGGCTTGTGAACTGCTGAAGTAGGCCAGCTCGCTCTCGGCAATGCGCTGGCTGAACCCGTCCGCCTCGGGAAACTGATGCAGCATGGAGGTCATCCACCAGGAAAACCGCTCGGCCTTCCACACCCGCCGCAGGCAGATTGCCGAGTAGTTTTCCAGCAACTCCACCCGCCCCTCGCCATACACCTTGAGCAAAATGCGATACAGCGTGCTCACATCGCTCGCCGCCAGGTTCAGGCCCTTGGCCCCGGTGGGCGGCACGATATGGGCCGCGTCCCCGAGCAAGAACAGGCGTCCGTATTGCATCGGTTCCACCACGAAACTGCGCAGCGGCGCGATACTTTTCTCGATCGATGGCCCGGTCACCAACTGCTCGGCCAGGTGACTGGGCAGGCGGGTCTTGAGTTCATCCCAGAAACGCTCGTCCGACCATTCACCCAGGGGCTCGTCGGCGGGCACTTGCAGGTAATACCGGCTACGCGTCGGTGAGCGCATGCTGCACAGGGCAAAGCCGCGTGGATGCTTGGCGTACACCAGTTCGGCATGTACCGGCGGCGTATCGGCCAGGATACCCAGCCAGCCAAAGGGATAAACCCGCTCGAACACCTTCAACGATTCGGCCGGGATCGATTGGCGAGCGATGCCATGGTAGCCATCGCACCCGGCGATGTAATCGCACTCCAGGCGGAACGTCTCCCCCTGATGCTCGAAAGTCAGCCAGGGTCGATCACTTTTGAGGTCATGGGGCTGGACGTCACGGGCTTCGTAGAGGGTGATGGCACCGCCAGCGGCACGCGCTTCCATCAGGTCGCGGGTGACTTCGGTCTGGCCGTAGATCATCACCGACTGGCCGCCGGTGAGCGCCTTGAGGTCGATGTGGGTAAGCTGGCCATCAAGCGCCAGTTCGAAGCCGTCATGGACCAACCCTTCGGCGTCCATGCGCTGGCTCACACCCGCCTCGCGCAGCAGGTCGACCATACCTTGTTCCAGCACCCCCGCACGGATGCGGCCCTGCACATAATCGGCGCTCTGGCGCTCAAGGATGAGGGTTTGGATACCGGCGTTATGCAGCAGTTGACCGAGTAGCAGTCCGGAGGGACCGGCGCCAATAATGGCGACTTGGGTTTTCAACGTTTTCATTATTTTTATGGCCCGCCAGCTTCACCCGAACGGATCAGGTGAAAGAGTTGTCATTGGTCTTGCTGCGAACATTTTTCACTTGAGTGCCCGCTATAAGAAGGTGAAAACTGCGTCAAAGTCTGCGCTTTTTGCCAATCGGTGCGATTACCGAACCACTATCCTGAGTATCGGATTGAAACCATGACCAAACCTGCCAGTTCCGCGATTCCGGTCTTCAAGCTTTACGGGGAAAGCCAGCAATGGCCGACGCCTGATTTGTTGCACTGCGAAACCATTTCTCGGCGCAGTCGGGAATACCAGTGGGAAATCCAGCCCCACCGGCATGCGGATCTGTGCCAGTTGCTGTACGTGCACCAAGGCCAGGCGCAACTGGAAATCGAAGGCCAGCGCACCACGCTCAACGAAGCGACCTTGCAGGTGCTGCCACCGCTGTGTGTGCATGGGTTTCGCTTTGCCGAAGACGTGAAAGGTTACGTGGTGACTTTGGCGGCGCCGCTGGTCAGCCACCTGCAAGCGCAACTGGGCGCGGCGGTGGACGGCTTGCAGATCCTGGGCAATTACCCGGCCAGCGAGGACAGCGACTACCTCAACAACCTGTTCGCCCGCCTGCAGGACGAATATGCCGATGAACAACCGGCCCGGGACATGATGATGCACGCCCTGGTCAGCGTGCTGCTGGTATGGATCAGTCGCCAGGCCATCCAGCGCCGCCACCCACGGGCACCACGGGGGCGTGAATACTTTCGGCGCTTTACCCAGTTGGTGGAGCAGCACTACCGCGAGCACCCGAAGATCGAAGACCTGGCTCACAAGCTGGGGATATCGGTCTCACACTTGAACGGCACCTGTCGGGAATTGGGCGGGCAGCCCGCGTTGCAGATCATGCATGACCGCCAATTGCTGGAGGCCAAGCGCCTGTTGACCTACACCAGCATGACGATCAATGAGATGTCGGAGGTATTGGGGTTTTCCGACCCGACCAACTTCTCCCGGCTGTTTCGCCGGCGTGTCGGGTTTTCGCCCAAGGCGTTTCGCGAGCAGCTCAAGTCCGAAACGGCACACACCTGACGCTGGCAGCTGGCTCGCTTACGCTGGGGGCGCGAAGCGTCCCCAATAACAGCCAGCCACACCGACTGCGCTTTTCAACGCAAGGCGCTGAAGCTACCGGTGTGCGGAACGCATTGATCCTGATGGCAACTGATCGCAAAGCTCGGCTGCATACGGGTTTGCTCGACGCGGTAGGCGGCAGTCCCGTACAGCGCCGTGGCCAATGCGCTGAGGGTAAAAATCATCAGGTATTTTCTGGTTTTTATGGTCATGGCCCTCACCTCTGAACAACATTGGAAGGTGCTGTTTAAAGCATAGGCCAGCCAGGGCAAGTTGCCATTATTGGACGCCATTCAACCGGCTGATGTTGCGTCAGAGCCCCTTGTCCCACGAAGGCTCTTCCGGAAACCTCTGCACCAGGAAATCCAGGAGGCTGCGCAACGCCGAGGGCATGTGTTTGCGCGAGGCATATACCGCGTAGATGTTCAGGTGTCGCGGTTCGGCCTCGGGCAACAGGCGTACCAGCTCGCCACGGCGGATATGATCGCCAGCCAGGTAGCTGGGCAACATCGCCACCCCCGCCCCGGCCAGCGTCACGCGTAACAACGTGCTGGCTTCGTTGGCGGTGATAGTGCCGTGCACCGGCACCGATACATGTTCGCCGTGTTCTTCGAAATGCCACAGGCTTTTGCCGAAGTACGAGTGGGTCAGGCAGTTGTGCCGGGCCAGGTCCTCGACTTTCTGCGGGGCCGGATGTTCGCGCAGATACGCCGGCGTGGCGCACACCACAGAACGGCAGATGGTCAGGCGCCGAGCGATCAGGTTGGGGTCCAGGTCATTGCTGGTGCGAATGGCCAGGTCGATGCGCTCGTCCACCAGGTTCACCGTGCGGTCGAGCATCTGCAGGTCGACGGTCACCAACGGGTAGCGCTGGACGTACTCGGCGATCGCTTCGGCCAGTTGCGCCTGGCCGAACGAGGTGCTCACACTCAGGCGCAGCAGGCCCCGGGGCGCGTCATCCGGCTCGCTGACGGCGGCCTGCATGTCGCTGCACAGTTCCAACAGCTGTCGGCAGCGCGGCAGGGTTTCACTCCCGGCCGCCGTCAGGCTGAGCTTGCGTGTGGTGCGGTGCAGCAAGCGCGCGCCGATCCAGTCTTCGAGTTCGGCCAGGTAGCGCGACACCACCGGGCGCGACAGGTCCAGATGGTCGGCCGCGGCAGACTGGCTGCCCAAATCCACCACCGTGACAAACACGCGCATTGCTTGAAGACGATCCATGATTTGCCCGATTTTAGAAACAAACTATGTCCCAGCATCGCATTTTTTGTTGGGTTTGGTGCAACTAAGCTCTGTGCATCCTTTACCGATGACTGGACTGCCCGATGCTCTCGACCCTCAAGCGCTTGACCCTGACCACCGCCGCCCTGGCCTTCGCCGCCCATGCTGCGGCGGCCGACCTGAGCCTCGACGTGTACAACCCCGGCGAGGCGGCGATCTTCCCCGTCAGCTCGGTGCTGGTCAGCGGTGCGAAAGACGCGATTCTCGTCGACGCGCAATTCGGCAAGGGCCAGGCCGAACAACTGGTGCAGAAAATCCGCGCCAGCGGCAAACACCTGACCACCATCTATATCAGCCATGGCGACCCGGACTACTACTTCGGCCTTGACACCCTGACCGCTGCGTTCCCCGACGCCCAGGTGGTCGCGCCACAACCGGTGGTCGACCATATCAACGCCACCGTGGCCGGCAAGCTGGCATTCTGGGGCCCGAAAATGGGCGCCGACAAGCCAGGCAAAACCGTCGTGCCGCAGGTGTTGAAAGGCCATAGCCTGAGCCTTGAAGGGCAGTCACTGCAGGTCATCGGCCTGGACGGCCCGCAGCCGGATCGCAGCTTTGTCTGGATTCCGTCGATCAAGGCCGTGGTCGGCGGTGTGGTCGTCGCCGACAACATCCACCTGTGGATGGCGGACACCCAAAGCGCACAATCCCACCAGGATTGGCTGGCCACCCTGCAACGCATCGAAGACCTGAAACCGCGCACGGTGATTCCGGGGCACTTCCTGGGTAACCCGTCGCTGAAGTCGGTGGCCTTCACCGCCGACTACATCAAGGCCTTCGACGCCGAGACTGCCAAGGCCAAGGATTCCGCCGCGCTGATGGATTGGTTGGTGAGCCAGGCACAATTTCCAGAACACTGAAGGGCAA
>JABXJQ010000170.1_pt1 | contig 10425 bp, 5 predicted proteins | sample 7436221 | NCBI WGS metagenome assembly JABXJQ01 (sample SAMN14395755, study PRJNA613071) | wetland metagenome | isolation source: water sample H0 from high-altitude wetland | place: Chile: Salar de Huasco, high-altitude wetland | collected 2015-11-10
TATCTTAAGATCTGAAATATTGGGTTATTGTTTCAAAAGCTCGATCTATATGAAATTGAAGTGGAAAGTGAATCTGTGAAGGGTGATCTCTCCAGCGCTGCAGCTACGGAAGTGCGGAGGCGCCACAGGAGACGCCACAGGAGACGCCACAGGAGGTGCCGCAGGAGACACCACAGGAGGCGCCGCAGGAGACGCCACAGGAGGCGCCACAGGAGACGCCGCAAAAGGCGCCACAGGAGACACCACAGAAGGCGTCGCAGGAGACGCCACAGGAGGCGCCGCAGGAGATGCCACAGGAGGCGCCGCAGGAGACGCCACAGGAGGCGCCGCAGGAGACGCCACAGGAGGCGCCGCAGGAGACGCCGCAGGAGACGTCCCAGAAGGTGCCGCAGGAGACGCCACAGGAGGCGCCACGGGAGATGCCACAGGAGGCGCCGCGGGAGACGCCACAGGAGGCGCCGCAGGAGACGCCGCAGGAGGCGTCGCAGGAGACGCCGCAGGAGGCGCCAGAAAAGGAAATTGCGTATCTGTCTTAAGATCTTTTGTTGACTGATTTTTTTGTTGATAAGGTGTTCTGGGTTTAGTTTTCTGTTATTGTGGATATGGTTATCTGGGTGACTTACTGGTACTTGATGATCATTTGATATTTATGGATCCAGTTTGAAAATTTATGAAAAGTGGTCCTTGAAAGAAAAGAAGTAGGGGGTTGTAGCTCCCTTCCAGGAGAGACTGGAAAACGAGAGAGAGTTGTAGCTCTCTGCAGGTTGCAGCCTGCGTACTGGTAAAGGACTGCACCAGTACAAAATCATTGTAAAAGAAGTTTCTAATTGAAAGAAGATAGAGACATATTGCAGCAGGTGGTTTTCACCCACATTGGGTTTCCACCTTATATCTGGTGTTCTTTGATGTGACTGTCTGTTTTTCTTGTTCATGCTCATTGTTTTATGGTACTGATATGCAAAAATAATTCAAAGTATAAATAAGGAAGAATTGTTAAAAGGACTAGATAATACTGATTCACCCCCCCTCTCAGTATTATTTTCAACAGGTATCCCTCCTTCCTTTCCTGGGTTATTCAGCTCTGATTTTCTTGATCTTGTTCGCATCTGGTTCCCTTCTGGAGGGACAGCAGTTATTCTTCCTCAGTTTTTCGCTTTTGGACGGCAACTCCTTGCTTCCATCTCTCCCTGTATAGAAAAACAATAATTATTAATGATTGAGCTTCCCATGTTAATTCTTGCACATTTTATTAAAATCCTTTATCTCTTTGAATTCACAATGCAGAAAAGGTTACAAATATTACTGAAAAGCCACTAAATTGTTTGTCAAAAGCATACCTTTCAAGTGCTCCACAACTTGTTTGTAAAGGGTATTCTCAACAAGAAGGAATAGACTTTGAAGAAACTTTTTCTCCCATTGCTAGACTTGAGGCCATCCAAATGTTCCTTGCTCTCTCAAGCTTTTAGAAATTCAAAGTATTTCAAATGGACATGAAATCGGCCTTTCTAAATGGAGACTTAGAAGAAGAAGTATACATTGAGCAGCCAGATGGTTTCATTCTTGGGAATGATCCAAATCTTGTATGCAGACTGAAAAAGGCTCTCTATGGTCTTAGACAGGCTCCAAGGGCTTGGTACTACCAGTTGGACAAATACCTTCATCAACAAGGTTTTTCAAAAGGTTCAGCAGATAGCAATCTTTATATAAAAATTGAAAATGACAAATTGCTAATACTTGTTGTGTATGTAGATGATATTATCTTTGGCAGCAATGAAGAAGCTATGAGTCAAAGCTTTGCCTTGGTCATGCAGAAAGAATTTGAAATGTCCTTGCTGGGAGAACTGACATATTTTCTTGGATTACAAATCCAACAAAATGAAGGTGGGATCTTCTTGTCTCAAACCAAGTACCTCAAGCAGATTCTGAAGAAGTATGGCATGGAAGATGCAAAACCAGTATGTACCCCCATGGTCATAGGATGCAGCCTCAGTACAAATGAAGAATCAGCAGCAGTGCATCAACCAACCTACAGGTCTATGATTGGAAGTCTACTTTATTTGACAGGTACCCGACTAGACATCATGCATGCAGTGGGAATAGTTGGAATATTTCAGGCAAATCCAAAGGAAACTCATCTTCAGGCAGTGAAGATAATTTTCAAGTACCTTCAAGGAACTCAAAACTATGGCTTATGGTATCCTAGAGATACAGATCTCACACTTCATGCTTATACAGATGCAGATTGGGCCGGAAGCGTGGATGACAGGAAGAGCACAAGTGGTGGTGCATTCTTTATGGGTTCCAGATTAGTATCTTGGTTCAGCAAGAAACAGAGTTCGATTGCCTTGTCTACAGCTGAAGCGGAATATGTTGCTGCTGCATCTTGCTGCACTCAACTCCTTTGGATGATGCAGACCTTGCAGGATTTTCAAATCACTTGTACACCACCTATCTCCATCTTATGTGATAATACAAGTGCAATCAGCATTTCAAAGAATCCAGTCATGCACTCAAAGACCAAGCACATACCGATCAAGTATCACTTTCTCAAGGAACAAGTGCTTGAACAAAATGTCAAGTTGGAGTATGTTCCTTCTAAGGAACAAGTTGCTGATACACTCACCAAACCATTGCTTAGGGAGACATTTGAATACCGCAGGCAAAAGCTGGGGGTAGTTGATGCATCATCTTATTGTTGAATCTCATCTGTTTCAAATATTGTTGGTTGTACGCAAGTTTCATATGGGGTATATGTGTACATTTGTTGATTTATGGATTGATCGAAGATCAAATGGCACAAGTTCAGGGGGAGCATATAATGCATTGTTGGCATTATGGTAGAACATCTTCATATTGATCTGAATATTGCTGCAATATGTCTCTATCAGTCATTTATGGTGTTTGGTGGACTGTGGTTCTTCGTGCAGATATTTCTTTCCTTTTGCAGATCTGGTTTATCAGGGGGAGCATGATCAACAAAGCAAAGGCCTAAGCATGTTCTCAGGGGGCGCATAACCCTTTTCCCTTGATGTCAAAGGGGGAGAATGACATTGAGGATCTTGAGGTTGCCATCAAGTCCAAAGGGGGAGACTGTTGGCATTATGATTCTATTTTGGCTCTATGGTACAGGTGTTGTACTTGATGGCAACTCACTCATGTGATAGATCTCAGTTCAGGCACTCAAAATCATGAAAATGAGATGCCCACAAGTGATCCTAAGAAAATATGCGGACCTGCAGGTACGCCGACCAAGAAGTGCGGACATACATGCAGGTGCTCCATTCAGAAGGTTCGGACCCCAGTTTCACTCACTCCAATGCAGAAAAGCACGTGCACGTGGGAATCTTTATGAATGGTCCATGGTATTTAGCTCGACATATTTGATCCTATGGTTTTGGTCCGTGGTTTTGCATCCAAAAATATTGATCCAAGGTATTGGGTTCATGGTATTGTGTTATTATGGTTTTGGACCGTGGTATTGTGAAAGGCTTGCCTATAAAAAGGAAAGGAGATCTCTTGGCTTCACACTTGTGAAATTTGAATATCTTAAGATCTGAAATTTTGGGTGACTAGTTTTTAAAAGCTAGATCTAAATCAAGGAGAACACTTAAGGTGAATCTATTGATAGGTCGTGATCTCTCGGGCGCATGAATAGATCTGTGGATCTGATAGACTGTGGAACATTGGAGGACTGTTAAATTTGGCCCTAATCAGAAGTTTGCAGGCAATCCACGGCGTAAGTGTGGGGGTACGCAGTGTAGAAGAAAGCACAGTGTGGGGGTGCGCAGCACAGAAGAAGAAGCAGTGCGGGGTACGCAGCGAAGAAGAAGGTGTACTGCATGGGGTATGCAAAGAAGCAGAAGGTGAAATGCGAGGTACGCAGCACAGAAGAAGACACAGTGCAGAAGTACGCTGACAAACAGACTGTTCAGGTGCGGATCTAAGCAGAAGTATGCAAAGCACAAGAAAGATCGGGTGTGGATCTGCGCAATTTAGACATAGAAGAGTTGTGGATATCCGCAGGTTTATATTGGTCAAGTTGCGGACTTTTTCCTTGAAGTATTTGTTGGGTGCCTTTTTATCTATTTGCTGCAGAGTTCTGGGTTTAGTTTACGGGTATGCCTTTCTATTTACAGCATTCTGAGAAATTGGGTGATTCATTGGTTGATTTTATGAGTTTGGTTGATTCATATGTATTTGTTGATTATTTGATGTCCATAGATCCAGTTTGAAAATTAATGAAACATGGTCCTTAAAGAAGTAAAAAGAGCAAAGGGGGTTGTAGCTCCCTTCTAGGAGAGATTGGAAAACGAGAGAGGGTTGTAGCTCTCTGCAGGTTGCAGCCTGCGTACTGGTAAAGGACTACACCAGTACAAAATCATTGTAAAAGAAGTTTCTAATTGAAAGAACATAGAGACATATTGCAGCAGGTGGTTTTCACCAACATTGGGTTTCCACCTTATATCTGGTGTTCCTTGGTGTGATTCTCTATTTTTCTTGTTCTTGCTCATTATTATATGGTACTGACATACAATCTAATGATCAATATCTGAAGAATAAATTAAAGTATAAATCTAGAAGGTATATAGAAAAAGAATTTGATAATACTGATTCACCCCCCCACCCCTCTCAGTATTATTTCCAGCAATGATGTCACCTTTGATGAAGATATGGCTCTTAGCAAGGTAGACAATCTTCCTACTTTAAGAGGATCTAAAGAAGATGACACCAGGGAACCGAAGGAAAAAGAAGATGAGATGATGCCCGATGTGGAAAAACCTATGGATCCTATTTATCCTCCTCTGCAAGAGCCTTCCTCTTCTAGGAAGAGGCCTTCATGGCTTAGGGGGTCACTTGATGATGGTGAAGGACACATTGCACCCAAGGAACCTTCCATGAAAGTAAGAAGCCGAACAGGTATCAAAAATACCTAACCATCATGAACATGATCATCCAAAATGAGCCTTTTTCATTCACATATGTCATCAAGCATCAAGTATGGAAGGATGCTATGACTGAGGAATATGAGTCCATTATGAAAAATGATGTTTGGGTTGTGGTCCCCAGACCCCAAGGCAAAGCAGTTGTCACATCGAAATGGCTTTACAAGATAAAGCATGCAGTTGATGGAAGTGTGGAAAAGTGTAAGGCTCATTTTGTCGCTCATGGATTCTCCCAAAAGGAAGGTATAGACTATGACGAGATATTTGCACCTATTGCCTGATATACCACCATCCACTCAATCATAGCCCTTGCTGCTTCGCAAGGATGGAACCTACATTAGAAAGATGTCAAGACTACATTCTTGCATGATTCGATCAAAGAGGATGTATATGTGGAGCAACCTAAAGGATTTGAGATTTATGATCGAGAATCTCATGTGTGCAGGTTGAAGAAGGCCCTTTATGGGCTAAAGCAAGCAGCCCGAGCATGGTATGAGAGGATCTAGAGCTACTCGATGAAGCTGGGATTCACTAGGAGAAAAATTATATAAAATAACTTTCTACAAGCTTCAAAGCCACATCAAGCGAGCCTAAGCCACAACCTGCCACACTAGATTCAGAGTTGTAGCCAGAGGAAAATATGCCCCTTGATCATGCCTTCAGACAGTGATACCTCTTCAAATAATTGGGGACACTTGCTCCAGCAGAAGACTTCAACTTCTTTCCAGTTTCGAAAGAGTTCTAGGAATTGCATTAAGCATTCCAAAGTTGGTGGTCATCCTGAAACCATCACAGGTTGAGACTTCCATTTTCAGGTTGATGTTCTCCCTTTTATGCGGGGTGAGACCTCCCTTTCATGGTTGAATATTTGCCTCTTCAAAATATCAAGATCACTTCCTCTAACATAAGACTTGAGCTTCATGCTAGACTTGGAAGAGTTCTGGGAACTACACTAAGCATTCCAGTGTTAGTGGTCATCCTTAAACCACCGCCCTTATACCAACATTTCAGAGAGCACATTCAGCCTAGTGCTGCCATTAATTTTTTCACATTTTTTTTACAGCTCCCTTCTTGGACTCATACATAACCCTTTGGATTACGGGGGAATGTTGAACACCTAATCCTCTGAGGGTTGGTGTGGATGTTGAACAGCCAAAAGGAGTCCAAGAGACCACTTGGAATATGAATCCAAGTGTCACACCATGTACTATAAATTTATATCATTTGTTAATAATAAATTTACTCTCATGTTTACCATTCATCTATTGTTTCTGCCACGTGTGTGTTTAATAGTTCATCCTTGATGGACTACGTTTCTAGGTCCACTTTCAAGATGGGTGACCACTTTATTAGGATTGAAACCAATAAGGTCGATTACACAACAATTTGATTGAACTAAATGTGCATGCAGGCACTACTGGTCACTATCAAAGGATAGATCTCTAAACCCGCTTTCCAATGCCTCTCACAGTTCCCAATTCTGACTCCAAATGCTCTCGTTACACTGAAAACAAAATCGACTATAGCCTCCAGAACCTGCATACAAAAACCCAAAACCACTCTTTTTTCACTTCAATGAGAAAACTGCCTTTTAAAACCCACCAAGTGCATTCAAACTCCCTCCATTGAGTTTAGGAATGCATTTTTTCTAATATGGGTTACAAAAACTCTCGTTCTAGTCATGATTTTTCACCTAGGGATAAGGTACATGGTGATTGAATTAGTTTTAAATGTCAAATTTAACAAAACCCACAAATATACTTTGTATTAAATTGAAAACTATTGGAGGTTTTGCTGACTGGGCGGAGGGGAGACAGTGCATGTCAATGCTGCTAATATCCCACAGTTAGAGCCTGGAAGTCCTGGTCTGCCGTTTGAAAACCCGATGGTTAACATCTTTATTCACATGTTACGGTTGCGACTTCTCTGCTGTGGTTTTAGTTCTGGTGTAGTTTAGAAACCCTGACAGTTAACATCCACTCTATTCACATGCCAACCAATCTCTTCCACAATTTAGTGATTGTAACCTTTTCCTAACTATTCACATGGTCGATGCCATGGTCTCCATACCAGCATGGTTTAAGGCCTGCTGTTAGGGACTACGGTTAGGCTCCAACATCCGCATCTATTCACATGGATAACATGTTGGGTTGTGTTATATTCTTTCCACGACTAACCGACATAGTGAACCGGGGGGTTAGAGGGGGGGGGCAGAGCCCCCCCTTCGCCATGCCGATTGCGTAGCGGGGGGGTCACAGGGGGGGCGGTAGCCCCCCCCTGTCCGGGGGGTTTGAGGGGGGTGGCTAGCCCCCTCTACGGGGTTCGGGGTAGCGCCCCGAGAAAATTTTTTTGGGACCCTATATTAGGTTGGACGAACCTACCTATGGTTTTCGATCCATGGTTTTGGACGAGATGGTTTTCGGTCCATGGTATTGGATGCTTCGGCATGTATAAATATGTATTGTAACATTGAAAGGAACATAATGAAAAATCAAGCTGGTAGTCCCGGTTTTGGGATCCAGTGGGAAATCTCTGTGTATATGTGTTTTATGTGTTATGCTCTCGCATTTTTATTTTTCTTGTGATTTAGAATTCGTATGTAGGTAATTTCTGTACGGGGTTAAAACCTACATAACAGTCCCCGCGCGGCTATATATGGTGGTATAGGATTGTTATACAATTTATATTGTTTTATGTTTATTACATAAAGTCGAGGGTTTATACATAGGGTTTTGTGACTTAGGGAAATGGGTTTTTATGTATTGGTTTAATTTATTTAGGTTTTGCAATATGGTTTTGATAGGTATAGGATTAGGGTCTAATATGTTAGGTCTTAGGTCTTTAGACATAGGTTCTAGGGTTTAGGTTTAGGATCCAACATTTTGAATAGGTGTATTATAATGTTGTAAAACCAGAAGCCATCGCCATGTTAGGAGAACCTGAAGAAGGTCATGATGAACATGAGGACCACATCAACCGCTTACATCAAATTGTCACAAAGTGACACTTGTGACAAACATCATATGATGACGAACCCATATCAAACCCCCTGCAACAGACGACACACCCATGTCGATGATCAACACTAGCAGAACTAACGATGAACACTTGTCGACAACCAGGTACAACACCATATCAACTAAACACCATGAAAAACCATAAACATCACCTAAACAACCTGATCCATAACCAACAATGTTGAAGTTGAATGACACCGAATTGAATGCTGACAATGACACTGAACTGTATAATTGATCTAACGAGATCCTCTTGGATCATGGAAGGCATCAAAGCACATGTTAAGATACCTCAGGGGAACTTCTCAGTATGGATTATGGTATAGACAAACAGAGTGAGTGAAACTTCAAGGCTTCTCCGATGCATATTGGATAGGGAGTCCATCCGACAAGAAGAGAACAATAGGATGGATCTTCAGTATTGGGTCAGTGATAGTTTCTTGGTACAGTAGGAAACACAGATCGGTTTCACTCAGGTCGGCAGAAGCTGAGTACATGGTTGTGATTCAGACAACATGTGAGGCCATCTGGATGAGGAAGATCCTGGTTGGTTTGTTTGGTCAGTAGATGGATCCAACTGTGGTTTACTGCGATAATCAGAGTCGTATCAAACTCTCTGAAAATCTAGTTTTTCATGATCGGTCCAAGCATATTGATATTCGATATCATCACCTCAGAGATTGTGTATTGATGTGGATAATGTTGTTAGATAACATTCCCACAAAGGAGCAAGATGCTGACATTTTGATAAAGGCATTGTCAAGATGTAAATTCGAGTTTCACAGAGACAGGATAGGGGTAGCTGATAATCCCTTTCTTGTTGAGAGGAAGTGGTGAGAAATGGAAAAAAGAAATTCTAGTTTAGTTTGTCCTTGAATTAAATTGAGAATTAAAATCGAATTCTATTCTCATAGAAACTTGTAAATATTTAATTAAGTTTAATTAACTTAATTAGCTTAGGGATTTCAAGCTGGAAGTCTTTCTGTAGTCATGTATATGTTCTCCCTAAATTTTAGGTGTCCATTATGATTTTAAATTGAGTTGGAAATCAGATAACTCATTTTACTGAGTTAAGTTCAGTTAAATTAGTTCCAAACTATTTGAGGAACTAATCGAGGACTGGCATCTAGTTAGTGCCTAATGCATCCACTAGTGCTACTCCACTTAACTAAAGATTCCTTCATGAGAAACTCATGCATGTTAGTTCTAAGAAAGACCCAATTGAGACTAGAGTGTAGGGACAATGTACTATCAATGGTATTATTTACTAGAGTGTAAATAGCATGCATGCATCAGAGATTGATCCTATGTTTGGATTCGTAGTTTTGGAAGCATGAATTCCATTTAAATATGAGCTATTCATCCTAGGAATTATGCAAGATAATAGGGGCTTGGAGAGTTGAAGAATTGGCTAAGTGTTGGCCAAGAGCTAGCTTGTGAGCTAAGAGAGTTGAGCATACTTGTGTAGAACTGTTCTAGTGAGAACAAGCTTTGTATCTTCACTCATATTTTTGATATATGCAATACAGATAGAGGGATATTGGCTTGAGGGGGCCTGACCCAGCTTCGGAGTTATTTAGCCAAACAAATCCATGTACTACTGGCCCTTTTAGCAACATCCCGCGGAGTGCAGACTGAGGTCTCACCCAAAGCAGTATGTGGGGATGCTGGAACCAAGTTTTCACACCCTTGAGATGTCTAAGGAGACGGTTTAGTACAACTATGAATACCTTTGTGCAGGTTACTTCGCGCACTATCCTAACCTACAAGGCCTTCACGATCTATTCTAATTGCCTTCATGCAGCCCTCAATAGGGGTTGGAGTGACTTCGCGCTGCCCTAGCAGTGATCTGCACTACTTCCCCAAGTTATATCGTTGATCTTACTTATCTTCTTATAACAGTTAATTATATTCACATAAACAGATAATTTATCTTATATTCACTTTATCAACACATTCATATAAGTTCGCGCATCATATAGACAATAGAAATGAAATTTATATATGATACATTCAATACAAAAAACAGGAAAAAGATACATGGAAATGATGTAAAACTTATCTTTATTACTTCTCCAAAGGTTACAGACTCGACCCGCCTTGCGCACTCAGTTGCAGTGGTTCACGCACTCAGCTGCAGACTACTAGGCCTCTGTGCACTCAGCTACAGAGCCTTCTCCTACTCTATGACCCAAAGACTTGACTCTACACTTAGATAAGACTCAATTCTCCATCATTCATTCATGACTATCATTCTATATCTGATTTAAAACTTAGAGCCTCGCTCTATTTATACAATCCCATGGTTCGGAGACCATGGGTATATTTCTAAATCCCACATTACATTACAAAAATGAGGGTGGATAACCCTATGAATTATTTACAATATTCGCGCTCCACACCCACAAAACATGGACCAATACCACGGGCCAAAACCATAACAAACCAATACCATCAACTCAATA
>JABXJQ010000171.1_pt1 | contig 10396 bp, 15 predicted proteins | sample 7436221 | NCBI WGS metagenome assembly JABXJQ01 (sample SAMN14395755, study PRJNA613071) | wetland metagenome | isolation source: water sample H0 from high-altitude wetland | place: Chile: Salar de Huasco, high-altitude wetland | collected 2015-11-10
TAAACCTTATACTTTTAAAAGGGTCCCTGGGACCCCGCTGGTTTAGGTGTTGAGGCTAAAAGAACAACGGAGCCGAGGGAGAAAAATGTTTGGTTTGCGACTTCAGGTTCCTATCACATGTAATACGGCCTGTCATCAAGGGTTAATATGTGTTGGGGGTATAAAATAGTTTCGTACTATCTTTTTTTTAAGAAAGAAGCGGGGCAAGAAAGAAAAAACGTCCCTTATTTATCGTCCTCGTCTTCATCTTCTTTCTCGTCCAACGCCGTCTCTGTCTCATCAATAGCATCCTTTAATTCCTGGGAAATATCCTTCAGCTCTTCAACCTCGCCAAGCTCAAAACTCACATCTTGGGTGTCATCGTCCCAGATATCACGTAACGCAGCAATAAACGAAGGCGTGAAGCTGTCTCTCACCTTCTCGATGTTTAACTCTCTGTTTTTAGCTGCTCGTTCAAGTAGCAAATCTCCTTTAAAAGCAGGCGCAGGATGTTCAAAACAACTGATGTTTTCATCAATAAGAAGTTCAGCCTTGTTGGAACAAGGAGAGACTTTAGATGAGTATACCAGAAATGCCGAACATTTCCCTCTTCCATCCCTATTGTTAGTCCTTCTTTTCGGTATGATTCGTAAATAACAGATCGTATGAGATAATTGATACTGAAGACTTTTAATTTATCACTGATAAATAACTGTAGTATCTCTTTTTTTGTCATCCCTGGTTTTGTTATTTCAGACTCTATCTCATGTGTATCTGGGTTTTCAAAAGTCTCGCATATGGTCGCTATCTGTTTGTTCGGAAAATAAAGCACAGGGCATTTGCTTATGAACTCTTTGTCTTCACCTTTTATTTTATTGGATTTATCTAAGAAACTGAACTCTATTTTTTCGTATTCATCGTTCATAACCATCCGTCCGTATAAAATCTCATTTCCTGCTTGTCCCGATCATCAAAAGGTAACATGAGATAGTATTCCATCGACACCCATCCGACATGACCCTGCGATAAACAGATCTGCATGAAATTATTGGGATACATCGTACAAAGCCAGGATTCCCATGTTTTACGCGTTGTCTTGCAGCAGATACCCTTCGGGCTTATCCCCGCCCTCTCGGCCCACCTGGCGAGGTTCTGGTCCCATCCTGTGTGAGCTGGCAGGTTCTTCTTGCTTCGCAGGAAATACCCCACTGCTCTTGTACCAGGCGTGTTTAAACGCACGTAGCGTTCTTTATGGCGTGCCTTAGGTTTCATTGACGGCATAAGGATGTTTGAGCCTTGGTGGGCTTCTTTATGGCTGTAGAGCCATTGTAGCTCGGTATATCGGCATCCAGTATACAATAACGCCTCGAATTTGTCTTTAAGCTCCGGTTTTGGTATTACTTCGATGATCTGTTTGATTTCGTCTGGAAATAGTATTCGTACGTTGTTTTTTATTATCGGTTGTTTCATCATACAATATTGATATACAAATGTATGATATTAACATTTCTATATTTTACTATACAAGAAGAAACACAAAAACCTCTCCATATAAAAAATATTACTATTATCCTCATAAGAGATTAAGATTCCATCGGTATATGCACCTGCGAACAAGATTTATGAACATCGGACACCATGACAGACACCATGTCCGTCAAAGTATCCTTCCGTCTGTCTGACGATCTGCACGCCAGGCTGCATGACAGATGTCCGTCATTGTCCGATGGATGCAGACAGGCCGTGGAACACTACCTGAATGAACCAAGCAACCCTGGTTCTTACAACCGCGAGCTGGTGGATCTGCTGAAAAATGAGAATGAATACCTGCGGATCCGTCTTGATTTCTTTATGACGCCGTGGTATCTGCGGATGTTTAAGAAACAACTCCCGCAGCTCCCACCACAAAAACAGATGCCATAATACCGGGGTTTTACATCGAAACAGGCTCAAAGTCGGAACAATTATAAGGAGAAGTTAAGTAGATACCATTACAAATACAGGTTTCATTCATTATCTTCTTCAAATGTACGTTTCATCAGATCTTTACCACAACTAGGACAATTTATGCCCCGGGTCCAGCACTTGCCTGCTTGCGATACCCGCAGGATCCACATTGATACCAGACGCCAATAAACTTAGACATTCATCTCACCGATAATCCTTTATCTCCAATGTTTTAATCCGGCAAGCCCTGAATCTACAGGCACCATTGACATTGATACGAATAATATTATCCTCGATCTGCACTTCAACATGACGCGGAGCTGTGATATCTACCATAAAAGGATCCTTTCCGGCTTCCCCATATCTATCCTCGGTTGTCTCCATTCATTCCGCCTTATCCTTATCTGATATTCCAAAAACCATTGAACATTCTTTCATTGATTCAATAAGAAGACCAGCAAGAGCGAGCCTTAACTCATTACGATATATCTTCTCTTTCTTATTGTAATGAAGCAACGATTCGCTTAACATCCCCAGTAATGCTGCCCCTTTGTCGATTCTTCCCATTTCATTTGTTAATTTACCGTCGTTTTGAAGTAACTTAAGAAATGCGTCAGTAAACACATATTTGTATCTGACTACTCGCTCTTCTTCATCTGAAATCATCATTTCACCTCAGTCTGATATTGCTTGATCCCCATTTTATCCGGTGAGGTCTTCACCAGGAAATGCTTGTTACAATGAGGACAAACAACCTCCATCACATCTGACTCATATGTGCCTATACTCATTTTATTTCACCTTACCATTCTTCTTTAACCTATTGTATTCATTGTTTATACATCGGTTTACAATGTACCCTTGCTTCCGATCATCCATTGCCATCATCTCAGATAGTCGAGTGAACGTCTCTTCAGGTATCGTACAAGTTAATCTTTTCGTGGCCATAGTTGTTTTATCCATAACTAGCTTAAATCTTTTACGTGTATTTAAGTGTATTCACGTACATATTTAAGGTTGTGGTTGTTTCATTGTCTTACGTGCCTGAGAAATCAGGTAACGGAGGAAATAATAATGGAAGCAAAAGAGGTATTTCTAGGAGAATTGAAACAACATATCAATTCTCCAAACGCTAGCGTGCCGAAAAGGAGACATAAATTACTTCGTATGATCGGAGTGGGTGGAGGAAGTCTAGGACTCATTAAAGGTCTAGTGATATTCGGAGCTGTTGCTGCATTAATTTCGACGTTGATCGGCAGCTACTTGGTGAGTCAAACTGATGACATCGCATTAGAAGGTCGACTTTCTTATGATCTGTACATCGATGGTGTCGCAATAGGGGCTGATGATTACATCATGCCGCCAGATACCTTCACTGATGACAAGCTCGTCTATGGTGAGACTGAGACGTTCTCTCATACATTTATGAGTCCCGCTGATAAATCCTTAGTGGTGTAAAAGACCACAGGGACTCAGACACGGGAACTTCGATCTGTATTGGGACCAATCATGGCAGACGTGGCTTACAACACCATCACATGAGTTCTATGGCTATGTCTTCAATGTAACCGACACTGACAATACTCCAATCACTACCATCAGTGTTATGGCCGGAGAAACAAAGACACTAAAGTTCAATCATACGCTAAACAATCATTTCGCAGCGACTGATAACCCATTACCATACAACTTTGGTATCCACGTGGTTGAATACGTTGCTCCACCGTTGGCTGTTGATGATAGCTTTGCAGTATCATGGAGAAGTCCAACTGCTATCTATCCGTTGTTGAACGATGTCGGACCAACACTCAGTATCATCTCAGTATCCGGTGTCCCAGCAGGATCCACAGCAACGATATCACCTGATGGACAATACATCACCTATTATCACGACAGTGTCGGCTCAGAGATATTCAGCTATATCGTCTCATCCGGCGCACCATTGAACAAACAGGATACTGGTACTGTAACAGTAACCATCACAGGGTAAATGTCAGAGATCGCGTTTGTCGGATGTGGTGGCCGATTGATTGCTTTGGCGACCACAGATCCCGATGAACCCTCCTCCCCTCATTCAGAGGTTGATGTCGCATCCCGGCTTCAACCTCCTCTTTCTTTTCTTTCTCAAAACAACCAGTTAACAAAAAAAGAAAAAAAGATAATAGCAGTATTATTCCTCCTGTTGATACTGTCAGAGATACTGTTCGTTATCATCAGGATCTTCAATTTATAAGAAACCTTTTCGGACATCACGACTAACCATCGAAAGGATATCAACATCAACCACGATCTCCATACATTCACCTCTGCATATCTATGGACGAGACAGGGATATAAATATATCCCCGCGACATCAATCCCTGACCAGCGAATAATCCAGCAGGACGTCCAGCATCTTATCATAGAACAACCAGGCGGCCTCTATCGTACCAGGCTTGCATTTCTTCTGTATCACACGGATGTCCTCATCCGAAAGCACCTGCATGCCACCCCAGTTTTTCTTAGTATCCACTTTGGCATCATACTCTTTGTTCACCTGGATCATGAGCGCCTCAGCCTCAGCCAACGCCAGCTCCATAGCCGACCGGCTCGCACCCTTCTTGACTGTTGACATCACCAACCGGAGATGTCGGATGCATCGCCCTGCATCTGGTTCAACTGCTGTCAGCGCATCCGCTGCTGCTATGACCTGCGTCATGCGGAAATCACGAAGATCCGCAACATTTGATTTCATTTGAGGTCTTTCCATACTTATCATCTCTTTATCTTAATTTCATACATTAGTCTCGATCAACTGACTTCTGAACAACATCTTATGCTTCTGAAGTATCTTCGTTATCTCCCGAAGGATGGCATCGAAATCTTTCAGATGCGATCCCTTCTCCTTAATATAATCACCAGATAACAGAAAATCATACTGCTTATCAGAGATAAACAGATCATAATCAGACCGGATCCGCTTCCCTGTCATATCAACCAGGGACAACCCCAGGGCTATGACGCTCTCATAAAAAGAGCCATACGGGTCAACAACCCTGAAATACAGACAACGGTCAATAGCCCGCGCTAGTATCTGCTCATAGCTCAGGTTACCCCGGAACTCGTCCACCTCATGGATATCATGCTGTTGCATTTTTCTTCTCACCTCCCTTTTTTTTATTTATCAACTCCTTTAAATATCGTGCGTTATCCTCATTATATTTGTTCCGTTTCTCCATATACAACGCATAGACTTTCTTAGGAAGATACGCACTGTAGAAATCTGAGAACTTATAATAAACAAGACCCTTACCGCTAGGCAAAGAGCATTTCAGATAACCTTTTGCGATCCTGTTCCATCCACCCTCGAAACCATATGAGATGTCAATGATATAGTTATCATACCGTCTGAGGAATTTAAGTAACCCGAACTGAGACGGACAGGTGAGCAGCACGCCACCCACACTAGACCGTATAGTATCCATCAGAGACGATAACAAGTTAACCTCTTTCATGTGACTGAAGTATCTCAAGTTTCCGCCAAAAACCGAGGCATCGTCCCAGGTGAACACCGCCTCTTTCTTATCACCCGAGCTGTTCTCAATGAACGAGACGATATCAGATATATTGTATAGCATCCGGTCTATCGCCATCTGCCAGGCGACACTATCTTCATGCCCCATGTAGACAAACAGATCATGCATGATTGTCAGAGCATAACTGGACTTGCCGACGCCCCTTCTACCCTGGACGACCGCAGAAAAAAAACCGTTTGTTTTATAAGCATAATAGATTTTTTTTGATACAACATAATTGAATTTTTTATTAGATATTACATCAACTTTTTTTATAGTATGTATGTTGGTTGGTATATTATTGTATATGTCATCCGGTTTATAATCTCCTTGAATATTATTATTCATATTCTGGGAAACCGGGTCTTCAACGGTTGCCTCTAGTACGTCAGTCATTGTTTTCCCTCACTTCACGAAGCGTCCGTAATGCCAAGGTCTTCATACCGAAGAGACTATCCTTAGGATGGCTACTTTTCAGGCTTACCGTATGCGTGCAGCCAGCCAGGATGAACTCTCGTAAAGGTTGATCCGCATTACCGAAATTCTGAACAAAGCTACCCTCGCCTATCTTCTGTGTTTTAGGTTTGCTACTTTTCTTCATACTAATCCTCCTTCATTGGTCCTGTCACAATAATCGTTTTACCTTCATGGTTCACAACAGATTCATACAACTGGTGATACGCAGATCTGCAATCCATGCAGGTCTGCCAATGCCCTCGGATAAAACTCACTGGATGGATAGTCCGAGGCTGACCACAAAGAGTGCAATAAACCCTCATTCTTCTATCACCTCACGAAGTACCTTTCCGCAGTACGGACATCTCAGAATGTAGGGATATTGCAGCTGGAACCCGCAGTTCTCACATCGAAACATTTTGCTCATTTTAAACCTCCAATTGTGCGACAATGTCGCACTTTCCAACATGCCGAAGATTGTGGAACGCGTTCAACAATCTCATTTCAAAACCTCCCGTAAGTGTTTAATCTAAATCACCTTCTTCGTTTTCATTTATATTTAAGTGTTTAACACCCTTTTTTCTTGATAAACGCTTATTTAAATACTTCAACTGCCACGGAAACTTAACTAAACACTTAACGTTGAAAGAAAAAACACGATCACCACGAACACGCCAACCGTCTTCTTTTGCATCTTCCAACACATCACTATACCAATCGCCAAATCGCTCCTTGGCACTCCTTGATCTAGAACAGATAAAACCCTTTTTTTCTAAACTTCTTAAAGCACGAATAACAGACATATACAAACAGACATCTTTCTTATCGTTTGATAGCAACAAATCTGTACATATCCCTTCTGCAGGTATATCTTCAAAATTGTTGATACCAAGACGATAAAAACCGAAAATATACCCTTCTTCAAATTCTGAGAAATCAGGAGCATCATGTGTTAAAACATCTATAATGAACCGCTCTTTTTCACCAAGTCCCCTGCTCATTTCAAAACATCTCGTAACTCATCAATGTTGACAGAACCATATTTACCACCACAGACACGACATCGGATCAGAAACGATTTATCATCCGCGTCCTGCTCATTGGTTATTTTAAAATCACGTGGCTGCTCACAATCACAAAAACTCATGTCTTCTCCTTACACCAAGTGTATTTATGAAAACCAGACGTATCACAAACAGGTTCCAATAATTTCGTCTCAATAAGTCCCATAATAAGATTATCTGGGAAATGATCGACAAGTGCATCAATCGTCACACCAGGACCAAGACTGTTTTCGACTCCTATAATGTAGTCTTTGACATCCGCGTGAGTATACGTCTTATCTGGCTCGATTTCTCTCTTTATCGTCACTTGCGCAGGTTCGTCGTAAACAATCTTTACCTCTGGACTAGCCACCAATTCTTCTGATTCAGAAGGTGCTGTCATACATGTTTCTTGTTTTTGTTCCTTTTCATATAAAAGCTCGATGAATGGCATCCTGTCTTTTGTTTCACATTTATAAACGCAGTTTTTACACCTATCCTCTCCTATACCCGTATGACAAAAAACAGAATGAAGATAATCACGACCATGTGCTTTTGTTTTCACCGCAACATGAAAAATCTCTTCCCGTTCTTTTAACGTCTCGATTGCTTCTTTGAAGTCTGTGTTCTTCAGATGTGACCGTTGCATCAGAAAAGACCGTTTGATTGGCCCATATTTTTTTATGATGTCGAATACTTTGGCGACAGGCTGGTCTTCGTCGATGTATTGAACAAATTTCCGTGTGTATTCAAGACACGGTTTTAGTATCTTCCAGGCCTTAGCGATATAGCCAGGACCGACATTTATCACGATTTTGTGAGCATGATTAACATCATTAACATCATTAACATCATTATCATCATTATCATTATTAACGAGCGAGATTATATTTTCTCCATATAAGGGATTTTTTACGTTTTTATTAATCTCGCGAATCTCGCGCATCTCGCTTGTTAACGATGATAACGATGCTAACGATGTTAACGATGCTCTGCCCAGTATGTCACTCATTGCCAGTATGTCCGCGTATTTCACGATATTATCCTGACATCGAGCAACAAAAGGAGAAACACCGTCCCAGTAGTGGTTTTCTTCAAGATCGCGAAAAATAACATCAAGTGCATCAAAAGCAGCATCGGTAAGGAGAAAAACGACTTTCTCTGTTTTAAACAGCCGTTGAAGATTGAATATCGCGGATCTGAACTCGTTTTCTTGTTTTCTTGCTTCGTCAGGTATCGGACCGCGTTTTCTGTAATGGCCAAGACCAGCAACCATGTTATAACGTGCGAGGAAACCACCATGCACCAGCTCATGGTTAAGATACGGTATAAGACCGTCTTCAGTGCATGTGCTGTTCGCATTCAGATATGGTTTCTCAACCGTGAAACATTTTTTGCTATTCGCAAGTTTTTTGTAGTATATCTCTGGGCAACCGTAAAGCTCGTTCATTAGTTCCTTCATGTGCGACATATATCCGCCGTTGCTGACACCGTGCAGTAATGAAGAGAACTCGCCTAGAAATGCGACTCCATCCGGTTTGTCTGTTAATGATGCCAAGAAACCTTCTGGGCTGAAGACGTCAGGATGCCATCTGTTCTGAGGCGTGATCTGTTTAAGGATGTTCTGAGCTGTCGTCTTTTTGGATTTGCCAGAAGGCCCAATAAACAGCATGTATGTGTTATGATGGATCTCCGATGGTTGTATCAGGTTTACTGTGTCATATCCCATCATCATGCCGATTAATTGAACGCCTAGATGGGTTCCGTAGTTCCGGGGTGCGTTTGTCCTAAGATATTGATATTTTGTGTATTTTCCAACGAAAGAGTCATCATCGATGTATACGCCCTCGTTTAGTTCCTCTTCTGTGTTTTTTTGTGTTGGTATATCTCCAGATATGGTGATGCCAGCGTTTTTTGTGATTGTCCCAAATACTTTTGGGTCTACGCCATATTTCTCGATAGCGAGTTTTTTAACTTGTAAAAACTTCTCTCCTCGTAATCCGCCTTTTTTGCACTCATGGCAATGAAGGATTCCTTCATTTAACGCTATGAGGTAAAGCGAGCTTCCAAAACCGTATCCACTATCCGCGCATGCTCCGCATACAAACCTGTTTTCTTCTGTGTTTATAGCCAAATCCTTTCGTGATTTGCTTTTAGGATGGTCTGGGTTGTGTCCTCTGTAACCAGGCGGTGCCTTGACAAGATCGTTCATTTTATCTGCAACGAGGCTTATCGGGAAATTTATGATGCTTGTTTCATCGTTCTTTTTCATGTCTTCTTGTTGTGGTTTCTGTTCTCTTATCTTCTCTGATAAAAAAGGGTTGATCGCGGTTTGTAATTGTTCGTTTGTTATTGTCCGAATAGGAAGGTCTTTTATGACTTCGTAATATTTGCCTGTCGCCTTGAATTTCCCGTCATCTAGCTGTTGGTAATGTTTGCCGCCTGGCCCTACAACCATGCGGCCCTTTGAGGTTATATGGCCTATATTTTTGAATTGAAGATTATCGGGTGTGCTGTCCTCTGTTTCTTCTTGTAATGCTGTGCTTTTCTGTAATCCTGGCACAAAATAATAAAGATGTGTACCATTGCCTGTTTTAATGGTGAGTGTGTCAGGAAAAACGGCAAACGCAGTCACTATTTTAGGGACGTCAGCGTCCACTATCATTATATCTCCGTAGCCTCCGACGACGCCGTAGTTTTTCCCTTCTTTGATACGTTTCAGAAGCTTAGAATCATTGTATGCGTATGTGTTCTCCTTTTGTTGCCATTCTTTACCCATTGGTATTTTACAGTCAACGAAACAGAAACGTATGTTTTCTGTCTGTAGTTGTTTAGGTATTGTCGCCATGTTTCGTTTAGTCCTCCTTGTTTCCTTCTTTGATCCATAGCTTGCCGTTGCTTGTTTTAATGTAGACAGTCGTGAAACCTTCGAGTGTCCTAAAAAAATCTTGTATCTCTTTCAATGCGTCCAGAGATCCATAGCCTACAATCCCTATCGATAGATTGGGATTAAAACCATTTGTTCTGTTGTTTTCTGTTATTTTTTTCACCACCTTATTTGTTTTCCATCTCCTTAAAAAAAGTCTTTGATTCGTAATCACCGCAGACAGATCCGTCTGTGGCGCAGTTGAAACCAAAATGGCCGCGCATGCAGCTTTCTTTCCAGAGAAAAACGCAATCAAAGGAGGTGCCTGGTGAGGACAATGGGGTGTTCAGGTTTGAAAGAAAAAATCGCCTCACCAGGGTATTAGTTACTACTAGTAACTCGGAGAGATTGGTATGAAAATTTTTTTGGTATTTAGTTAGGTTTTTAAATTTTTTAATCCTCAACACCTACTTATAAGAATGCGGTGTCGGTTATTTAAACCTTATACTTTTAAAAGGGTCCCTGGGACCCCGCTGGTTTAGGTGTTGAGG
>JABXJQ010000172.1_pt1 | contig 10372 bp, 8 predicted proteins | sample 7436221 | NCBI WGS metagenome assembly JABXJQ01 (sample SAMN14395755, study PRJNA613071) | wetland metagenome | isolation source: water sample H0 from high-altitude wetland | place: Chile: Salar de Huasco, high-altitude wetland | collected 2015-11-10
GGTCCAGGCTGTCCATGCACCCGAGAGATCCACCCCAGTCCAATTCCCCACACTTCCCAGATGTGTACGAATGTTGTTCCAAAGTGAGTGAACAACAGGGCAATGGAGGAATATATGGTCCGAGGTTTCCGATGCCGCCTTGCAGAATGTGCACCAGGAGGGGCCATAAATGGCTCTGTGCGTAAGATGTTCACCCGTGGGGACGATACCTTTGAGTGTGCACCAGAAGAATAATGTGGAACGAGGAGGAGAATTGAGCTTCCAGATGATGTTCCACCATGTAGGCAAAGGATCAGGTATTCCGTGAGAGATGAGAGCTTGGTATCCAAACTTTGGTGCGTATATGCCATTGTCCGCCTTGCACCAGATAAGTTCGTCGGGTCCCTGCTTGATGCGTATATGGGATTCGGATAATGCATTGGTATATTCGCTCCACTCCTGGTGCCATTGCGGGGGGAGATCTAGTTGCTGAGCTGATTTCCAAGCTTGGGAGAATAGGTCCGAACGCGGATGATCAGCAATATGGGCAAAATGTCGGATGTCTCTATTATGTAGGTGTGCAATGAGGTCACGGCTTAGAATGTGTCTGCCCCTGCTGTTGATCCACGGATCAAGACCAATCCTGCCTTGCAAGCCATCATTTATTCTCCATACTAGATGGTCATGGATGAGGGGAAGGGAGTGTATCAGGGCCTTCCAGATTGATGAGCAACCCTTCGCTGTCCATGATGGTAGCCTAGTCCAGTCCATAATGTTCAGTGGCAAGATGTATTTGTGATAGGAGACTTGAGCCCAGAGGTTTTGACTGGTTAATAGGGTCCATCCCATCTTGGCTGCAAGTGCCATTGCGAAGTCAGGAAGTTCCTTAAGCCCCCAACCTCCCCATTTTTTGGGTAAGGTGATCTTCTTCCAGCTGATCCAAGCAAATATTCGTTTATCCTGGTTTCGATTCCAGAGGTATCTATTGCACATCTGTTGGAGTCGCCCTAATATATTCCTCGGTATCCACGCAAGTGCCATCCAGAAAACCGAGGTTGCCTCTAAGACGGATTTAACGAGCACCAATCTGCCAGCCCGAGAGAGGTATCTGTAGCTCCAACCTGAGAGTCTTTTCTCCAGTTTGGCAACCAACTAGACCCAGTCGGCTATTCTTTGACTAGTAGGCTTCAGTCTGAATCCCAGATATTTGAGTCCTCTATCCAGAGGGAGGACATTGTAGGGGAATGCCTGTAGAGCAAGTTGGGATTCCTGAACCGAAGTGCGAGTGCAGGTAATGGTTGATTTCATCTGATTAGGAAGCATACCAGTTGTTGCAGAGAATAGTTTCAGGACCTTTGTGAAATTCCTCAAGTCTCGCACACTGCCATCAAGAAGGATGAGAACATCGTCTACGAAGAGTAGGTGTGTGAGAGAGCATAGCTCGGATATGCGAAGGCCCCGGATATCTCCAGATCTCTTAGCAGATTCCATGAGTCGACTAAGCCCTTCCATGACCAAGAGGAAGAGCAGGGGGGATAGGGGACAACCCTGTCTCAGTCCCCTTTCGGAATGGAAAAAGGGGGAGGCCGAGCCATTAATGAGAATGTTGAATGTAGGAGAGGTTATGCAGGCCATGATCCAAGAGATGTAGGCATGAGGGAAACCCAGGTGTATTAGGATCATCTTGATATAGAGCCAGCTGACCCGGTCAAAAGCCTTAGAGAGGTCAATCTTGAGGAGGATGGCTTTTAGGTGCTTGGACCAAATGGAGTGTATGGCTTCTTGGGCCAGACCAATAGCTTCATGGATCTGCCTAGATTCAAGGAAAGCAAATTGCTGAGGTGCGATGGATCTGGAGAGGATAGGTCTAAGACGATTAGCAATAGTTTTGGAGATGATTTTGTAGAGGCAGTTGCATAGGGATATAGGCCTGTAATCATCGAAAGATTCAGGAGTGTCAGATTTAGGGATGAGGGCAATGAAGGTAGAGTTGATAGCATGGTAGATGGATCATGTAGTCCTGCTCTCCTCGATCACGCCCAGTAGATCCTGTCCCAGAACATCGAAGAAGGCTAAATAAAATTCGATAGTCCAACCATCCGGGCCAGGGCTCTTATCCTTTTTGAACCACTTCAGTACACCTTCCAGCTCCTCTACCGACACCGGACTATTTAGATCTCCCATATCGTCTTCCTCCACGAATCTCGGAAAGTGGTTTGCCACATTAATGATATCAGGCAGATTGACTTCCCAGGGGCACTTGTATAGCTCCCTGAAGTGTGAGGTTCCCAGATGAGCAAGCTTGTTAAAGGTATCTGCGATTAGACCATCAGGAGTAGGTAGCTTCCAGATGGTGTTTGATATTTTTCTGCTCTTGGCAAAATTGTGGAACAATTTCGTGTTTGCATCCCCAGCTTGTATCCATAGAGCCCTACTCCTCAGTCTTGTGGACTCCTCTCTTTCTTTGAGTATCTTTGTTTTTTGATTCTCCAAATCAATAAGCCTGCATTTATCTGCTGTTGTTATGAACCCCAGCCCCCTTTCATTAGTAAGAGAGCATATTTCTTCTTCAATATGGGAAAGTTGGGCAGTGTCACGGGCATGTTTCTCCTTTGCCCAAACAATAGATATGTGTTTAATTTCCGAGAGATTCCTACAGAACCCTTTGGCCAGAGATTCTGAATTATCGATAGGGTGAGTAGTCCAGTAGTCAGTAATCATCTTGACATATGATGGATCCTTCAGCCAGGTGTGATTAAATTTGAAGGGTGCCTTGGGCTTCTTGAAAGGACCCTGAATTTCCAGGTATATTGGAGTATGATCCGACCAACCCCCCGTGCCAACCCATTGTTTGTAGTGATGCAGTTGCTGATGGAGTGCATCCTTCATGAGGAATCTGTCAAGTCTACGAGCAAGAGCTGCATCCCCTACCCTCCTGTTCCTCCACCACTATCATCACCGTCGTCATTTTTTTTAACCAAATCATAATGTGTGAATTAATAAGTAGATAAACGCCACCTTAAAAGGGGATATTTGTTTATTTATTTTTTAATTCGATGAAACAAATTTATTTTGATTTACTAATGTTTTCAAAATTTTGATTCATTGGGTCATCTTAAAATAGGTCAAAAACTCTTACGCGCAAAATTCCATAATCAAAGTTGCTATTAATAAGATGAAGCCATTCAATTCTATTAGATTTGAAGAATTTTTTTTAATAAAAATATATAGTCAGTGTTTTTATCAATAAAGTGAAGCTATTCTTTTTGGAAAATTCCTATCAAATTTAAATAAAAATCCCAATAAAAGAGGCTTTATTTGTCTACTAAACTGTAAATATGTATAATAGAAAATAAGGTGTTCTACTAAACTGTAAATATGTATAATAGAAAATAAGGTGTACATCGTTAATGTACAATTACACAATCTTCTATATTGTAGCATTTTGCATTCTTTTAATCATTTTATGCATTGTTGCACACCTTACCTATATCATTTGGTTTTAGAGCATGAAGTTCATGTCAATTTATTTATTTATTTTATTTTAATATTTAAATATCTCTGAGTGATATTTGTAGGATTTTATAGCATTTTAGAGTTACATTCCCTTGTTTACTTTGATGATCCTTTTAGAGGGAGTCTTTAGACAGTCATGACGTCTAAGATCAATTATTTATAAGTGGTCATCATTATCCTTGATGTTTACTTTGATAATCTTTTTAGAGGGAGTCTTTAGACAATCATGAATTGTAAGATCAATTATTTATAAGTGGTCATCATTATCCTTAATGGGGTGTTAATATGTTGGCACTCTCTGGTTTACAAGGTGGTCACATCCTTCTACTATAAATTGCTCCCATGGGATGAATATGGCTTAATTTTTTATTTTTTTTCTGGCAAGTTCTTGTCTTGTGTTTTGCTTGTTCTATTTCTCACCGTGCTGTTAAAGTTGCTTTAGTCTTAAAGGGGCCAATAACTCAATGATAGTGATTAATGGAATGCGAGGTATTGTAATGCCTCATGGTAGTTATCCATGAGAGTGCACCCCATGGTGGAAGCAAATATGTAGATCTCTTATGTAATGGCAAAGATAAAGACAATCACCATTCTTTTCCTTGTTGGTTTAATATGCAATTGTTTAACTATGTATTTTGAAGAATATTTGTTTGCGTCTAGAACATGAGATATATAGGGAAGAGTAATATTTTATTTTTTATTTACATATTAGTTCATAGATCTATTGCCATATGACATAGATTTGCTCTATAGACATATAAGACTCGTGGATTTGTAAGATGGAGATTGTCGAGTTAAATGTGAATCCATGGTAGTTTTCCCCAAGATGTTTAATATTGTAGATCCATGTAAGGGAGGTAATGCTATTGGAATAAATGATGTGAATGGTGAAAGTTTCAACTTGAATGGTCATGAATAAAGTTAGTGTTATGACCCGCTTTATTTACATAGCAAGGAAGTAGCTCGAATGAATTTTCAGTGAGCATTGAAATTTGAGTGCCCATTTCTATATCAATGGTGGTAGTTAGGCTTCAAGTTAAGAAATTTGTTATTCAAAATTAAAAAAACATTTAAGAATTCTAGCCTTGCAGTTGTTCTCCTCATCAAGACATCTATAATTCAATTGATGAATCCTTTCTAATCAACATATTTCGGGTGATTATCATGTAATCTAGAGCCCTCTGATTGTTTTTTAGTTATTCATTGGGATGTTATGTCACCTAGTTGTGTTTAAATTTAGAGAGAACTTTGGTGAGTCTAGTTGTTCACCAATAGAAGAATGATTATCCTATTTTTCACCAAATGGTTAGACAATGCTATTTTCTTATAGCCAAATTATTTGGCAAATGATCAAGCAATCAAGACATGTTCAAACATGGTAGTTGTTCACTTTTAGAAATTTCTCTCTTTCAAAGTCCATTTCATATGATTATTCAAAATTTGGATTTGATATTTTTTCAACATATTTGTATCGGTACTTAATTTAGAAGTTTCAGATTGATGATTCAAAGGATACCTGTCTATGCCCTAGTTATCATTGCCCTAGTTGTATAATTATTAGGACCTGTGATTGAGGGGTATTTTAGATTGCAAGTTCTTAGATGATCACAAAGTCCAAGATCACTTCTTTATAAGATATCATTCTTATTCTTGGTGAGTTGTAAGTGTGTTGTCATTATTTAGTTTACAAGGTGTTCACATCCTTGTAAAATAAATTGACTTCATGAGATGAATACATGTGTTGAGAGAGCTTAAATCTCTTTTTGCCGAGTTCTTGATCCATGCCTTGCTTGCTCAATTTCTTAAAATCACATTGCCTCCTTGACATATATGGCTTGGAGATTCGTTATTACCTCCTAGATCCTCTATGCGCCAATGACACACCTATGTAGGTTTTTATTTTGTGCACCAACAACAAAAATAAACTTACATCACACTCCTGTGTGTTAGCTGCATTCTCATTCATCATGATAAAGAATGTGATATTGCTTCATAGTTTCCTAAGCACGTGTTCCTCATTTAGGAGAGCTAAGATGATAGCCAACATATCTTCTTTTATCTCCTTACCAAGCAACAAACATGCTCAATGCTTCAACATGATGTGCACACCCCCCCCCTCCATTTTGTGCACACACCCCCTCCATTTTAATGACATTATGTATGGGGAGAAGGTTGACTATTGGATTCACAACTTTAAGATCTATTTCTAGGCCTATCGAACACAGTTCGATGATGAGAAAGTAGCCAACGTTATGCAACATTTGGAGGGTTTTGCACTGCATTGATGAGATCAAGGTATCCCTATTGAAATGCACTCCTAAATTGAGCTCATTTTGATGGTCGAATTAAATGAGGACTTCTCCAGTGTTTAGAATGATTTCATAGTTTCTTTTTCTAGTTGTTTCTACGCTCCTAGATATTGCAAAAATCTCTTTGCATGTTCATTGCAATTGGGACAATTCTTTAAGTAGAGATTCTATCACTTTATCAAACTCTTCTCCAAGCTTTGGTCTTAACAATAAGTTTTTTGGATGAAAAGGTATTTACTATCAATTTTAGTTCAAGTTTGCTACCTTCATTACATTATGATGTATTGTTGTTTTTCTAGAGACTTTCTTAAGGAGACTTTTGAATGTGCTCTTGTGGTAGAAAAGCAAAATGAATCCAAACACTCACTCTAGTAGCTTTTGCAAGCCCTTTGGTTTTTGTTAAGAAATAGAACGAGAGACGAGAACTTGGTGGAAAAGGCTCTAATCGATTCTCAACACATGTATTCATTCAATGGTATCAATTTATAGTACATGTAGTTGATCACCTCTAGACCTTAGATCTTAGATCTCATTGACAACTCATCATTGGATAATGACAACACCTCATCAATGGATAAGGATGACAAGTAATAAAAAAGTGATCTTAAACATGATTGTTTATGGATTCACAATCTAACATTACAACTCACAATCACAACTTTGAATGATTAGACTAGTAAGGTAACATAAACTTGTGCATATACTAGTATTATCTTCAATCTAAAATTTCCGAACTGGGCTTTGATAAAGAGATGCCTAAAAATTGTTAATATGGATGTTGAATGGTTCATTTGAAATGAATTTTGAAGAGATAACAATGAAAAAAAATGCTTAAGGATTTTCAACACATGTATCCATTCAATGATATTAATTTTTAATGCATGCATTTGACCACCTCTAGATCTAGATCTCATTGATAACTCTTTGTGGATAAAGATGGAAACACATAAGAAGGTGATCTTGGACATTGTGATTATTCAGTGACTCACAATCTGATGTTTCTCTTCTCAATCAATCAAAAGTCTAAATAATTATACTAGTGAAGTAACATGAACTCATGCATAAATTAGTATTATCGTCAATATTTATTCTAAAAAAAATTCATTGAGCTTTGATAAAGATATTCTTGAAAAATTGCTAATATGGACATTGAATGGTTGATTTCAAATAAAATTTTAAGAGCGCAAAAACTTTGGAAGTGAACAACTATCATTTTTTAAACATTCCCTTGGTAATTAGGCTTCAAGTTAAGAAATTTGTTATTCAAAATTAAAAAAACATTTAAGAATTCTAGCCTTGCAGTTGTTCTCCTCATCAAGACATCTATAATTCAATTGATGAATCCTTTCTAATCAACATATTTCGGGTGATTATCATGTAATCTAGAGCCCTCTGATTGTTTTTTAGTTATTCATTGGGATGTTATGTCACCTAGTTGTGTTTAAATTTAGAGAGAACTTTGGTGAGTCTAGTTGTTCACCAATAGAAGAATGATTATCCTATTTTTCACCAAATGGTTAGACAATGCTATTTTCTTATAGCCAAATTATTTGGCAAATGATCAAGCAATCAAGACATGTTCAAACATGGTAGTTGTTCACTTTTAGAAATTTCTCTCTTTCAAAGTCCATTTCATATGATTATTCAAAATTTGGATTTGATATTTTTTCAACATATTTGTATCGGTACTTAATTTAGAAGTTTCAGATTGATGATTCAAAGGATACCTGTCTATGCCCTAGTTATCATTGCCCTAGTTGTATAATTATTAGGACCTGTGATTGAGGGGTATTTTAGATTGCAAGTTCTTAGATGATCACAAAGTCCAAGATCACTTCTTTATAAGATATCATTCTTATTCTTGGTGAGTTGTAAGTGTGTTGTCATTATTTAGTTTACAAGGTGTTCACATCCTTGTAAAATAAATTGACTTCATGAGATGAATACATGTGTTGAGAGAGCTTAAATCTCTTTTTGCCGAGTTCTTGATCCATGCCTTGCTTGCTCAATTTCTTAAAATCACATTGCCTCCTTGACATATATGGCTTGGAGATTCGTTATTACCTCCTAGATCCTCTATGCGCCAATGACACACCTATGTAGGTTTTTATTTTGTGCACCAACAACAAAAATAAACTTACATCACACTCCTGTGTGTTAGCTGCATTCTCATTCATCATGATAAAGAATGTGATATTGCTTCATAGTTTCCTAAGCACGTGTTCCTCATTTAGGAGAGCTAAGATGATAGCCAACATATCTTCTTTTATCTCCTTACCAAGCAACAAACATGCTCAATGCTTCAACATGATGTGCACACCCCCCCCCTCCATTTTGTGCACACACCCCCTCCATTTTAATGACATTATGTATGGGGAGAAGGTTGACTATTGGATTCACAACTTTAAGATCTATTTCTAGGCCTATCGAACACAGTTCGATGATGAGAAAGTAGCCAACGTTATGCAACATTTGGAGGGTTTTGCACTGCATTGATGAGATCAAGGTATCCCTATTGAAATGCACTCCTAAATTGAGCTCATTTTGATGGTCGAATTAAATGAGGACTTCTCCAGTGTTTAGAATGATTTCATAGTTTCTTTTTCTAGTTGTTTCTACGCTCCTAGATATTGCAAAAATCTCTTTGCATGTTCATTGCAATTGGGACAATTCTTTAAGTAGAGATTCTATCACTTTATCAAACTCTTCTCCAAGCTTTGGTCTTAACAATAAGTTTTTTGGATGAAAAGGTATTTACTATCAATTTTAGTTCAAGTTTGCTACCTTCATTACATTATGATGTATTGTTGTTTTTCTAGAGACTTTCTTAAGGAGACTTTTGAATGTGCTCTTGTGGTAGAAAAGCAAAATGAATCCAAACACTCACTCTAGTAGCTTTTGCAAGCCCTTTGGTTTTTGTTAAGAAATAGAACGAGAGACGAGAACTTGGTGGAAAAGGCTCTAATCGATTCTCAACACATGTATTCATTCAATGGTATCAATTTATAGTACATGTAGTTGATCACCTCTAGACCTTAGATCTTAGATCTCATTGACAACTCATCATTGGATAATGACAACACCTCATCAATGGATAAGGATGACAAGTAATAAAAAAGTGATCTTAAACATGATTGTTTATGGATTCACAATCTAACATTACAACTCACAATCACAACTTTGAATGATTAGACTAGTAAGGTAACATAAACTTGTGCATATACTAGTATTATCTTCAATCTAAAATTTCCGAACTGGGCTTTGATAAAGAGATGCCTAAAAATTGTTAATATGGATGTTGAATGGTTCATTTGAAATGAATTTTGAAGAGATAACAATGAAAAAAAATGCTTAAGGATTTTCAACACATGTATCCATTCAATGATATTAATTTTTAATGCATGCATTTGACCACCTCTAGATCTAGATCTCATTGATAACTCTTTGTGGATAAAGATGGAAACACATAAGAAGGTGATCTTGGACATTGTGATTATTCAGTGACTCACAATCTGATGTTTCTCTTCTCAATCAATCAAAAGTCTAAATAATTATACTAGTGAAGTAACATGAACTCATGCATAAATTAGTATTATCGTCAATATTTATTCTAAAAAAAATTCATTGAGCTTTGATAAAGATATTCTTGAAAAATTGCTAATATGGACATTGAATGGTTGATTTCAAATAAAATTTTAAGAGCGCAAAAACTTTGGAAGTGAACAACTATCATTTTTTAAACATTCCCTTGGTAATTAGTGAACAAATAAGGTCACCATTTTGGAATTAGTGAATAAATGGGGTCATCAAAATTCTCTATAAATATACACACAATTAGGTGTTGAACAACATCTTGATGAATAATTGATTTCACTGTAGATAGCCTATTGAGGAGACTAGTTGTCATGTTGGAATTTCCAAATGTTGATTGAATTTTGATTGAGAGGACTTCAAAACTTGAACCTTGATTATCATTGTTGATATCCCCCTTATCAAGCACTAAGTGAGAAGATTGTTGAAGAGATCCAAATTTGAGCCTTTGGATTCTTTTGTTCTTCAATGGTTCATCACAATCTTTGGTGGTTTTGTTGATTGACCACTAACAAATTTCATTATTTTTGTGGTATTTTTTCTAATCACTAACGATTTTCATAATATAGTTGCTCCTTTTATATGAAAAAGAGTTCAATTTGTCTTCATTAGTGTAAACCCTATCCCTTGAGTGTAAGAGTACTGTCTTTGATTCATGTTTCAACTTAAAAGACATGTAGACCTAGAATCCAATCATGCCCAATATTAACATCTGGAACAATTATTTGAAAACCTTATTTTTTGTGATCTCTATAGAAATGTGTCTTTACCTTTGTCTACATTACACTCTATGAATTATGCAGCTTTCATGAAATCGTAATGAGTTATTTTCATAACCTTTTTTTCTTTCAAGCATTTATCTTAAAGATGATTTGTCTTTCCATGATGAAGACAATGATGGAGATAAAAAAACACAATGTTGCCATATAGTCAACTCTATAATAATGTTGACATTTATTATGAATTTTCTCAATGTT
>JABXJQ010000173.1_pt1 | contig 10364 bp, 14 predicted proteins | sample 7436221 | NCBI WGS metagenome assembly JABXJQ01 (sample SAMN14395755, study PRJNA613071) | wetland metagenome | isolation source: water sample H0 from high-altitude wetland | place: Chile: Salar de Huasco, high-altitude wetland | collected 2015-11-10
AAATTTTTGTGCGTTTATTTTTAAAAAAACATGAAAAAACCGCCAAAATGCGTTAGCAAATGGGCGGCTTATGGATGTTATGTGTTGGGAATTAGGACTTTTGGGCGGGAATGGCTATAATGCAGTACCTGTATTCTTCTCATATTCAAATGCCGAATCGCCTGTATAAATCCACTTTGTTACTCGGGCAATTCGTATTAAGACTTGCGGTTCAGATGCTTCGGGTGGCTTTGGTGGGGGCTGTGGCAGGCTGTTTGTATAGCTTATGAGTAAACAGCCACTAAATAAGGCAAGGTAAAATAATATTATCTTCATAATTCATCGTCTTTAAGATGTTTTTTTATTAGTTCATCGGTTTCAAGGGTGTATTTTTGTGCTTGTAACCTCAAAATTATACTTATCATAAAGTATGCAACTTGCAAAACAAGCGACACACTTTGCAGGAATACAAGTAACCAAAGTTGCACTTCATTCATTAGTCGGCTTGCAGGTTGCGCCTTGCAGCAAGTAGCACTAATAATCGCTTTTGCTTGGAGGCGGATATGGGTTGTGGGTTAGTATGGTCTTTTTTTAAGAACTTCCTTACCGTATTGCTAATTTTTCGGTAAGCAACGTCTTTGTTTGGGTGTGCTCCAATGGGCATTATGGGGGTTATGGTAATTTGGTGAATTTGCAACTCCTCAATTAGGGCATCTTCTACAAAGTTTGAATAAACTACCAGCAGTTCTGTTTTTTGTTCGTGATGGCGGTCTATCATTTTAAAGATGAGGTCATGGCTCAAATCCATGCTTAGGACAATAAGCGTTACATCTGATTTTTCTATGTAGGCATCAATAGTAGTCTGCACATGCATACCGGGCATTATGTGCAGACTACTATATGTTTTTAAGATGCCATTGCGCTGCATAAGTGCCAGCGATTTTTCAAGTCGTTCTGCCACCTGCATATCGCGCTCGTCGAACAGGATAACAGCATGTTTCAAGTTTATTTCTTTTTTAAAGCCTGTATTTCGCCTGCCAACTTCATGTTTACCAATGCACTTTCTACCAATAACTCTGTTAGTTTTTCGGCTTGGGCTTGTGGGATGCTGAACTTGGCACTAAATGCGGTGGCTACTTGGGCTCTTTCTTCTATTGTAAGACCCTGTGCGGCACCGTATAGGGTGTTGAAGTTTTTAAGCCCTACTACGCTGTTTACAAGCGGCTTTATTTCGGGAATAAGTACCGGCACAAGCGAAATCCATACGGTAAAGGTGGTTAGCTTTTTGCCTTTTAGCGCATCAACTATACTGACCACGCTTGCAGTACCGGCAGCTACCGAGTTGAGGTATACGGTGGCGGCTTGCACATCGCCGGGGGCGCGGGTGGCAGGGGCATCGGGCAGGGGGATTTCTTCGTTGGCTACGGTGTATTTTTCGGCGCCTACTTGCAGGGTAAATACTTCATCGGAAGCTACTACGGCGCTGTCTTTGGGCTTGCAGCTTTGGTAGCTGACTAAAAAAATGCTAAAAACGGCAAATAACAAAAGCAACAGTCCTTTTTTCATGCTTAACATACGTTTTTTTAGGGGGTTTCGGGTTCGGGAATTATGATATTGCCCTCATCATCAACAGGGTAGCACCTGTATTGTGGGCTGTTTTGTTGGTTGTGGCATTGGCAGCAGAAGGTTTCATTGCGTAGGTAATAAAGCAACCCTCCTTCGCTATACGGCGCTTCGTTGTTTACGGTTATGTTTGATGCGGCATCAATGGTTACATGGCTGTTATAGCCGTCTTTTATGAAATACATGCCATTGCCTAAATCTTCAACCCGCACCGGGTGGTGTAGCAGTACTGCATTCTTGCCATCGGGGTATAGGCGGTGTAGCCTGTGGGCGCAGGAGTAGGTGGTTACTACCTCCCACGCACAACAGGGCGATTCGGCTACTTGGTTTATGACTACATCGGGGGCGCAGGCGGTTATGCTCATGGCTATATCCAGTTAAAGGTTACGGTATTGTTGGCATCTAAAAGGGCAAGCGAGGCGTGCATATTGCCTGCATCGGCAGTTTGTAGCGTAGCTTTTACGCTTATGGTGATGGTGTTGCCAACGATGCCGTTGAAAACACTGGCATCGGTAGGTCCGGTGCCCATTGTAGCGCAAGCGCTAAGGTTTATGCTGGTAAGGGCATCGCAGCCAATAAACGCAGATGTACCGACCGTAACTACTGCCGCAGCAACTACTGTTGTCAAATCTTCGCAATCTCTAAAAGCCTGTGCGCCTATTTCGTTAGCATCAGGTATATCTACCTCTGCAATAATTGTTTCTCTAAAAGCCTGTGCGCCTATTTTAGATGTGGTATTATTTGCCGCATCAAATTCAAGAATGCCCGCTCCCAAAAATAGAGATGTAGCCATTTCGGTTATTTTACCCCCCCATAATGTTACTTCATTTCCAGATACAAAAACTCCGGCAAACGGAACACCATTTGTAGGCAAGTTGAAAAACGTGTTCCATTGCGAAACGTTGCTTGGGTCTGTAACACCGGCAGGGATATTTTCAATATCATCAAACAACATTCTGAGACCTGCTGAAGGGTTGTAGATGCGGATAAAAATGGTAGCTACCAATACGCCATTGCAGGTAACACTGTAGCCATAATACGTATCGCCAGATAAACTCTGTGCGGGTATTGTTACCTCGCCTGTTTCTTCGTTAAGCACAACGCCGACTACTCCTCCTGCAAAAATCTCGGTAAATGATAAAGTGCCTTCGCAGGGCGGCAGGTTATCTGGGGTAAATACGGTATCTTCTTCGCCACGGTCTGGAATAATGATATTAACCGCTGTGTTTGTAAACGCAGCAAGGCAATTATCATTACAATCCATCACTTCATATATAGTAGTGCCTTCATCTGCCAAGAACATGGCATCACCGAAAATCATCAACTCATTCCCTTCGTTACATTCGGTTACGCCTGTAGATTCTCCATCATTGTAATTCCAAGCAAGTTTAAAACTTGTTGGGGTACTTGCTTCGCTAATGATGATTGCAGCACCCATCCCAGACATTTGAACCCCTGTTAGCACAATGTTGCAGCCATCTGCACAGGAGCAGCCGCAATCGGCAACAATGGCTTGCAGGGCTTCGGCTAACTCGGCAGCAGTGGGGTATTTGGTAGTGCCTACAATGGTAGCTTGGGGGTTTAGTTCAATGGTGTGCATTTTAGGCTTAGGCGGAAAATGCAGCCCTATTTGCTCGGCATACAGCATTTTGCCTGTAATAACCACGTGGTCATATACGGCAGGCGCTTTTACTCCTGTGGTGGCATAAATGTCTTTGCAGGGTTCTGTTTTGGCTATAACCCGAACCGTGTCTTTAAAAAATACCATTACAGACGATACGCCGGGCACAGAAACGGCAAGCAGCCGAGGGTCGGCTTCATAGCATTTTTCTATGTTAATAAGCGCATCGGGCGCACAGCCCGATGCACATTGGTCTTGTTTGGGGGTAAAGGGATTTTCCACAGGCTTTTAGGGGGTTAGGGGGGTTAATTGCAATCGCAGCTGCAATCTGTTACTAATTCTTTTAGCGCATTGCACAAATCATCTGTGGTAGTTGGAATATCTTCAGCTATTAGTGCACTACCCATCACAAACTCTATTTGCGTGTTTTGCCACTTAGCATCGGGGGAGTTAAATTGGCTTTCGTAGATGTAGCTTCCTACTATAAAAGCGCTGCCTTTGGCAGTATTGCCATTGCAATCTGTACCACAGGTGTTGCTATTGCATACTACCAAAGCTGTTTTTTTATTAAAAACAAGCAAATCTTTTGCATACGGCACCTTAACAGTAAAAAATCGGGGGTCGTTATTATAGCAATAGCTTACTACTTCTGTTGCGGGTTGGCAAGGGGCACAGGGGTCGAACTTAGGGGCATAGGGGTTTTCCATGGTTACTTTTCTGCTTGGTTTATGGTAATGGGTGATGATACAGTAATGTCGTTATCTGCAATAAGCAGCACGGTATCGGCGGTTTTAATTTCGTTGCAAGGGTGCCAAAACGTAGCGCTTAGCTTGCAGTTACATATTCCCACCGTTACCGGCGCAATTTCTTTTACCACGCCCCCACAGTACAAAAAGCGCAGCGCAAAAGTGCTTGCTTGTTGTAACGCCTCATCTGCATAAAACGTTAGGTGATTTACCATATTAGGCGTTAGGTACTGCATGTGCTATTTTCGGGTTTTGGTGGCGGGGGTAGCGCTTTCTTCGAGGGGAGGTAGGGGCAAAGCCGCTGCTTTCTTTTCGGTTGTGGCGGTTCGGGTAACGGGTTCGGCGGGGGTTGCTATATCGGCTACGGTTCGGCGAACAGGCTTTTTCGACAGCACACCGCTTTTTACGGTATATGCGGCGTTTACGGTTTTAATGGTAGCGGTTTGTTGCAGGTTGATGGGCTTAATGTACTGCGGAAACATGCTGGCATATTTGGCAGGGTTGTTTTCGAGTTCGCTTACCGGCACCTCTTGTGTTTTTCTGCCGTTTACCTCAATGGGTACAATGTAATGCACCACATCGGTGCCAACGGGCAAAGCTTCTTTTATGAGTTGGTATTTAATACCCGATTGCTTTTTGGACAGTGCTATGTTTTGCATTTTTTTTGGGGGGGGGTTTTAGTTAAGGTTTTTTTGAAAATCTTCTGTTTTTTTTGCTTCTATCAGTTCTTGTGTTTGCTGGTTTCTGCCGCCGTCAATTTTGTTTACGAAAATACCTATTGCAGCGCGCCAAGGGATAGGACCGATGGCAACTTTGGGGTTAATTTTCTTTTCGTTTCCGGCAAGTATGAGTAAGTCTGCGGGCGACATGTTGTAAACCTGCTGTGCACGCATAAACGAAATTGACTCAGCGCCCCGATGCTGGGGCAGTATTTCAAAGGGGATTTTAAATCCATGCACAAACGTATCCTCGGCAACGGCGGTCAATTCCGGCAATTCAGAAATGGGGCTGCCATGTTTGGCGTTTTTTTTGGCTTTGGGCTGTTCTGCGCCAGCATCGGGTGCGGTGAAGTCGTGTGTTAATTCTTCCATTTTTTTTGGGGTGTGTTATGGCGGTTTTAAAAGAGATCTAAAAGAGAGCTAAAAGAGGTTAAACTGTAGCTTACGGCAACAAGAGGTTTAAGAGGGCAGTTTCGGTGGTAGCTGCCGAACCTCCAAGGAGGATATAAAGCTGACGCTGCTCGCTGTTACCGGCAAAGTCTATTTCCCAGTAAGGACCGAGGTCGGAACGGCGCACATTAACACAGCGCAAACCGCCTCCAATGCCCATGCTACGGAAAACATAATTGCCCGATTTGTTTTTGAGTTTACGAACCAGCCATATCTGCTTGCCGAGTAATCCGCGAACGGTTTCGTCATCGGCAGTGGTGGCGCTGTAAATTTTCAAACCTTCGGTAGTATCTTCCCATGTGCTTTTACCTGTGGCACGGTCATAGGTGCCTGTTTCAACACCGGCAAGCTCTTCGCCTTCAAAACAAAACTCTACCAAACCGGTAGTGGGGTCGGGCGCTACTGGGGGGTCTCCTACGGGAGTAAGGTCTTCGGTGAGCGTAAGCGAGGTAATTTCATCGCCAACAATACCAAAGTTGAAATCGCTGATACAGCCAATAAACAACCTTGATACTCCCGTTTCCATTTTTTCGCAAGTTTGGTTACACAAATTGCGCAAGTCGGGACAACAAACTGGCATGTTAGTATATTTTTTAGAGGTTTTAAAATGTTTGGGGCAAAAAGCGGCGGGGCTGTAACCTCCCGCTCACTTTAGCCCAAAAAAATGAAAGGAACACTTTTAGTTAGTTTGTGGGATAAGAGGCAGTGTAAGTGCCATTAACACCACCTTCAATGACCACTACCATATCAATGGCATTGGGCGATACAGAACCACAAGACTGTGTGCCATCGCCATTTCCACCCAATCCGCCAGCGGTTTTGTAGGTGGCAGTAATGGTTAAGCCGGTAGAGGCTACCAAAGAATCAGAACCAATAGTAGCAATAGCTATGGGCGCTACATCTTCACCTGCGTTTACGGTAATACATTCAGTATTGTCGTCGCCGTCTGTTATGGTGTAAATAACCGAACCGGTAGCAGCCCAAGTGTCTAATCCTAAGTCGCTCTGCCCTACAATAGCCAAAGTTTCGCCATCGCCGCTTATTACCGCATCAAAACCAAAGAGTACTACGTTGGTAGGGGTAAAGTCGTCTGCGGGGCTGGTGCCTATTGTTTTGGTAGCAGATGCGGTGCAGGTGCCGTTGGTAATAGTTTGTACTATTTGCGCGCTCAAGCCATTAAAGGCGGTGGTATAAAAGGGTATTTCTACGGTAGGCGTGTTGGCGGTAAAGGTAAGCACTGTTTGTGCGCCGTTGGTAAACGTGCCGGTGTAAGACACGGTAATAGGCTGCGTGGTATCGAAACCGGTAGCGGTGCTTTCAATAACCAATTTGTACTCGCCAGCCTCGGCATCAACGGCTACAATGTTAATGCAGAAACCGGGCGTTACATTGCAGGTAGTAGTAGCAGGTATGGCGCAGCTAACCACTTCGTCTTGTAGGCAAGGAATGCAGCAAGCCGTATCGGCATCGGGCGTATGACCTTGCAAGTGGGCAAGGAATGGGTGATTGCAACCTAAGTTTACGCCTACGCTTCGGAAGTTTTTCCATGTTACTAAGCCAAACATTTCAAAGCCGTAGTTGAGGGTGTTGGCTATTTCATCGGCATACGGGGGCGCTTCAAGAATGAATGCGGGATTACCGGCTGCGGTATTGGTAAGGGCAATAACATTGCGCTCGGGGGTAAAGAAAAACAAGCCGGTACCTTCTAACTGGGTAAGCGGTATCATTTCGATAGGTTGCGAAATGCCATTTGCAGTTTGAATCATCAGCTCAATGGGTTTGTCTTGTCGGCGTTGGCTGGCAATCCACATGCTGTGAATGTTCTTGTCGCAGTACATTTTAACCATTAGCGGACGTACAGGGTTGCCTTGTGCATCGTACTCAAAAAGGTCTTCCTGCTTGAGCTGCATGGTGTACTGATACAGGGCATCATGCAGTACATCGTAAGCATTGTACTGGGTAATGGGCGTATAGGGCAAAATAACCGGTCGCTCATCTATGGGCATAGGCTGCTGCACGATGGTGTAGGTTACATGGTCGCAAGAGGGCAGTGCAAGCCAGTTGGCGGTATCATTTGCGCTAAGTACTTGGAAACGCACGTCTAATATCTCGCCTACGTGTTTGTGTGTAATGAACACATCATAACCGGCGCTTTGTGCTTCGTAAAAGCGCAAACCGTTTACGGCAGTTCTGCCATTTATCCATGCGCAAATGGCATTAAAAACGGCTTGTGCAGAGGAGTAGGTGGCTAAAGATACAACGCCGTCAATGTTTGTATCATAATTAGGATTGCCGGTAATTGCACTGTCAAAGGTAAACACCTTTGTCTGTGCGCCTACTTTAACGGCAATTTTTTTACCATCAACAAACTCGGTGCTATCAACGGTGTATTTGGCAGAGTTGTAAAACACGTTTTGTGCAGCAAACCAAGCCTGTGCAATAATACCGTAGAAGTGCCCTATGTCGGCTTGGCTACTACCTTTTACGCCCAATACAGCCGATTTGGAAAAGTGGTTTTGTACGGCACGTACCATGTTGGCAAGTACGGTTTGTGTGTAGTCGTTACTTACAACAGCACGGCTGTTGCCGGGCGTATAAAACACCGGTTCTAACTCTGTACCTACATACTTGTCGGGGCATTCGCGTACATGCGCATACAGTTTAGGCAAGGCGCCTACTTTACGTTTAATGTGTGCAGCGTCATACTGGCTGGGGTCAAAGCCACATTCACATGCGCTAAGTCCGCCGTTTGCTTTGCTTTTTACATCGAATCGGAATTTCCAACCTTGGTCGATGAGCGTTCCTGCACGGGCATTGAGTATAAATTGGGGGTCAATAAGACCTACGGAAACCAAGTCGCTTTCTGCAATTACGCCTACCCGAAGAGCGCCGGTAAAGGCGGGGGTAAGTTTGCCGCAGTAAATCTTTTTATCTTGACCGTAGTTTACCGGTACTGCACCTTGCATGTGCGAAGCCGGATTAAATGAGTTGCAGCAAGACATGTTTATGGGGGTTTTTAGGGGTGGGTAATAAAAGGGTTAAGCCTGTTTTTTGGCGGTTAGTTTTTTATACAGCGCTTCAATTTTGCGGTGCGGGTCGGTTTCGGCAGCATCGGGTTCTGCATCGTTATCATTTCCGGCGGGGGGTGCATAGGGTTGTTGCAATTCGGCTGTGGCATAGGGTTTCAAGTCGGCGGCGGCATTAGCAGCAATAATGGCTTCATACTGTACTTTGTAGCTGTTACAGGCTTTGGTAGCAGCATCGGCGGCGGTTAGGGCGCTTTGCAATTGTGCTTCTTTTTCTTGTAGCGAGGTAATGTGCTTATCTACCTCGGCAGTCATAATAGCATTTTGCTCCGATGTCAATTTGCCCGATGCTTCGGCTTCGGCAAGTGCCTGTGTAAGTTCATCTACCTTTGTGGTTAGTTGGCAAACTTCCAATTCTAAGCTGGTAGTCATTTCAGTCAAGTCGAACTCCGCTTGGTGGGCGTATAAATCAGTACCTTCAAACGCTTCTTTTATAGATTGCGCTATGGTAGCGTTTAACGCATTAGCATCTAAGTCAGCCGCAAAACTCTCTAAAGCAGCGCTTATAGAGGATTGCAGTGCAGCGGATGCTGCGCCTAAAGCCAACACTTGGTAGTTTTTTGCTTTTTGCAAACTTGCTTTTACTTTTTCAATGCTCATGGCACTATTTTTAGGGGTTTAAAATAAATTGTTTATAGTTTGTGTTCGGTATTTAGAAGTATCTGCCAGCAATAGCGCCTTTGATACAGCTTGAGCAAGGTCGCCCACCTCATCGGCAAGCCCTACTTCTATTGCCGATTTGTTACCGGCGGCAGTCTGTGCGCCAAAATACATTTTGCCCGACAGTACATTTTCTAAGGTTAGGTCTATCTTGCCGCCTCTTGCTTCTATTACTGCCGAGGCAAACATTTCACGTAGCGGGTTTAGGCTTTCCGATTTAATTGTTTGCATATTGCCTTTAAGCGCATCAAAGTAGCCTTTGTTTTTATCCTCACTACCTTTTGCTACAATGTCTATCCACTTAACGCCCATATCCTCCCAGTACTTACTGTCGTCTAAAAAGGTCATCATTACCCCTATACTGCCCACTTGCGAGGTAGGGTTATTGAGTAATATAGCGTCTGCTTGCATTGCTATCCAATAGGCTGCACTTGCCGCAATGCCATTTACGTGTGCCACTACAGGCTTGTTTCGTTGCTTTATGATGTTGGCAAACGACATGGTGCCGTTTACCTCGCCACCACCGCTGTCTATATCCAGTACTACACCGGCTATTTTAGGGCTTGCAAAAATGCTTTTCATAAAATTGCCCTTGGTGGCTGTACCTATACTCGACAGTCCGTCTTCCTTGATAATAGGACCGGAAACCGGCACAATGGCTATACTGCCATCGGGCGCATCTTGCAATGCCCTTATACTGTCATCTATGGTAATTGTTTGCGCTTGCCCTTGGTTAAACGCAGCTACAAAATAGGGGCGGCTGCTTTGCCTGCTTTGGCTTAGTTCTCGTGCATCTGTTACCGATGTGCCGCCAAAATTCACCTGCCTGCTACCCGAAAACATTTGCAATAAAATGGGGTACCATGCTCTTGCATAGTTTATATCTATTGCCCATTGCCTCGAAATCAGCTCGCTTGGGTTGTGCATTTTTTTCGCTTTTTTTCTTTTGATGCAAAATTAGGGCAGTAATTAGTAAACAAGCCGTAATTATTGTATATAGCATAATGTTTATTACAATGTGCATAAACATTGCTTTAACAGTTTAAAAAATAGCAATTTTGCAGCAAATTAAACCTCGGCAATATGCAAGAGCAAACTCCGCCCACCAACCCCAAGCTTGCAAAGTTGGCTATTTATGATGTGTTAGAGCCTGCATACTCGGCAGCAACAAATTTGGGCGCTGCGCCGGGAAACATGAATACGCTGTTTGAGAAAATGCTTGCACATACGTTTTCAAACAACCAAGCCGATAACGAAAACGGCGCACAGCAAAACCAATACAGCTTTGTTTTTGAAAACGATGACTCCTGCCCTTATGTGCCTTGGGGAAAACGCGACAACGAACCGTTTCTGTACAAAACAGAAATTCTACACTCTGGTCAATCGGGCGCTATTATGCAGCGACTTGCTGCCATGCTAACCAAGCAAGGTGTGTGGCACGAAGTAGAACTCCCAACCGGATATACCCTTACACCCGCCG
>JABXJQ010000174.1_pt1 | contig 10363 bp, 5 predicted proteins | sample 7436221 | NCBI WGS metagenome assembly JABXJQ01 (sample SAMN14395755, study PRJNA613071) | wetland metagenome | isolation source: water sample H0 from high-altitude wetland | place: Chile: Salar de Huasco, high-altitude wetland | collected 2015-11-10
TCCGTAGATGGATTAGTGAGAAATGGGGGGGTTTAAAATAAAAACTAAATTTAAATTATCTATGTGCGAAAATGAAAAAAAAGAATGCTCCAAACTTTGAACTCCTTTACGAACCTGCTGTCACCAAGCTCCACAAATTAGTCCATAAAAACAAATGCATAAAAAACAATTACTAAATCCTTCTAGTTGCACTTCCCCGGCAACGGCGCCAAAATGTGTGGTCTAAAATGTGGATGCAAATTAGAGCTTAATTTAATGTCAACCCGGGAAGGTAAACTTAGAAGTGCTTATCTAAAATATATAGATCTAGAAAGATTCCTAATTTGTCCAAGATCATAAAGTCCCCTTACAAGAACATATTCATTAAGATCTCTTTCAATAACTAATCAAACTGAGATCTAACAATTGTTTGAGATCTATGATTCTCTTACAAGAACATATTCTACAAGATCTCTTCCAACATTAGAACATCTAATAAGAAATCAAGAGCTGAAATGAAATAAACCTAGATCTAATAATTGTCTGAGATCTTACGATTCTCTTACAAGAACACCTTCAAATAAGATCCTTCCAATATTAGAACATTTAAGAAAACTTGGAATCTGAAATCAAACAAAAACATAAAGTAAATTATAAACAAATAAGCATGCAAGTGAGGCCATGGGGGCCCTCCATAACTCCACCAGCACACCACTTCAATGGAGACTCAGATGTAGAAGCAAAATTAAAGTATGATACTTTATTTCAAAATCTCTAAGGTTACAAAAACTTCAAAAAATTACAAATGGAGGAGATTGTACTCCTATTTATACAATGGGATGAATAACAAACTCATAATGATCATCCACTACTTTCCCAGAATATGATCCCACAAATCTCTCAATAAATCTCTCACATATCTTGGATAAGATATGCCAACCATGATTTTCTCCTTAGGATAAGATAAGATATGCCTCCATGATTTTCTCCTTTGCATAATTATCTCCTTAATATGGTGGAGGAGATATTAATTCTTCACATATTTCCTACACATCACAAAACTCACATATTCTTGAGATATATATAAAAATATGTATATTTTCTAATAATTAATCATAAATTCACTTGTAATACAAAAATGAATAAAATGGAAAATAAGAAGGTGAAACCCAAATGTATGTATGAAGATGATATGATAAAAGGTTAATGGGATGATGAAATGTAAGGAATAGTGAAGAAAAAGGTAGATGAAAATATGACATTTATGAGTCCCAACAATCCTTCTCTCCCTTGTTGTTATACTTGAATAACTTCTGTGTTCAAAGGATCAACTTTCCATATCCTTCCTCTCCCACTTGTCAAAATCATACCTGCAAGTCTTGAGCTGGTGGATATTTAGGTGAACTAGTATCCATTACTGGGCGTGTCCTTCTAATTATATTATACGAGTTCTTCACCTTCCATTTGATAATCCCTTGTCCAACTAAGTTTTATACTTCGTGCATGACCACCTTATTCATCACATATTGCAACATGATATGGGGGATATATGACAACAAAAATATCATATGTATCTACCCTCAAGCACTGTGAACCAATCCATGAAATCCCATAGCGACTCTATCACCTGATCGGTCATGCCAAGACCATCAATCTCGAATATCATATGCCAAGTAACTACAAAGAAGTTATTAACCAACATGTCATATGCATCTCTAAATCTTGATTATGACAACACTTTCAAGTGAATGTAAAATATGAACCTTTCCTAAGGGGTCCAGTTATAGTAAATTCCCGGTAATGCATATTTAGCATAGATTATAACTAATAGTAATGTATATATGTAGAAGCTTGATGCCTTATTCACCGTCAAAGATCCATTTCCCTAACCCACATGATGGTGCAACACAACTGAAAATATATCTACCCAATTGAAATGTTTTCCATGGGTTACCACCATATTGAATATAGGTATACATGTTTTTCTTCAAGAACCTTAGTATTCTTCCACCTATGCAACCGACAACACATGAAAATCAGATACTCATATACATCTCAGAGAATCTTGGTCTGATACACTATAAATGGGTGACGAAAAAACTGAAGAGGCTCTCAATACAATGATTTGATAATATCACCTATGTTGAGGTCAAACCATCTGGTGTAGAAGTAATTATTTGCATACTCTATGGGCTTAAGCATCTTGTAGTAAGTTTTCATCGCTTCTACATAATTGTTTGTGATCTGACCTCCACTTTCACTACGAAACATGATTCCTCCATGTGCGTGATAATCCACTCAATCACTGCTTCATAGCGGATGACTAGAAATTTACTTCTTATGCTATGCATCCTAGACCATTGGATATTGATGTATACTTCCACGTCCTCCAAGTTCTCGGGAAATATTTTCTGCATGATTCTATTTTTTATGCCCTTCCATGTTACTTCTATACATTTTCCAATGAAGCACTTTGTGTTGCCGTGTATGCTAATGGTCAGATTTTTTACTTCAATTGTTTCCTCAATGCTTCCCTCTCAAGCCTCTTTGGAGGCCACTTTATGTGTAGTGGGAGGCACGGTTCCAACAAATGATGAAATTTTAGGGTCTAATATTCACAAGTAGGCTAATTTTGCATGCTTTTTGCAAAAAAAATATTTGCAAATTTCCCTTCTTTTCAAAAAATGATTTGCCAAAATTTTACAATCCAAATTATTTTACCTTAAAAATCGTCCAAATTTTGTAGAGGCTCTATGTAAAATAGTTTGAAATTTGAGTATTTGAACAAAGATATCACTAAACATTTTATTGTTTCCATATTAAAGGCTAACAAGATTCGCCAATATTTCTAAACTTAAAAATAAATATCCATCCTTACAAGTTTCCCTAAATGAAATGCTGACGATATTTGTAGCTAGAACACCTGTTTGTGGTAGCACACTCATGATGAAAATATTAGATTTATGAAACTAACTATGTAGCGATATTTTATTAAATCATATTCAAGGAGACATGAGATGTAACTAAGAATGTAAATCTATGAATGGGAACATATAATTAGTTACATGAATAAGGAAATATGCATGCAAATAAGGAGGGCACACTTTCAAAGCACGAAGGAAGGTCAAGGGTCTTTCTAGCCTTTGTTGTGTGGCCATGCACTCAAGAAAGAGAACAAAAACCATCAAGGTCATATTGGTGCACTCTGAAGGAATGAAACATGAGGCTTCAGGCCTTGAGGCATTCATGGTGTGGTCATGTGCTTAAGGAGAGAGAGAGGGCTCATTTGTGTACTCCAAAGTGAGGATGGTACAAGTCTTCAAGCCTTCAGGCCTTTAGGGTTCACTCATGCATTCAACATAAAGGAGGGCACACTAGCACATGCCAAAGGGATGAAGGAAACTCATTCAAGCCTTCAAGGTGTGCTGATGTGGTCATAGAGGGAATGATTCTTTATGGTGAAGGAATGCACTCAGGTGGAGGAGTTGTATAATCTAGGAATAATTTTCAAAGTTGATTGGGCTTTATATTCCAGAAGTGAACTCTTTCTATCGATGGCTCAAGAACAAGTCTAGTAGTGATATTTCATGATAGAAATGAGGAGAAGAAGGATCCACAAACTTTTATGGATGGGATCATAATCATGTTGAGAATGTGAAATGTTGAGGAATGTGTATAGTTTCAACATGAAACAACACATTAACAGTTGGAAAATTAATATTGAATAAAAACGGCAATAAATAAATTGGAAAACAAAGAAACTCCAATAAGGAAAGAAATATTGATAGTGAAATCATGGAACGAAATTAGCAGATTCAGCGTGAAAAAACTTACTTGTAACATAGATCAACAAAGAGTTTCTTCATCTATAGTTGTGTTACCAAACTAGATGAGAATGACTATAAAAATGGATTATTATTTAGGTTTATTTAAAATAAATTACATGCAAAATTGTTTCATGCATGATAGCCACCTATCGATGAGTGAACGAGTTAGTTTAGGGAATTTATGTGGGTTCCTATCTTATAGGAGTTCTTCCACATGTAAAAAGAATCACATGCATGCATAGAAGAAGGAACATGTCTTTGACACAAAGGAATGTTCTCAAGGAGCGTTCCCTTGCTAAGCAAGGAGTGTGTTCAAGAAGTCATAGTTCTTTGACCTGAAGGAGTGCGCTCAACACAAGAGCATGTCTTTGCCAACTAGAAGTTCAATTTTTGCTTAGAAGATTATTTTTCTTTCTCTCATTTTCTTTTATGTGCTTTTTGTGCACTTTTTAAGTATGTGCATTGTGAAGAGGCTAGTTTCTAAATCAATAAAAGTCACAAGTCCACCTAACCATGGTCTAGGCAACACAAGTGTTTCTCAGGGTTAGATGATGGCGCTAAAGAAATTGAAACAATGATTGAGGTAGGTTTCAAAATTGACATAGGAAAAAATGTAGGAGGGTCATTGCCATAGTGACAACACTTGGAAATACACTGGGAGAACCCCACTTCTCTGAAATTGTTTGATTTAGGCGTGAAGTCTCAATTCTCTAGGAAGTATTAATTCAATCATTGATTTAACTTAGCTACCCACTTTTTCCCAGTTAAAGATATAGTTTTCCATGTCCCACTCCTTAATGCAACACAACATAAAACGAGCCATATCATTATCTTGTCAATGTAAGTAACTCTAATATAGTATGACAAGTTAAAATAACTAGAGCATGAGTTTTACATCTCTACGATTGCTCCACTACAAGCACACTTAGATAGTACCCCAACAGAGTCACTTTAGGAATATGAGCATTGTTTCACTACCAGAGCCTGGAAAATACCCCAGTGAAGTCACTTGCTTCACCTCTCTGTGGAAGAATCCTTTGTCTTATTTCATCCTTTATTTTCTTTCTTTTCCTTTTCATAGGACTGTGCATAGCCACAAATGGTTTTTCATAGGAAAAGGAGGCATCCCCACTTATTGAGAGCAGTAGAGGTTTCTCCTTTAGGGGCAAGTTTAAGACATTCGATGCTTTATTTGCTAAATGTTTTCCCCTTATCTTACTCTATTCATATAGATAAGGAATAATACATTATCCACAGAAAAACTGATTGTATGAATGAGAATACTAAATAGTTATAGGTGTGATGGTTTTCTTATAGCTTCTCGACTGAAGGATCTTATTTTCCATCTGAAGTTCATTCGCTTGATGGATGTAAACAAAATTAAGGAAGAGGGTAACAAATAAGCCGAGGGTTGTGTGTTACCACAACTTGCCTTTAAAAAAAGGCTAGTGACATCATTTAAATCTCACAACTAGGTTTATTCAATAACCATGAAAGTAAGGAGAAAAATGTAAGATGTAAACACAACGTATGAATTCATTACATATGAATAAATGGAAACTATCCTATCCAAAACTAAAAATTACAATGTCGAGTCATGTGAAATGGATGTTCCAATGGAGCCATATAATTTTCTTCGAATTTTTGAGTCAAAGGATGTGATCATGTAAGAACAAAATAAAGCATAGTGCAGTGACAAGGATAAACCACACAAACATACACACTAACAAATAAAAACAAGAAGTGCAATCCCAATGGTGTAACACACTTAACTATTTTGTCAAATGAAATATTGCACAATAACAGTAGTTACCAGGTCTATGACCATAAAAAACTTCATGAAGTACAAGCCATGAGACATAGGTCCTCGCTGATAATATTCCTGAAGGGAATTTTCAATAGGATCATGGAAACAACCTTTAGGGAAACTGTGACAAGAAAAAATAATTGAAGACAAATCTACATCATAAGCAACATCAATTAGGTGGCCATAATACATGGTGTGATGTGAGTGAGATTATTTGATGGATGATCTAGAAGATAGCATAGATTAAATAATTTAGGATTCAATAAGTTCATCATCTATTTCCACATCGCAAGTTAAAATTTTTCTTAACGTGAGATGTAGTAGTGAAAGGTCAAACGTAACATTAAAATTTCTACCTTGACAGTTAAAAAATTTAATGTGAAGAAGATGATAATCCCTCAAAAGAGAGTTCATATCCCACAGGATGAAAAAAAAAACAAGATCTTGTCAGAGAATCTTGAACTACCCAAAATCAGAAATACCATCAAGGTGACAAGAACTTTACATAACCATCAACATAGGGTGAAGTGTCCTACTCACCAAACTTCAATATGAATTCTACGAAAACATGGTCAACTTCTTATCTAGACAAGAGTCCTCATTCCAATAACAAGATTCAAAATAAAATTGAGGTTGTTAGGACATACTTTTGAGTTTGCCGGAAAAATCCTCGATGATAAGCATGGCATCTACTTTATCAAAAGGATATATACCTCAAAGAAAATATTTGATGATCACATCAAAATCTATTCAATATTATTTCAAATATAAGTCTTCTTTTAGGAACAAATATCCATCCATGTTACTTGAACAATCATCACCATACAATTTAGAAAAAAGGAAATCATGAGGGTCATGATTGTCCTAGGGTTCAATTTTATTAACGGGTTGAAGATCGACTAGTGAGATATCAAAATTTGAATATGGTTAATAGATAGTTTAAAACGATTCATCATCAGGGGAGATGTGTCAAAGAAAAATTAGTTCTTCATCAGAAAATGGAACTTCTCATTTAGTGATTGTTTGAGGTTCAAAACACGAGATATCAAAAGGCAGGGTAATGGAACAAAATACCTACCCAATTCTTCCTTAGGATTATGATGTTATTTTTTATTAGGAGGATATAATGAATTAGATTCAAAATATTTTCTTGACATCCACACTAAGAAAAGAAAATTTTCAGCTAGCAACTACCATTCGACATCCTCATCCCAAAATTCATTACAAATATCAAGGAATGTATCATCAAAATGTTTGAGGGATTCATTCTATTATATTCTAGGATTATCATTTTCACTAAGAACATATTCATATTCATATTTTTCAAAGAAACAAAGATGATCATTAACCAATTTATTAAAATATCAGATAGAAGCAATGGGTATAGAAATCAACCATTTCTTCACATGACCATCCAGTGTAAGGGTAAACAATCATGCAAGGATTTATTCAGAATAAAAACCCTTCAAAAAACAAAATTGATGAAATTTAATAACATAATCAAGGATAATTGTCTTACTCTTGCAATTGAATTTGAAATGCTACAAGTTATGTAAAAATTCTACATGGATTGAATGATCTAAAGCATATGAAAAACACCTCTAGATTATGATATGGGATGAAGATACTAAAGGTAGAATATTGACGCAGACTTTAGATGCTCATCTTGTCACCTAGCCCTCCTTCTAGCAGCAAAAATGTTGACGTGATGGTTCCCACAAACATGTAAGCAGATCTAAGTGATGTGAAGTCCCAATTAGACCTCACATTATTTGGTCTAGGAGTCCCACCTAGCTATATGGTTCGACCAACATTGAAAAGGTTTGAATATGTTCTTTTGTTACAAACAAACACAAGAGAACACAACACCTCTTTCAGGTAACACATATGTGAGTTTTGTGAGACAACGAATGTAAGGTGCATGAGGGAACATCCATGCCTAGTAAAAGGAAAATGAGCCTTCAGTTAGAAAAGTAGTAGTATTATCTCAAAGGGGGATCCAAGAAGAAAGAGAAAGGCTTGCCTATTACTTTCATATTACTCCACATAATAAAAAACAATCATGAATGCATAACAACACTTATTCAATAATAACCATAGCTAAGCAATGAATTAGTTCATTAACTTAGTATGTAAGTAATCAAACATATATTTTAAACATAAAAATAATATTCGTACTATATCTAAAATACACGTATGAAGTATTTTCATCTCATAGAACTTCTCATTAAGAATGGAAGATCCCAAGTACATTGTTACATAGATGAAACAATATATCTACTAGTGGAACATTAAGCCACAACTTGCTTCTCGAAATAATTATGTATCTCCTATGCACTACAAGAGAAGCCAAGGAAATAATCGAGGAAGAAAATCACTTCCCTTCAGTCAAGGGGACCTATCGACAACAAATAATAATTACCTTTGATCTTCTTCATGACTCTTCAACTACTATGACTTTGCATATTCTATACATGACTTATTATAGTCCACATGAGGCTATTCACATTCCACACATGCCTCTTGGACTTCATTACATATCATTTTAAAAAGATACAAATTACATATGAGACGGTGCTTATATAAGAAAAACTTGATAATGGGACAAAGTCTTATCAAATTTATAATAATTTGTTTCCTCATGAAGCTTAGTTGTTATGTATATGTGCCATTCTATAAACATTGTTGACATGGCTTTGACCCAAACTAGCAAGTACTGTACAAAACAGATCTTCACCTCTAGTGTCTTTGTCAATATGGTCTTGGAGCATGATTGTACATTATTCCATGGCCATGAAAGTTTCATATGAGCTTTGACTAGTGTGTTGGTGTATTATTGAATAATTCCTTTGGTGATCTCAAATCCTTCCTATATTGTTTCTTTCTTGATCTATTTAATGTACTTCCTAATCTCCTCGAAGGTGATTTCTCTGTGTATGATTGCATCAACTCTTATGATTGAAAGAATCTCATGTTTCTATGATAGAGATTAGAAACCATTGTGTAGTCAATTATCAGCAGAAATAGTACTAATCGCCTATTCCCTAAGACACATATAGTTCTAATGATAATCCTCAAGTGAACTCTGTGTATATCTACATCAATCTTTTATTTTCTATCCAAATGTTGTGGAGCATCTAGATACATGGAAGCATGGTCATGTAGTTTGTTAACTACTCTATTTGCTACTCTCATGAGTTTCACTACTTCTTGTGCTTTCATTTGAATTCCAATGAGAGGAGCCACCACCTACTGTAGAAGTTTCATCTCATCATATAACCATCCCATGGTGTCATCCTTTGGCCCCATTTACTCCTGCATATCTGAATTGAATTATGTGATGTTAAAACTCTATGAATATAGCCATCGATTTTTCACCACAAGATGTTTTTTCTATTGATTCACTACAACAAGTTCTCTCCTTAACATAAAATGCTCATTAAGCACATGTTTAGAGTTCCTTGTGCTACTATGGAAAAAGAAATATTTTTTCACCATGATTTCCTTGGGATTCATTCTAGTGTTGACAATTATCACCTTTTCTATCAAATCTAAGATGAGACTCTGAGGATCATTTGGGGAGTACCTATTCCTTTGTTGCATGATCCTATTATTAAGCCAATCAAACATGACACTACACATTTCCGTGACTATGTCTCCCAGTGGAGGTGTGGTTCCCATAACTCCAAGTGGAAGATGACCACCTGTGAGATGAAGTTCATCTGGAGAACCTGGGTCGTCATTGATGGGTTTTATGGTATCCTCTTCCTCCAACGCTTCCTCTTCTATCTCCTGAGTGAATTTGTCTTTTTCCAGTCCCTATGCACCTCCTTCGTCATAGGGCTTCCTTTCCTGTTGCTCTTCTTATTCTTCTTGTTGCCTCTCAAGTAGTTCGTCTTTCTTCCTCTTCTACTCTTCTTGTCCTTCTCTATTGTATTCTTCTAGAATAACTCCCATGTTTAAAGGATAACCTTCTTATTTCCTGGTGTTCTCATGTATCGATTCATACCTTATCCTCTTTTGAGGAGATTTTTTCCTTGCTTAAGGGGTTATATGTTCTGTGTCCTCATCCCGCATGTCTTGAGTCAGTGGACCTTCGGGTTAACTGGTCTCCATTGTTAGGCGTGCCTTGCTAACTACATTATACTAGTTATTCATCTTCTCATATTCTACTATGGACATTGATGAATACAATGAATTGAAATCGATCCCTTCAAAATATTGCTTGCATAGTTTCTTAGGACGATATCCATGAAATTATTTAGTTTTAAATTTCTAGAAATCTAACTCTTATATTTTTTCCACTACTACCTTGTGCATCTTCAACACATATAGTCGGATCCTCGAAGAGTGTAGCTTTTAACCCCATACAGAAATTATCTGCATACGGATTCTTAAAACACAGAAAATAAACAATGTGAGAGCATAAGACATAAAACACATAAACATAGAGATTTCCCCTTGATCCCAAAACCGAGACTACCAGCTTGGTTTTTCATTATATTCTTTTCAATTTTATAATACATATTTGTTGAAGCATCCAATACCATGGACTGAAAACCATCGCGCCCAAAACCATGTGTGAAAACTATGCACAAAACCAGAGGTAGGTCCGCCCACCTAATATAGGATCCCAAAAAAAAATTCTCAGGGCACTGACCCCATCGCCATGGACTACCCACCCACTCAAACCCCATGTGAGCCCCCCACTACGTAATCGACACAACAAAGAGGAGGCTCCACCCCTCCA
>JABXJQ010000176.1_pt1 | contig 10348 bp, 11 predicted proteins | sample 7436221 | NCBI WGS metagenome assembly JABXJQ01 (sample SAMN14395755, study PRJNA613071) | wetland metagenome | isolation source: water sample H0 from high-altitude wetland | place: Chile: Salar de Huasco, high-altitude wetland | collected 2015-11-10
CAGTAGAGCGTGTCTTGTGCAGATAGTTGCAGCGAAAAAAATAATGCTGCGAGAATAAATAGTGTTTTCATGTTGTTGTGGTTTTAAATTTTTGAAGTGCCGTTTCCGTAGCCGTATCCGTCGCCGTATCCGTCGCCGTCGCCGTTTCCGTTTCCGTTGCAGTAGCCGTATCCGTTTCCGTAGCCGTTGCCGTTTCCGTAGCCGTTTCCGTTTCCGTTTCCGTTTCCGTTTCCGTAGCCGTATCCGTTTCCGTAGCCGTAGCCGTAGCCGTATTCTTTTCCGTCGCCGTTTCCGTTTCCGTCGCCGTTTCCGTAGCCGTCGCCGTCGCCGTTATTTTTTAAATTATATGACTTAAAAATTATTAAGTCTTGCCCTTTCATTAGCTCATCCGCAATAGCGATATTGTCAGAATCAGACGAATAAGCTAAATCTGAAATCAGTTGTTTAAAATCCATAAGTTTTGGCGGCTTGTTCAGTTACTTCGATAATGTGTACTATTCGAGATAATGGGACAGTAATAGTTCCAGTAAAATCTAAAACTGTTTCAGACTGATTCCCTTCATAGGCAAGCTGACCGATGTTTTTTGTTGTTCCCCATCGGCGAATATTATGTGCCGACCGAACTAAAATACAATCTCCTAATAGTTCATCAGTGTAACGTTCGCCGTAACCGATATAAACAAATGCGTTGTCAATAATAAAAATTTTCATGTTGTTGGTTTTAATGGTTAAAAAATAGTAGCAGGTACAGGATTCGAACCTGTATGATGACTCTTTACCTTGCGCCAGTCTTATAATATCGCGAATATACAGACCTCCCAGCGTATCATCTTCGGTATTGCGTCTACCAATTCCGCCAACCTGCCTTAGCTACCGTGGAGGGGGTCGAACCCTCATGTGAACAATTATATTTGCTTTACCCTTAAGCTACACGGTAGTGAAATCAAAGATACAACCGTTTTCGTTATAACAAAACTTTTTTCTGTTTTTTTTAAAATAATTCTAAATTTTCTTCAATAACTACAACCTCATCCTTAAAAATCTCACTTAATGGGATCAAAACACAGGCACCCTGAACACCCGAACTAAACCGCTGTGAAGATTCAATTGCACCCGGTAACCGCTTTAATACCTTTGAATAACTTTTAATCCATGCAGTTCGCTGTAACGTATTTTTAACCCAAATAGATTTGTTCAAAATCGCCAAATATTCGATATTATCCTTTTTCATAACTCGCAATCCTAAACGCTTTAAGGCTTCATCTGCACTGTCTTGCTTAAAGTTTATCGGAGTCGGTCTGCTGCTCGCGATTTCAACCAACTCGCCCACCGTTTTTTCTGTCGGTATTCCGTCATTTTCAGCCCTTTCTTTTTTGCTCAAAATCGCCTGCAAACATGATATTTCATCTTTGCTCTCTTGCTTATCTTTGTTCATTAAATCTAAGCCTTTAAACAATTCATCAGCTAAAATCAGCGCATCCTCCGCCTCAACTATTTCATCGTTTGTACTGTGCCAAAAACCGCCTAACAGCGTTCCTAATTGGTCACCTATCGCACGGGACCCCGTTAAAAATGTGGCTTTTTCAATGAAAATATCTATAGACTTTAAAACGTTGTGAATGTTAGATATCATCCGAGCGTGAAAACGTTGGATATATTCATCAGTCAATAAATCGCTAAACGCCTTTTCAATTGGCTTAAATCCTTCCGTATCTGGATTGACTAACAACTCAATCAAAGTAATACGTCTTGTATCTGATGACTTGTCAAACTGCGGATTGATAGAACTAAACGCAAAACAAGATCTAACAAAAAACTCCTTAGCTGTGCCCGATTGGCTACCCTTTAAAATCGGTGCAGAATTACCTGAAGACGCAGCCCTCATTAAACTCATTACGTTTTCCATCCTTTCCATGTCCGCCTCAGTATTGCCCTCAGCCTCATCAAAGATTACGTTCATTGCATCATTCATTAACGCCTGTCTTATACCAGCTGCCGAACTGTCAGATTGCGCATTGATTGAAATGTTTTTGATAATCTTTGCCACAATACCAAAAACCCAAGACTTACCCGAACCCGCTGCACCTGTTATCCAAAGATGCGGCCGCCACTTCAATACACCTGTCAGCGGTGCAATGGCAAGCCACCCCATCAACAATTCAGGATAAAAATTATTAGCCCAATTTAACTTCCTTATCAATTCAAACAGCTGTTCAGAATCAGCAGCAGGTAAAGGATTAGCAGGGTTTAATTTCATTGGCTTACTAATCTCATAGATAAATTTTGTAGAATACTCCGCAAAATCTACCTTTTTACCGTTCACTATCAGACTATCTCCCGTATGAATTACAATATTATTTTCATCTAACCAAGCACCGCGACCGCGTAAAACATCCTCAGAAAAATAACCCTTCGCATTACATAATTCAATCAGCCAATTTGAAGCAGCTTTTATGTCGAACGGCTTACCGGGATGTGAATAAAACCAATAATCCAAAGGCGCAATCATAAACAGATTGTTAGCTGTCATCTTATTTGCCGACAAAATAATCATCGAATTGCATGCCTTACTATAAAAATAGAAGTTTTGCATCCCTTCAGCGGATTTATTAAATCCAAGCGGTTTAAACCAACCGCCTATAAACTCATCTTTGTTGCTTGCAGGCTTAGGTAGTTCAATCGATGTAACGGGTTTTTCGGGCATCTTATAAGGTTCTGATGCTTTGCGTGTTTTCGGTGCTGTGCCGTATCCTTTAGCTTGAAGATCCGTTGCCGCCTTTTTCATGTCGCCGTTATGCTCATACCAAGCGTAAATGGCAAACGCTGTTAAGTTCGTTTCAGTCGGCAATGGTGTAGATGTGCTGTGAATATAGGCAATATTATCCGTAACAATCCCTGACTTTTTCTTTTCGCTGTCGTTTGGTCGGCCAACCTCAATGTGCTGCGATGTCTGTTTTATTACCTGCCAACCGTAACCCGTAAGCACGTCTAAAGGCGTGTGCTGATTATTAAAATCATCCCAAGGTTTTACATTTTCTGAGTCTGTTGGGGCTGTTGTTGGTTTGATTTTGACCTCGATAGGCTTAACAGTTTTCAAACAGAATGATTTACAGATGCTCATAACCGTTTCACGCTGCTCAGGTGTTATCATTTTAATGTTGAAAAAATCACCTTGCAACAATTCATAACCCTCAGATGGAGCAATGATACCGAATCCGCCTTCGCCCCTTGTTTCAATCAAAACTTTGTGATCTTTTCTGCTTGCAAGTTTTTTGCTACCTTCGATTATTTCGCATTTATACCACCAATGATACCCGCCTGAAATAGTTTTTTGAATCGTAAACGCGTTTAAAATTTCAGCAGGGACTAACAGCTTTAAACGGTCATACAAATCACCCGTTTCATCATATTTCAAATCAATATCAATCATTTCAACATTGCCCGAAATAGCACCACAAACTAAGCCTATCTTTTTTGCATACTTAAAGTGATATTCTGACTCTTCGATAGTCATAATACGACTTTTAAACTCATCCCATATGATAGTAGGCTTCTTATCTTGACGGCAAGGGATAACGCTCAAACCTGCTTCGATATACTCATTCAATCTCATTGTTTAGGTTATTAAGGATTTTCAAATAGTCTTCAGGTGACCTAACAACACAACCGATACCGCCGCTTTCATTGACAAATTTAATAAATTGTACCTGCTCTTTTGACGGTCGGCCCGTGCTGTTTTTAATTTCAAGGGCTGTAAAGATAGCAATTTTTTTCCCAACCATCTCATTGGTAATTTCAACCTCTGTAAAACCTATCAAGTCAGAACTGCCACGACATAACCCGTATTCTATGTAACGGTCACCTGATTTAACAGCACCTACATTGTTTCGGTACAACCTGCCATTTGTATGCTTTGCCTGAATCAGCCTTGTTAAATCATTTTCAAACTTTCCCATTTTGCCGCCTAATTTTATATGCTGAAACTTGATTCAATGCCGCATTGTAACACATCTCAAAGCTTTTGTAATACGAAAACCTGCCATTTGCTGCTCTGCTGTCTGCAACGTATCTTTCGTTTTTTTCAACGTGATACGCAAAATCGCCGTTTAAATATTCGACAATCTCAATATAAAAACCTTTAGTTTCTTTCGCCCACGCTAACTGACCCTCACAGCCATCATGAACTAACTGAAAACTTATTTCCTTGTTTTCATTTTCAAAATCAATTATTTTTTTTACCTGTCCAAATGGATATCTGCCGCTCATGTTAGTTTAGTTGTGCCCCCTAATTAAAGGGGGCTTTGTTTTAAAATAGTTCAAGCTGTTTTTTTGCATTTACTGCTGATTGGATATTGCCCTTTGATAAATCAAAATATGATTTTTTTAATTCAATACCAATATATTTTCTATCCATTTTTACCGCAACATAGCCCTCAGAACCTACTCCGCTAAATGGACTTAAAACAGTATCACCTTTATTGGTCCACATAAGATAACACCATTCAATTGGTTTTAATTGAGTTGCTGTTATATGCCTTTCATCTTCGTTAGACCTGCCGTTTCGGTATTCAATTGTATCTCCTTCATTAACCTCCATCCACACAGGTTCAGCTATTTTGCACCACAAGTCAAATGGAATATCATTTTTTATTGGAACTTCATTTGTGCCAGGTTTTCTAAACGTAACAATATAATCAGCTAAACCAGGTCGAACTATTGAGCTGTCCTTTTTTGTAGTGCCGTGCATCAGCTGTCTATTTTTTGTCCTAATAGCTGCTGTTTTTGGGTCTTTTCTTATCATGTTTTCAGCATGGAAATAAAAACCGCATTTTTGAAAAAGTCTAATCAAGTCACCCCTAAAATCAACTATTGAATAAAACCCATCACGACCTAATAAAGTAGTACTTTGCATTATATGTATAGAACACAACCTACCTGGCTTTATAACTCTATAAAGTTCTTTTATTAAATACTCATAATGCTTTACAAATTCATCATTATTTTTTACGTTTGACATATCGCGCGGATCATCACTGAAAACATATAAAGCGCCAAAAGGAGGTGAACTGAAACTGTAATCTATTGAATTATCAGGTATTTTTTTTGTTTCCTCTACACAATCTCCAAGATGTAAAGTAAACTCATCAGTTTTATGAATTTCAACGTTATGACTAAATTCGCGTTTTATTGAATTTGATATTATTGCTTCGCGCATTTCATCTTGCATTTTTATAAACTTATCTTCTTTTTCCTGTATTGATTTTATTACGTTTTGCATAGTGTCAGTTGTTATTATATAAATGTTTACAATGTTTTTTTGTCCAAAACGATATGACCTTCTAATTGCCTGATAAAGTCCTTCAAAGCTAAAATCTAAAGCTGCAAAAACTTGATTGTTGCAATTTTGAAAATTTAACCCAAACTGAGCTATTTCGGTTTTTGTTATCAAAACTCTAAAATTATTATTTGCAAATCCAAGTAATGTTTTTTCCTTATACTCAGGCTTATCAGATCCTTTAACTTCTTTAGCGTCGGGTATTAGTTTTAATAATTCCTTACCTTCATCTATGTGTTTAATCCAAATAATAAATGGCTCAGTACTTTTATTAACAATTTCGGCAACCTCTGCGAGCCTTTGAACTTGTGTAAATTTCAATTCACTGTTGAAATTTGTAGCAGATACAGATACAGAATTAACTAACATTCCATTATCTCTTTTTTCTGTTATAATTTCATGTTCAATAAAATTCAGCTTTGGCAAAGTGTATCCGTCAGCTGTAAATCCTAAATCTTGAGGCTTTGATAACATAACAGCCCAAGTTGAAATCCACTTATAAAATTCTTTTTCAGCGTGTTTTTTTATTCTGTATTTATTGCCTTTTATAATTTCTTTGTCAGTAGTAAAAAAAACTGCCCGCATATCTTGCGAAGTCATTACATTTAAAAACTCAGCATGATTTCCAATTTCTAACTCATCATTTGGCGAAGGAGTAGCAGTGCAAGCTAACTTATAATTTGTTTTTTCAAAACTTTCTATTATAATGTTTCGCATAGCACCTGAATAGTTTTTTAAAATTCCTGATTCATCTAAAACTACACCTGAAAATATAGAGCAGTTTATTTTGTGCAGCTGTTCGTAATTTATTATATAAATCCCTTTTTCAGTTTGTCCGCTATATTTTTGTAGTTTTATACCAAATTTAACACCTTCCTGTATTGTCTGACCTGAAACAGCTAAAGGTGCAAGAATTAAAACAGGCTTATTTGTAAAGTTAACCACTTTATTTGCCCACTCTAACTGCATTAGTGTTTTACCTAATCCACAATCAGCAAAAATAGCATAACGCCCAGCTTTTAATGCACGCTTGACAATGTACTTTTGAAAATCAAAAAGATTTTTGTTTAAATCGTTTTCATTTACTTCAAATCCTGAATCCTCAAATGTCTTTTGCTTCGATTCCAAAAATTTTAAATAATCCGTTTCCATAATCATTTCATAAATTCGTTAAATAATTTTTTGCATTCAGTTTCAATAAACATTTCAGGGGTTCCCGGTTGTAAGTTTAGCCCGTATCCAATAACAGAACCGCCACTACTTAACACCTTTTTAACCCTTGCTGTAAAGGTATGTAAAACCCATCCAATTTTATAATTTTTTTGTACCTTTTCTTTCATTAAAATTTCAAAAGCCTCAAATCGGTTTTCAGGTGCGCGTTTTGGCCAGTATGCCCTAAATCCTTCAGGCTTACTTTTTACAACCGCCAAAGGGTCAAACTTAACCTCAATCAGTTCATCTTTAACCTCTTCTAAGTCACGTTTATTTTTAGTTTCTGCTCCGCAATCAGGACACTTTGTACCGTCATAATCAGACTTAAGCCAAACAAAACCGCATGAGCGACAAAAACCCGTGTTTACAGCTTCATCTAATTCTTCCTTTTCTTTGTCACGTTTCTTGCTTCGGTCACCATCTAAACCCCAATCACGTTCCGACAATGGATGCCCAAACTCACCAAAATTGTTAGCATGGTCTAAAATGATAGCGCAGTCTTTACCTTTGTACGGTCTTAATGCCCTGCCTACTTGCTGAAGATATAAAGAAAGTGATTTAGTAGGCCTTGCAAGAATAGCACAACCGATAGCCGGTATGTCTGTACCCTCAGATATAAGATTGCAAGACGTGACAACCTGAACCTCACCGCTGCCAAGTTTTCTAAGTATCTCAGTAACGTGGTCTTTATTCATTGTGCCGTCTAAGTTTTCAGCCGTATATCCTGCCGCTTTAAACCTTTGCGCCATATCTTCAGCGTGTTTGACGTTCACACAAAAAACAACAGCGGGTACACCATCGCAGCGGCTTCGATAGTTACTAATTATGTCACCGTAAAGTGCCGCCTTTGTAACGGCATCGTACAATTGACGGTTATTGTAATCGCCTACCGTATTTTTGACCATCTTTAACTCAGCTTCAAGTGCTGCCGATTTTGGATTGAAATAACGCGGCGCAACCAAAAAACCGCCTTCGATTAAATCAATGACTGAAGGCCCGAAAACAATATCATCAAAAACATCACCCAATCCGCGACCGTCAGACCTGCAAGGTGTAGCAGTTACTCCTAAAACTTTAGCATCCTGATAAAAATCTAAAATCTTTAAGTAACTGCCTGCCGTGCTATGGTGCGCCTCATCGATAATTATCAAATCAGGCGCAGGATACCTACCTAAACGCTTTGCCATTGTTGGCACTGATACAACCTGACAATTTAAGTGTGATACGTTTTGTTTAGTACCTTGTATAATCCCGTGCCTAATCCCGAAATTGGTCAACGTGCCCGAAATTTGACGTATTAAATCATCTTTGTGTGCCATTATCCAAACGATGCTGCCGCGCTGAATAGCTTGTTTTGCTATAAAAGTAAAGGTCAAGCTCTTGCCCCCGCCCGTTGGCAACACAAACAAAGGTCTTTTGTTTCCACGCCGATACGAATTTCTAATGTTTTCAATGCCGTCTGATTGGTAAGGGCGGAGAGTTATCATCTTGTTGTATCTATTTTGTATTTTTGTAATAAACGTCTACCATAACAGCTATAAAAAAGTATTTCATAAAAAAATACATGACTTTCTGTACCGTAATACTGTTTTAAATAAGTTCTGTATTCTGAATTACTTTTATCTTTTTTTTGACTATTACACGATTTACAAGTTAAAATTAAATTATTAGATTCATTACTACCTCCTTTACTTTTTGGTATTATGTGGTCATAATTAGCCCCGCAATCTTCATCAGGATTTATCGATACTCCACAGTACCCGCACCTGCCTAATGTTTTATTCCACAATTCAGCTCTTTGGTCTTTTGTAGCGTATTTATCTTTTTTAGGTAGGTTTTTCATTGTGTATCTATTGCAATTTTCGCAATATGCCATATAATTGCCACCTTTATAAATAACCTCTTTAGGATAACCAATATGCCCGCATTGTTTGCATTTTACTTCCTTGTTTACATATTCAGTATCCGTCATACGTCAGCGTTTAAAACCTCAAACATCTTAATCATAATTTCGATAGACTTCGGATTGCGTTTAATCATCTTTGTAAACGTGCCCTGCTTTATGCCGATTTGCTCACACAATACACACATTCTAATTTTCTTTTGCTGTGCCAAACTGCGGATTTGATGCCCGACTGTTTCGGCTGTTGATATTTCTATTTTCATACTGTTTCTAAGTTAAAGTCTGATTTAGGTAAATTAGGCATCAAAAGTTTATTATAATCCATACTACCCTTACGGCTAACGTCACGGCCAAAGACTTTACCGAACTTCTCAGCGGCATCTTTGACGGCATAGGTCTCAGCAGCCGGAGCAGCTTTTTGCAGACCGTCAGATTTAACCTGATCCCAATCAGTAGCCCCTGCACCTTTATTGGTCTGTATAGGACAAGCCCCAATTCCGTCATTAAACTCAGTTTCACCCGTTATAGGATTGATGACATACAGCCTAACTGTAACAACCACAGAATTAGCCATTACCTGACTGTTTTTGATTTCGACCCACCAACGTGGAAAAATATAGGTTAACATATATTCAATCTTTTCAATCGGTATGTACTTGTAGCCTTTTATCATCGGATGTTCAATCAACCACTTTGCAGGTGGTGGTTGATTCAATAAGATAGTTAAGGCGTTTTGCTTCAAAGACGTTTCATCACTTGAGATTAAGTCTTCGTATTTTGGCAGATTTATAATTTCCATATTTTTACTTTTTAGCCCAATTAGGCAGTGATAAAATTGTTATGTCTTGGTCTTTGTTGTATGACGGCCATATACTGGATGCAACACATTCTTTATACTTTGCTATGTCTTTTTTGTACTCTTGGCGGCCTATCTCGATAGATTCTTGGTCAAGTTCGTACACCTCGACATTAAACGGAGATTCTTTCTCAACAGCAATAAAAAAGAATCGGTCTATTTTCATTAAGTCCATGTACAGTGCAGCCTGAACATGATACCTGTAATTAAACACCGACCTGATAAACTCCTCAGGTGCTGCCGATGCTGTTGTTTTTAAATCTACAATAAAACGCGAATTACTAAAATCAGCTTTGCATCTTACGTTAACACCTTCAAGTTCGCCAAAAAACGGCACTTCAGCTTTGCCATCAGTTGATAACAACTTTGATGCTGCTTTGTGGCTTTTTACGGCATCATAAATCTTCTTAGCTAAGTTGAACTGTTCCCAAGTTACTAACAGTTCTTTGCCTTTAGACTCATTGATAAACTCCTCATAAATCGCTTTACCTTCCTTAGTTCTGCGGTCGCACTCAGGTATAATCGCATACTCATGATGTTGCTCAAATACCAAAGCATGAACCAAGCTGCCGAAAATCATTGCAGCGGTCGGCTTGTCTTTTTCGCCCTCTAAAAATGCCTTATAATGCGCCGGGCTTTTGTGTATCAGATCTAATGTTGATTTAGATAGATACTGTGTTTTGTTGTGATACTCTTGATTTGTCATTGTTGTTGGTTTAAAACGTTTTTAAATATTGTATCTGCGCTTCGTACGCTTCAACTGGATTATCAGGATAAGTTTTTTTGCACTTAGATTCAAACTCATCTAAAGTGCCCCAAAAACAACCTGCTTTTATCATTAAACAATTCTCGTGCTGTACAGCGTAACAAGTGCGCCCTTTTAGCTTATTAAATATAATTAAGTTAGCCCCGCGTAAGTCAGCCCCGCTTAAGTTAGCATCGCTTAAATCAGCCCCGCTTAAGTTAGCCCCGCTTAAGTCAGCATCGATTAAGTTAGCCCCGCGTAAGTCAGCCCCGCTTAAGTTAGCATCGCTTAAATCAG
>JABXJQ010000177.1_pt1 | contig 10329 bp, 10 predicted proteins | sample 7436221 | NCBI WGS metagenome assembly JABXJQ01 (sample SAMN14395755, study PRJNA613071) | wetland metagenome | isolation source: water sample H0 from high-altitude wetland | place: Chile: Salar de Huasco, high-altitude wetland | collected 2015-11-10
ATATATATATATATATATATATATATTGTAAAATTGAGGAATATAATGAAAAATTAATTCAGTTGTCCCGGTTTTGGGATGCATGGGAAAATATTTGTGTATATATGTTTTATGTTTTATGTTTTATGCTCTCACCATTGTTTATTTTCTGTTTTTAGAATTCGTATGTAGGTAATTTTGGTACGGGGTTAAAACCTACAAACCACGATAAAAAAATTCAAGATGATGAACAATGACATCCTCATGATCTGATGAATCGTATATAGGTGATGATGAAAAATGAGAAATTTCACCCTCTATGTTTCCGGAAAAGTAAGATAAGAGATTGGGAGGATAAGAGAAGATAAATTTGTCCTCTCCACAATCAAATGAAAAATTGGCATCCCAGATATTCTGCGAATGATCGAAGATAGAAACATCTGAAAATGAATTTTCACAAGATGGATCAGAAATAGTAGAATTGTGGAATATGTCAGGATAAAGTGGATGAGGTGTGAAAAGAAGGAGGTCATCCTTCACCACATATTCTTGTTCATATTCCCACACATAATCATAAAAAATGATACCGCAGGTTGGTTGTTCAGCACTAACTCCATCCAAAACTTGATCCTTGTGAACATCACATGTGAGATCCGAGATGGATGAAGAAAACACACCAAAATTCGAAGGATTAAAGGGACCAAAGGACAGAGGCTGAGGAGATAATACTACATGACAACCATCGGGGTTACACTCCAAATCTGTGCATAAATCTTGAGCAGGTGGGGTAGGAGAAGATGGTGACAGATCAACAGGTGGATTCTCAACTTCTCCCTCCTCGACCTGTGGAGCTAGCGTTGTGAGATGAGAAGGGGACAGAGGGTCACCTGGGACAATAACCTTGTCCATCTCAGAATTAGAGGCTATAACACTGAGGTATGTTGGTAGAGGTTCAAAAGATTCTAATCCATGTGGATTCTCAGAAACGTGAAGAAGATATTAAAATCTTTCCTTTGAAAATTCCCAATCAACTTCATATCTAGAAATTCATAACAATAGTGAAGAAAACAACCGTGAAAATCTTGAAGAGATTCGGCAAGGGATTTTTGCAATTTTATTTTTTTTATTAAGGGCCTTACAGTCACAAAGAATGAAAGCACGACATAATTCTCTAAACAAGTGATCAAAAGAGTGTATAGAGGTTGCATTCAATGTGTGACATCATTGCTTTACACGCCCTTTGAACGTGAAAGCGAACAAACCACAAGAAATCTCATCTAACGGGACATCATGCTTGTCACAAAAGCCAACAAAAGCAATTGTGTGCCTAAACAAGGTTGGTCCATCCTTTCCATTGAACTTATATTTGGACAAGTCATATATGATGCTCACCGTACTTAAAAATCAAAAAAGTTATAGAAACATGTCGAGATTATGATTTGGACAAAAGTCATGAAATAAATGCAGAAATTCAAAACATACTCCAAGGGCTCAAATTTTCATCTGACCCTCCTTCTAGCGCCAGAAATGTTGACGATGTTAGACCCGCCAACATTCAGGGGATCTCCCCTATATGAAGTCCCAACTAGACCTCAAACCATTTGGAGTAGGAGTCCCAGCAGTGGGTGGTAGTGTAATGCCTTGATTATGGTAGCACACAGAGGTAAGTGTGATAACTTTTGGCGAAAGCAAGTTTGTGACCCTGAGGAGAGTCAAGTGCGATGCATGAAGGTTCTAACACACGGAGGGGAAAAGGAAGTGTGCCCCTTATAAGCCTGTAATAATATGCATCTTGAAAGGAACACACAATTGGAATGACATAATTATTATAAGTGAAAGTTCCATCCATACATACACCATTGACGACCACTAGCCCCAATAGTGGAACATTACAGTCAAGAACACCTGCTCCTCCTTTCTCTATGCTATGGAGAAGCCAAGGCTCTCCACAATACTCCTAAGCCTTTTATAAGCTTAAGCCTAGCCAAAATCTTGGCTCCCAAAATCCTCTTCTATGAGTTATGAGGTTCTATTTATAACAAAGGGTGGGGTGACCCTTGAAATTCCCCTTTGTGACTTTTTGACTACCCTCATGACTCTTCAACTTCTTTATGAGTAACTCATTACATAACATGATGACATTTCACATTCCACTTATGACACTTGGAATTTCACTTACAATAGATTTATAAATAATATTATGTTTTCCACATGTACCCATGTGGGACAAAATAGGCTAGAGACAAACTAACAAGACAAAACACTATGATTTCGAAGTTTGTGGAAAGACCAACTCAACAACCTCCACTTGGTGCTTCTCGGTCACATATTGATTACAAGCTTGGTACTACATGATGGTGTCCCCAAAATGTTTGATGGTGTCTTTATGAAAGTGGACTCTTGCCTCCATGGAATCCGGGTATATGGTCTTCGAACCTATATCCAACATATCTTGAAGCATGTACAACATGGTGTTGACCTTGATAGGACCACCGATGTACTTCTTCATGTTGTGTGCATTCAGCTCCAAGTCTTCCATAGTGGCCTCTCAACTTAGTTGCTACATGTGCTCATCGATCTCTAGCCAGAATTGGTTCTTGGGTCTAACATCGACGAGGGAACCAATTGATGGGATCCTATGATGTTGGGTTGTGTTATATTCTTTCCACAACTAACCCATGTAGTTAACCGGGGGGTTAAAGGGGGGGCGGAGCGTCCCCTTCGTTGCACCGATTGCGTGGCGGGGGGGTCACAGGGGGTTTGAGGGGTGCAAGTAGCCCACTTTTATGGGGTCTAGGGCAGTGCCCCAGCAAATTTCATTTTTTGGACCCTATATTAGGTTGGGCGGACCTACCTATGGTTTTGTGCATGTTTTTTGCACATGGTTTTGGACGCGATGGTTTTCGATCGATGGTTTTGGACGCGATGGTTTTCGGTCCATGGTATTGGATGCTTCGACATGTATAAATATGTATTGTAACATTGAAAGGAACATAATGAAAAATCAAGCTGGTAGTCCTGGTTTTGGGATCCAAGGGAAAATCTTTGTGTATATGTCTTTTATGTGTTATGCTCTTGCATTTTTTATTTTCTGTGTTCTAGAATTCATATGCAGGTAATTTTTTTACGGGGTTAAAACCTACATATGCTTCCTTACCATGACATCCAAACTGTTGTACAGCCGCACACATGAGGCTTGTATGTTGTTGATGAATGGGGTGAGCTGCTCGTAGTTCTGGATCAACATCCAGACCTTTGCTTTCTCTAGACCTGCCTCTGGCTTCATTTTAATAAATAAGTCAAGCGGGGCCTATTTGTATCGCATTTTCCACTCTTGTACATGGGTGATGGAAACATGCATTTTCTTGAGAGTTTGAACAAACTCTCTGCCCCATTGTTGTAGGACATGCACATAGACAACTTCTTTATACACAATGACAATTATGTCATAGAGCTTGCACATGGTACCCTCAAGTGTTGATACTTCAACGAGTATCGCTTTCCTCATTTCTCCCATGTCAGAAACTACATTCTGCATTGATGCTCTAAGTTGTTCTGCCTCTTCGCTAGCAACCTGCAAGTTTTTTCCAATTGTTCATTCTCGGTTGTTAGGTACTTAACATTTGAGTTTTTCGCTCTTGCATAGGCCAAGTTGGCTTCGGCAAGGGCAGTCGGATGCTTCCAAGTGTCTTCCACTATCACCCTTTCCTTGATGAATGCAGGTGATGCACGATCATCCAGAAAATGCTTCCTCAGTGCCTATACAATATTCTTCTGCAACTCATCAAATTATAGTTTGTACACATCCAGTACCATATCATCATCAAGGAAAACAATATATCCTTGCTCGCTCGGGATTAGTTTTGACACTGGGGGTGGCAGAGACTGTGAGATGACCTTTGGAGCTCTCGACATGAGGTCAGTATATTCATTTTGTGGCTCTTGTTCCATCTCCATGTCTGTTACTTCAATCAGTTTCTCAATCTATTGAGAAATCTCTCGATCCTACATCTGTTCACCCTCTTCCTCAGTTGTTGGCTATTTTGAATCATCAACCTGTATGGATGATGTTTTCTCTATCATTGCACCTTCCCTTTGTTCTTCTTCCTATTTCTGCTTCTCTTCTCTTTCTCTACTCCTCAACTCCTGTTATTACTTCAACTTCTTCTTCGTCTCCTACACCTTTAGTTATGCTTCTTGTAACCTCTTATTTTCTCTATTCCTTTGCTCTGCTCTCTTCATCCGTTGCTCCCTCTTTTCTTATGCTGCCAAAGATGCCTTCTCCGTGATAGGATCTTCCTTCATCTTGCAGCTTTTTTGTGCCTCTGGGTTCTCGGAAATCTTCCTCTTTCCCTTGTCCTACACTTAATTGCTTCTTATTTTTGTTGTTCTTGTTGCTTCCAGAGTTGCTGCTATCTGCAGAGCAGCCTTCCAAGTTGTTTCTATACTAACCGTCTCATGGATTTTGGAGGCATTGTAACAGTACCTCCAAGGGTCCTCCTCTGGCCAATGACATGCCCTGTGGATCCATGAAAAATACACCCTCACACAATGGTCCTTGTAAATACCATGGAGATAATACAGATTAAAGTCTTTGGTTTCGAAATTGAACTTCACTATCTCCTTAGCCTCGACATACACATCCTTCAAGCTCTTAATATCGTATAATCCGATCCGCAAAGGAAAAGAGGGTCATGGAGCTTTCTTCTTCCTATGCAGTCCTGCTAATAACCCTATAGAGAGGTGATATGACACTTCTTGCATGATCAAATTGTCAGTGGCATACCTCTGTAGAACATGCGGAGACTTCTCTCTGCTAAACACTATGATGAAGGTGCTACCTAGTGAGGCATACCAATCTGTAATGTTTACTACTGCCCCCATTACTTCTCTGGACATGCAAGGTGGATCTTGCTCAACGATAAGCTTGTACAACATGATGATAAAATGGCCAGTTAGCCTTGCCATCACTCCTCGATAGCTGCAGTCGTAAAAAAACTTGAAATAGATGTTTATGACAAACTCTTTTGGTGCCCATGTCCAGCTCATGCCAAGGTACTGTTTTTGGGCACAAATTGCATCCAATAAGTATGCAGACATGTAAAACCTTGCTTTCTCATTCTTGGGTGAATTTCTAGCATTAGTCACATGGATCTTAAACTAATGAGCCAAAAAATATGACCATTTGAATGACTTACCATCACTCACCAACTAGTCCAATATGACTGCCCACCCTTTAAGAAAGGTTTCGTTGTTCTCTTGACCATATATTATGCAAGCAAAGATGATTAAGAATTGATAATGCTTCTTGAAGGACTTTGTCTTGTAAACATGATTCGGTGTCTGTGTAAAATTTGACGGCTCTTTCACAAAATGCTTGATGATATATCTAGTGTTCACAAAGTTATGGGTGGCATAGGAAAATGAGAGAAAAAGCGGAAAAAGACTAGAAAAGCAAAACTCACCTGGAAAAGCGATAATGATCACACTGAAGGTTCCATGATCTCCTTGGGAATGATAGAGATCCAAGATCGAATGTGAAAATTAGCTCTAACAACATCGATTAAATATATTTGGTCAAGTTAGGGTTTACGCGGCACATGCCAAAAGTCAAGGAAAAAGTGACACTTGGTGGCAGTTTCCAAAATAACTCAAGTGCCTCCTTTGGGTGGTTAAAAATATATCATTATTTTTTAGGGATGTTTTTTTATTTTTTATTTTTTTTTCTTTTTTGGGAAAACTGCCATGCATTGCCTCGAAATATTGCATAGTTCTGGGAAGAATCAGGCAACTCTCTAGCTCATGCACTGAGCAATTTCTAAGCACAGTGGGTTCTATGCAATTTTTGGGCTGAATGGCTTTGAGATGCTTCTCATGTCTGCGCAATTTCCCAGCTCAAGGTTGGCTACCATATAGTATGGTGCATTTACTAATCTCAAGGCTCACTGGTAGTCAGGACTACACAAATCCCAAGAGCAAGGCGAGTTGCCTTCAAGAATGGTACAATTCTCTAAGGCAAGCCTGGAACTGTCGAAAAACCAAGTCGAGAGATCGATTGGTGGGTTAGAAAATGAACCAAGTGGGAAAACACAAGCCAACATGAAAGGAATAAATCTCAATCGAAGCGCAAGTACCTGGATTAGTGCAATATGAGTTACTGTGGTTTAGAAGGGAGGCTCCAAAAACGAAGCGTAGGCAAAAATTTTGGATGGTGGTTGTAGCTGCTACAACAAGATTGCCTTGTATGATCCCTATCACTTTGGACAAAGTGATGTTGGATCCCGTAGGGTAGATGAGTACCTGTTCACGTTTGAAAATCACCTCAACTCCCCTATCCTCTATGGTGAAAATTGATATTAGTTTCTTCTTCAACCTAGGGAAATATAAAACATCCCTCACTATCATAGGTGACTAATACTCCCTATCAAAAATAATAGTCCCACGCCCAATTGCATTTTTAGTGGTATCATATCCAAGTACCAACTCTTGAATAACTCCATTCTCTTTGAGATAAGTAAAACACTCTATGACACTAGACATATGGAATGTGGCTCCACTATCAATATACCAAGCATATGAGGAATTTTCACTAGAATCAATACAAGAAATCAATGAAAATTGCTTCTCAAATCATATGGAAAATGCATCCACCTCTATTGAAGTTTCAACCTGCTTCTTCTTCTTATTTGGAAAAGTCACTGTGTAATGTCCCATCTTATGATAAGCAAAGCATTTCACTTATATCATATTCTTCTTATGTTCACCCTTCTTCTTAGCCCCATCGTTAGGCCCCTTCATGAATTTATTCTAACCCTTGGTAGCAAGAGAAACATTCTCCTCATCCTCTCCATGTAGCTAGCTGGTAGACCTTGAGTCAAGTCTCAACTCCTCTTGCATGAAATCATCCCAAATTCTTTCCCAATCATGTAACTTCTCCCTTATAACAATTACATGTACAAAGTTATTCCAAGGTTTAGAGAAGCCATTTAATGATACTCTAACCATCTCATCATCATCTATCTACTCTCCAATAGCGATCAATTCATCAAAAAATTGAGATACTTTTGTGAGGTGTGAGGTGACTGTATTTGTCCTTAACATCATGGTGTTCCTTAATTTCTCTCTTAACACCAATTTTCAATTTTCATTTAAACTCGTGTACAACCCGCAAAGAGAATCCCACATCTCCTTTGCATGAGTCTTACCAATGAAATGAGGAATAAAATTGATCCAATTTATGAAGGAATGAAATGAAACATATATATAAATAGAAACATAGAGCTATAGTGAAAATAAACTTTGATTCATTAATAACAAAGTACTGAAATCTATTTACGTGCAAATTGGAAATAAACTAGATCGGGAAATGGTAGCTTATCTCTAAGAAGAGATGTAGCGGATACATGCCTTCTGAACTATCTTACAATGAGGCTAAAAGGCATATTTATTCTTTAGAAGAAATGGAAAACCCTAAACATCCAAAAACTTAACCCTAGCAGATGAAGCGCAAAAAGTTTGTGGGTCCTATTAGAGTAAATTATTACATCAGCTTCATGGGGTCGTAACTTTGGCATGCAATCTTCGTTTGACACATATGATACCTCATTAGAAATATCTATCTAACAAATACAACTTTTGATTGCAAATCCATACCACAATCCTTTGGTTTGCCCGTTTTCCCAAAAAATGTTGTTTAGGGCCCAAAAATGACTCCAGAAGTTCAAGGCCTGAAAAACTTCCAAAAATAGTAAATTTTGCTACAATTAAGGAAACTGAAAGAAAAAATATTGGAGATCCAAGTGGAATAGGCGGGTGGCTACCAATATCCACCTAGATCAGTCTTGCTCTCTTAGGAAGGAATGGTCCCCCATTACGTTGAGTGCATCCATGGAATGAGGAAACTTTTGATGAACTTGGTCCCTGGTGAGCCACTCGCCCTGGCGTAGGAGCTAGCTAACTTTGACAACTCGATATAGTTGGATATTCTATTGGGGAGTGTTTTTGATCCGTTTGTCCATGACCTGATCAGTCGTGGCCTGTTCCATGTAGTCTGGGTTGAACTTTATTGGTGTTAGTTGTTCTGCAATGTCCGATGTGCCCAACAATGGTGGAAAGTATGGTTGAAGGCAGTCCACATTGATCATTGGGTGCATATCAAGGATCAGGGGAATGCTGAGCTCGAAATAATTGTCTCCCACAACCTTGGTGATGGTGTAGGCAGTGCATGATCTGATATATTCTCCAACATCATGTCAGAGTCTTGGCCATTAAAAATACTTATGTAGTACGACCATAGTTTTCTCCACACCAAAGTGTCGTGCGACATGAGTGTAGTGCGCCTCCCAAATCAGTTTGGCACACTCACTTGAATGAACACAAAGGTGGCCTAAGTAGCATAATAATGTGTCTTGGAGGTGGAAATATTCAACTTGCTTTTCATCAACTAGCATCTGGTATGTGGTGGAAAAATCTGAATCATTCTTGTATAGTTTCGATCATACAGAGGTCTTGTGGCCACAAGAGTTGAGGATTGTAGTTAGTGTTTCAATTGGGGGCCAACTGAGGCAATATGCAACATGATTTGTGTTTCCCTTCTTGTATTTAATGTTCAAGTGGAATTATTGCAAATATGTAGACCACTTATGATGGCGATCATTCTACAACTTCCCTTGTGTTTGTATAAATTGAAGAGGTTAGTGATCTATGTGGATGATCATATCCTTCCCCAAAATGCAATGATTCCATTGCCAACAAGCATGTATGATATAATACAGCTCTTTATCATTTGTGGGGTACTTTTGAAGTATATCGGAAAGTGTCTCACAATGGAAGGCCACTGAATGCCCTTACTATGTGAGGATTGCGCCGATAGCATAGTCAAAAGTGTCTGTCTCAACAAACACCTTCTATTAGGACTCAGAATAGGAGAACTTTTCTTTCGCTCTACCTCAGTAACTTGACTCAAAGGCCAAGTGATATGGGATAATACCAACACGAAACCCCTATAAAAATTAGCAAGGCCCAAAAAGCTGCAAAGATCTGTTAGAGTGGTCAGGGTTGGCCAATCCCGAATGACTTGGATCTTAGTTGAATCCACATGCATGCCTCACTCATCTATGATGTAACCCAAAAATTGGACTTGGCTCATGCCAAAGGTGCATTTCTCCAAGTTGGCACATAGTTTGTGTTGTTGTATGGTTTGAAGGACCGACTGAATGTGTTGCAAGTGCTCTTCCCAACTCTTGTTGAATATGAGGATGTCGTCGAGATATACAACTACAAATGAGTTGGTGAAGGGCCGCAACATGTCATCCATCAGCCTTATAAAAGTTATAGGGGCATTTTTTAACCCGAAAGGCATGGCCCACCATTTAAAAATGACCTCCTTGATTTCAAAGGTGGTCTTCCATTCATCTATGGGATCTATTGGAGCGTGGTGATAACCAAACTTCAAATAGATCTTATTGAAATACTTGGCCCCCTTGAGTTGGTCAAGAAGGTAATCAATCTACGGGATTGGATACTTGTTCTTGATAATGATTTTATTCAATTCCCAGTAATCAATGCAAAGCCTCCAAGTCCCATCCTTCTTTTGTATCAGTACAATCAGGCTCCCACAAGGTGAGGAACTTGGTCAGATGTGCCCTTTTTGTAGCAATTCCTGGATCTATCACTTGATCTATTGCTTTTCCAGAATGGAGCGACAATATATTATCCCATTGGGTATAGGTTCTCCAAGAGTCAGATCAATCGATTGGTTGACCTGCTAGTGCAGGGATACTCCTGTGGGTGAGGATAAGATGTCCCTGTATTCTTCCACGACCTTATCCACCTGCTTTTTCCTCATGGAGTAACCCTTCCCAAGGGCCATGGATGTGGCCACACTCTTCCCCTTACTTTGAGAGTGAATCAGAATGAAAACAAATTTATTGGTATGGGAGATGATCTTATTGCATTTCTTAGCAAAGATTGAAGAGATGGCAGTAGGCGGGGCCACCTATGGTATCTTGTATAACTCATTATCAAAAGTAATAATAATAGTGCAAGGTTTAGACTCATACATAGCATGACTCTTCCACAAGTATGGTTGGCCTAATAATATATCACAAACTTCAAGAGCAGAAATGTAACACAATATCTCATCTGTGAAGGGTTTGATGTTGTAGGCAAGACAATGATGTTGTCTAACGTGTATATCTTATCCTTGTTGGAGCCACTTGATGGTGCATGGTTGTGGGTGTGGTGTGGTTAGTAGGTCCGACCGCTTCATGAACTCTGCTGAGACAAGGTTCTTTTTTCTCCTGCTATCGACAATGTACTACAACGGAGACCCCTTCAACCACATTTTTG
>JABXJQ010000178.1_pt1 | contig 10279 bp, 8 predicted proteins | sample 7436221 | NCBI WGS metagenome assembly JABXJQ01 (sample SAMN14395755, study PRJNA613071) | wetland metagenome | isolation source: water sample H0 from high-altitude wetland | place: Chile: Salar de Huasco, high-altitude wetland | collected 2015-11-10
CGTCTTATATTACTTCATTTCTTTCTGCGGAATCTTGTTGAGAGTTTTTTGTTATACTATCCAAAAAGTTTATTAAAGGAAGCCCATACTTAGTAGGCAGCTCACTTATATACGCCATAAGTGAATCTACATACTTACTTGGTATTACTATATCCTTTAAAGCTTCTACTGTTTTTTGATCTTGAGGGTTTTCCATTTTTTTTTAATTTAGTTTTAGTTTAAAAATTTATTAAAAGTAAGTCCTTTAGGTAGGACATTGTTTCCATTTATTACTACAAATCTAGGATTCTGCGGATATCCGGACTTAGCTATTATTTTCTCAGTCTCTTGAAATATTTTGTAGTAGTTAGCATTCTTATTAGCTGTAACTGCCTTTTTTAAGCTCTCTGTAAAAAGTCCGCCGCTTCCCAGGTCGTATGACACTTGGAAGGATGTTGAACTAGCGTATTGTATAAAATTACATTTAAAATCTGCAGCACCTAACCATTGTACCGATTTGGGTAGCACCACCCCTTTCAATTCAGAAAAATCTATAAACTTAATTACACCTTCCCCTTCCATTATAAAACGAAAGTTATTCTCAGCGTAACAATTATCTGTTATCCATATAACATTAACCCCGGGTTTAAATTGAGTGAACTCCGCTTTTAATTCAAAGTCCCACAGTATATTGTCGAACATACATACGCCGTTTACTTCCTTCCCCTGCATAGTAGTTCTAGTACCATGACTTGATTGACTCATAAATACGAAGTCGCCTGGATTGGTATTTTTAACCGCATTTTTAATCCAACTTAATATAGCGCTTCTTGTAGCTTGTTGGTTTATTAGTTGGGTGGTAGTATAGCCATTATTAAATGCCAACAATTTCATATATTTACTATCATTGACGCATCCTTTTAAAGTAGCTTTATTACCGTAAACGGTTCTGTTATAATTATTTATACCTATACTTAATGCCAGTTTCTTCATAAGTTATTTCTTTTTGTCTAAGTATATTTTAATTTTATAAGCCGTTGCCTTACAGTCTATTAAAGCTGCGTCATCCAAGTCCTCTTTATAATGTGTGAATGAACAAACCAAAGTACCCTTACTTATCCTTTCCCCTAATTTAAAGGAGAATACTCTTAATGATCCCCAAGCTTCTTGAATTATACCTAATGAGGAGTTATCTGAATCTACCATAGAAAATCCAGCTGAATTTTGATCTAGGTCTTGTAACCAATTTGATATAGGTCCTATAGGAATTTTTTGGAAACGAGTTATAATACTATCCGCATTATTTGTTCTTTCATGAGTCATAGATGAGTAACTAAAACTAACCCCATCGTAAGAAGTCGACCCATTGTGGTAGTCTATAACAGCTACCCTGTTAAATCCATAAGTATATTTCAACCTATCTAACTCTTCGTTTATAAGAATATCATACTTTAAGCTATCCGTAAACATATCTGTTTTCTTGGAAAACTTATTTTTTAGCCACTCAGTTAAATCTTTACCAAATCCTATAAGCACCGCCGCAATTATTACACCGATTTCTTTTCCTAAATCCTCCATATTTTTCTACCATTTTGATTTTCTTACACATCTTTGGGATTGAGAAAACAATAATCGTACCACACTTATTTGTAAAAGTGTGCTACAAAAAATCGACAATAAAGATTCCGATGAATTAAACACTATACCAAACGCTGTTTCAACGTTCCAGCTACAACCGCCTCTAAATGTGCCGCCCCCGCTATGTACCAACCTCCTACCGATACACCTCCCGTAGCCGCAAGAGCGTCCGAGTTGTAAGTACCCAAAGCTGATAGTGCTAAAGGAATTAAATCAATTAATAGTGCGTGTTCTTGATTGCTTGGCAATCCGAATATCTTAGGTAATGGACTTGATGGACCATCACACTTCTGCAAAGGGATTATTATCTTTTCGATAGAACACACCGTTTTTGCCACCTTGTTATTCATATTTCAATTTTTAAAGTATTTTTAAATTTGTTATAATGCAGGGTAAACCCTTATTTCAATAAAAATTAGGGTACCTTCCATTTCAGATAGGGCTCCAGTGATAGAATTTCTCGTATATACTCGGACAGTACTGATGGTATTCGTGAATGCTTGTATAATATTAGCATCTGCTATAGCGGCTCCGTAATTAACTTGTACTGAAGTCAAGTTTATGGCGAACGCGGAAGCTAATGTTGCTAGATAAGATCCATTGGTTACCCTAGTCCATACAACCGTACCCCCTAAAGTATTTTCCAATACATTTGCCGTAGGATCTCCTGTACCCGTCTGAGTTAATAATGCTGTGTAGACTTTATAAGGTCTTTTTATAGCACTAGTATTTAATGTAAGTGTTATGGTATCTGTTGTATTATTAGGAGATACTGTTATGTATGCGTCACCTACTAACCCTATATTACCTCCATCATTGACAACGCCTCCTACGGAACTTACTATATTGGTAGTTATTGTGGTTGCATTATGATCGTGACTGTTATCACCAACAACGGTAGTATTAATTCCTCCGGTTACATCACCTAATAAAGTTGTGTCCGGGGTAGTCGGGGTTATCGTTACTGTATTACTTACATCTGATGATGTTATAGTTACTAAACCATTCCCAGCTACAATATTTATATTACCTCCATCATTAGTTACACTATTAATAGAACTTACTACATCGGTTGTTAAAGTGGTGGCATTATGGTTATGGCTATTATCCCCCACAATCGTAGAGTTTAATCCGCCGGTTACATCTCCTGCTAAGGTAGTATCCGCCGCCGCTAATGTTCTAGCTATCCAAGACATTGATCCGGAATCATACACATAAATCTGCCCGTCCGAAGGTGCCACAGCTGATATGGCTTTTCCTCGTAGCCCTCTTACAGTGCCACTATTAGTACCTCCTGATAAATCTCCAAAGGAGAATGTAGTATCCGGAGCCGGTACCGAGAATGTTACTGTATTAGTACCATCATTAGGTGTTATAGTTAGTATACCTCCTTGTATTAAATCTACATTACCTCCATCATTAGTTACTCCATCAATAGAAGAAACTATATCGGTAGTTATAGTAGTTGTATTATGGTTGTGTGAGTTATCAACTACAACCGCCGATCCTACTGTACCCGTTAAATCTCCCCCTAATGCCGGTATAGTAGATGGAAGTCTTATTGTATCTCTATCTACAACTACACCTCCTGCATAAGCTATAAGTACACTATCTCTAAATATTTGTACACTGTCTATACCCGCCCCGGCTACAACGCCATCTGCGACTAATTTACCTTTTATAGCTTTGTACAATATATTCATACGGACCCCTTTCAAAGCTTGATTGGAGGCTCCGTTTTTATGAGATTGGGTATTAAATCTAATATCCCTTATATCACCAAAAGATTGACTAACCGTGGTACTATCATACACAGCTAGTGATTGGGCGCTTATCGTAAAAGAAACAATAAACAATAGCCCTGCTAAGATAAATTTTAAATTCATATATTTTTACGCGTAATACAGTGTGAATAATGGATCAACTGTAATGTTTTCAATTAAAACAGGACTAGTTGCATTATCCACAACATTTGAATAAACATTACGTACTTGTACTTTATCTAAGGTAGTTATTGAACTATTAGAAGCTGCCCTGTCATATATACCTACATTGCTTAGTCTAGTAGATACTGCGGAGTATATACCATCTCCATCAACATTTATAATACTCACGTTATCAACATCTAGGAAACTCGTAGGATCTGTGTTTTCTACTATAATAATACCCGCTGTGTTTTCCCCTTGTAAAACTCCGCCACCTGTTATTCTGAGGTATCCTATATAATCATTGTTATCATAAATTACCGCTTGATTTGAATCCCCTATAACGTAAGCTCCAGGGTTTATATCAAATGTTAGATTAGACTTACCGGTTAAATCTATAAAAGAAGTCAATGTATATTCACCAGGCAATACTATAATAGTATCTCCTGAGGACGCAGCGTTTACTGCATCTTGTATAGTATTATATGTACATATATCACTACCCTTTACACTATCAAAAGAAGGTTCCGTAGATACATATAATACGTTCCCATGATTCCCCTTAGCTGATATATTTAACGGGGTAGACCATGTATTTCCATTACAAGAATATAATGTGAAATAAGTGTCTGCACATCCGCCGCCAAATATAATGATATCCCCACAAGAAGGTACTGGATCTATAGCCGCTATTGCCGTTGCAAAATCTAACAGTGGTGGCAATGATTGAGTGAATATTGTTTGATTCTGGAAACAAGAACTGAAAGCAGAACATAAGTTTTGAACCTCTGAAGTAGTTGTATTATTAAGTGGGGTAGCTTCAGTACCAAAACTTGATACTACGGAGTCTACTATAAATGGAGCAGATGCAATATCACCTACTTCCATGGTTAGTTTTAAAACTGCTGAAGCCCCCGGCGCCATAGTGCCTACAGTCCACAACAATGTTAAAGGATTTAATGTCCCTTGACTGACTACATGGCTCACGTAATCAGCATCAGCACTCACTGTATTAGTTACTAACACACTTGTAGCACTTACAGCACTATCGTTAGTAACTGTTATAGTCCATTCCCATTGATCGCCGTTAGCTACTACAAATATATTTCCTGAAATTATCGTCATTAGACTAATTATATTGTAATTGATAAATTAATAGGAGCCGCTGCTACACAGTTACCAGTACAAGCTTCACACACCTGTCCAGGACCACAAATAACCAACGCACATAAATCTTTTATACCAATACTTACAGTGGTGTTCTCAAATATACCGTAAGCATCACATTTTACCTTAACTACTACTTCATAACTATTATTAGGTACAGCCGTATCAGACGTTACTACCGTGAGTACTCCTAAATTGGATATTACTGCAGAATCAAATGCGGAACTAAAACTAACTACCTCGTAAGTAACTGCTCCGGAATTACACTCTGTTAATGTGCTCGCCGCCGCTACATCTACATTTACAATACCGCCGCAAGGACCCTGAGAGTTAATAGGAAGTACCGTAATATCAGGAACAATCATACAATTGCCTGAACAAGGATTACAATTACCTCTGCAGTCTGCATCACACGGATTATCCATACAAACATAAACTACACCAGTAGCACTTAGTATTGTACAAGGGCAATCTACTTTATATTTTACATTCCAAAGCTTACCTTGTTCATAATAATTTAAAGTAGTTACCGTAAGAACTCCATCCGCAGTTATTGTTGCTGACACTCCCGGGGTTTCTACCGAAACTAATGAATATATAGGAGTACATCCAACACAAGCATCTACATTATTTAAAGGCGCCAAATCTAATACAAACGAATCACCACAAGGTGTAGGGGCGTCATCGCAACCTATAATCATGCTATGTACCTGTAAACAATCAGTACAAGGATTAGCTGCCGGTATTATTGTAGGACTACATCCACATCCCATATCGTAAATTTTTTCTTATTTTGGAAAAAAGCCGGGCCATAAAGACCCGACCATATAAAATATCAAACCCTAAATTTTAAACTCTACAGTCAATGTTAACTGTTTGATCCTTGAATGAACCGTTCGGCAACTCTACTCTAACATTATAAGTATTAGGTTGAGGGATATTAACCCAAGTGTAACTTCCAACTCCATCAAATACTAAGCTTGTATTTACAAATACCTTGTTAGCTACTTGAGGTACATTGTTATCAGTTACTCTCAAATCTCCAATACCATTTCCTCCATTACCTGATCTACAATTGAAGTCTATAACAAAGTTACCTAAAACATCCTCAGCACAATTTATAGTATCGTAAGTACTTATTGTAGTTTCCGGGCAAGAATTAGGTGCCGCCGGTCTTGCAGCGAATCTAACTGTTGTATTAGGATACTCAACTTCAACTTGAACTGATTGTGATGTTCCTGGGAGTAAAGTTACTTCAGGACGTAACACTTGATTATTAGCTCCGTAGAAAGAAATTATTGTAGTAAATGCTTCGTTGTTAGTCATGTACACATCAATTTCCGAAGGAGATAGGCATGTAATAGGATCAATAACTATCTGGTTGTAGTCAATATCTTGGCAACAAACAATAAGTTCCCCTACCTTACTAACTCTGCAAGCAGGATTGGATTGTACAAAAAAGTCATAGTCAAATAGCACCCCAGAATTTGCCGGAACTATAGTAAATGAATTTCCAGATGCGTAGTAAGTATTAGCGTTCATTGAAATTTCCGCCAACTCTCTGAAATTATTTTCAAATCTCACGAAAGCACCTGATCCCGAACAACCCGTAGTTACTAGTAATCTCTCACTTGCTACATAATCATCTAAATCTAAGATTTGTTCAGTAGTATGCTCACATCCATCGGCTAGAGTTACTTTTACTTCGTAGGTAGCACTTTGCGCAGGTACGTTTGGTACAGTTACACTAGATCCTAAGAAAGTTCCGGTAACAACTGGGTCAATACCGTTGTCTATTTCGTAAACTTTAGTACCCGTAGCAGCATTTACTGTCTGTATTTGAATTGAAATATCACCGGCAGTATAACAAGTATCTACAATAAAATCGAAACTTGAAGTAAATGGATCACATGTTCCAGGTACTGTTACCAATGATGTAGCGCACTCTGCTAATTTAGGCTTCAATCCTACTGAGGTTACTTCTTCTGTATGGGTGTACATAGTGCCGTTAGGTATTAGTACTCCTGTATTTAGCAAAGTATATTCAGTCGCCGTAGCCACTCCGTTGATATAAAGTACATACTTTACCGCCGGAGATGCTGCCGTCATCACATCGCATCTTAGGCTTACCTCATCGAAAGTAACTTTCTTACAGCAATCGCTTAGAGTGAAATCTATACCAATTTCAGGATCGAAAGTTAACTTGGTTGGAACCCCACCGAAGCCATGACAGCTATAAGGTACAAAGGATAACCAACAAGTACAACTTGGTAAAGCCCAATAGTATTTGCCATATAACAATCCTTCCGCAGGAGTTTCCAACTTAGTATTGAAAATATTTGAACTTCCGGCGGAACCTACTAGATCCATCCATGCAGTATCAATTATAGTAGCAGCCCCAATAACAGGAGTGTCACCTCGATACCAAGTCAATTTAGGCTTCTTGCAGTTGTTACTCTTTACTAATTCAAAGGACTTACTTGACATATTAAGTGAAGTTAAAATACCAAGACCATTAACGTCATTAGGTATAACTACCACATTAGACGCCGGTAATGTTGATATACATCCATTTTCTAAAGTAAGGGCTCCGTTAGAAGCTAATTTTATAGTAGTCTTTATATGAGTCTTCAGTGAACCTCCTATATTGTAAATTTGTCCGGGTACTGCTACCTGAGTAAACTCAATTTTAGGAGTTTGTAGTATAGTGTAGTTGTCATCGTTAGTCATGTCTACAGTAACGGTTCTAGTATTAATGAACGGTCCTGTAGGGCCTCCATACTCTTCTACTATAATTACATCAAACTTACCTGACACTGGAAGTACCTGATCTTGGAAAGCACTAAGTAAAGGTTTATTCAGGAATTGCGCCCAAGATGCAGATTGAGATCCACCTCTTAGTTGCAGTTCCGCATCAAATTTTACATGATATGAACCGTCCGCCGTAGGGTTATTTAATTTCAAACCTACTGAAATATCCTCACATCCACAACAATCCTTAGTAGTTAGAGTAGCCTCCAGATCACAATTTGCATCTAGTTTATTTACTACCAACAAATCTCCGCAAGGTGTAAAGTTACCGCAGTTAGGGTCCCCATCTGCACAAGGTTTACATTTACCTCCCTCACACTCACAATTAGGTCCGCAATCAATATCAGAATCACAATCAATAGCATCGCAAGGATTACCCTCACACTTACCATCTTTACATATACATCCGTCAGGACAAAGTTCTCCGTTAGCGCATGCATAAGATTGACAAGATACACAACTTTGTTTACCTTTATCGCATCCGCAATCTACGCCTGGACAATCATTTCCATCCACACAGTTACCTAAGCAAGGTGAGCTGATACAGAATTCTTCATCTATACAATCACATCCCGCAGCAAACTTACAAGCGTCACATCCTAGTGATTCACACTCTACACATTGTCCTTGGTAGCATGCACATCCAGGAGGACAGTCTGATACAGCACTACAATCTCCGCCGCAAGATTTCTTCTCACAATCAGATCCATTGCAGTAACAGCCGTTCACATTAGTACAGTCATTAGTAGAACAATCTAGCGAAGAACATGGTACACAATTTCCGTCTTGGCAACCGCAACCTTCTCCACAATCAAATCCGTCATTACAAGCTCCTGCACATGGATTAGGTTTGCACTGACCATTATCGCAGTAGCAACCATCACCACAATCATTATTCTCATCACAAGATCCTGAACAAGGCGCACAATAGCAATTATCTTGATCTAATCTAATACACTGTTCAGCTCGTGGGCAAGACGGATCATCACAATCGCATTCTTTTACACAACATGGGTTTCCTGGGATTCTAATAAATCCTGGAGGGCATACCACATCTACACAGCCTCCATCGTTACATGTTTGGCAAGTACCGCAATCTGTATCTCTTATACAGTCAGGTCTTGGGATACAGTTTCCTGTTGTTACATCTAATATAAATCCTTCGCAACAAGCACAGGTATCTCCTACACAACACTCGTTAGCTCCGGTACAATCTGTATTAGAGAAGCACTCCACACAATCCCCAGTTTGAGCATCGCAATGCAAACAATCTTTTGGAACACAACCATTAGGTGTGCAAACAAAACATGGGGGACATGGGTGTGTGTCGTCACACTCTGAGCAATTACCTTTTGAATCTACATAAGGCATGCCTGGAGGACATTCGCAGTTACCGGTAACACATATTTGGTTTTTTGGGCATGGATGTGTTTCATCACACTCGCCGCATATACCATCTTCTAAACAAAATTCATTTGAGTTACATGTAGAAATACACATACCCATGACACAACTTTCGCAGTCTGGGCAATCGGCATCTAAATCACATGGACAAATTTTAATACGTTCTGGCTCGCATAAAGCACAATCATCCGTACAGTCTATAACTACGTATAAACAGGGATCTGGACAATCCTCTGGAATTTCAATTGTCAAGGTTTTCCCATCCACTACACCGCAACGTACATTAGCGCACTCCGGTTTTTCCCAAGTGATTGTTGGGTTTTTACAGGCGGCGCCATTTTGAGTAATGCTGGATAGACTTATTTCGTATATTCTCTTATCTTTGGCCATGTCTGATGACTTGTTTTATTTGCGTTTAAAAAGTATATCCCTCGTTGGAAAGGTCTATAGGTGTATCTATTTTGCAGTTACCCTGCGGAAGCCCTTGTAATAAGCTTAAATCAACTTCATCTCCTAAAATATCCACATCAAATCCTTCATCTATAAGGATAGTACTACTACCCACTTTAAGTTCTGCACATTTTTGATCTACATTATAAGATAGACCTATCCCACATTTCATTAAATTGGATATAGCGGACACGGATAAGTTACATTCTAACAATTTTGCGTATACATCAAAGTTTATATCGCAAACTATATTCTTAACCGAGGCACTTAAAGTAGTATCACATTTGATTTCCTCTATAAGCGCATTAAACTGTATTTTACATTGCTCTACGTCTTTTATAAACGCTGTATAACTTAAACCACAATTTACTTTTTCAATATCAACATTTATATCGTAACAATTCTCATTCTTAGCTTTTGATATAACTGTTAGCGTGTATAATATTTGATTGTAATCTTGTACTTTATTTACAGATAATGCGTACAGTAATTTATATGCCTCTGTAACATTCGATACGGTAAACCCTAATTTTGGCATGACCCAATACATTCGGGACTCCCAGTCTTCAAAAGATACACAACCTGGGTGGGTTAATAACCAAGATTCTAAATTAGAATTATCAGTTATGATATCACATCTTTGGGGATCGTTTACACAGTTAATATTGGTTATATTGAGTGCATTTTCGATCATATTTTGCACTTCATTAGTGCATAAACAGTACGATACCCCGCCCCTTATTATACTATTGTTATACCGTTGTAAAACATCTCTGTAAAGTAATAACAAATTCCGGTCAGTTTTGCACAGTATCGGTTTAGAAAAACCCCACTTTTTATAGCACAACCACTCTTCAGAATCTTTTGATACTCGCTCTTCAATAGAATAAATAACATCATTAACC
>JABXJQ010000179.1_pt1 | contig 10271 bp, 13 predicted proteins | sample 7436221 | NCBI WGS metagenome assembly JABXJQ01 (sample SAMN14395755, study PRJNA613071) | wetland metagenome | isolation source: water sample H0 from high-altitude wetland | place: Chile: Salar de Huasco, high-altitude wetland | collected 2015-11-10
TATATATATATATATATATATTGTAACACCCCCTCCCAGGTCTACCCAAAGTAACCATGCCAATCGGGGTAAAAATGAGGAGAGATGCTATTACAATTAGTTTAGACCTCCTATGTCACCTTAAGGAAGTGGAATCGATGAAACATCACATACAATCATCCAACTTCATCAATAGACCCATGAGGAGACAAGTCAGCTACTCAAACAGCTTGTCCCTGGGTCCCACTGCTATTCTGCATCTCTTATGCCATAGTATCTCTCATGATATGGGCAAGGGAGTGACCAACAACTCAAAGTCATTCTCACTGGCTTTCCTGCTAGTGACTATGGTTTAGAATTGCCAGTTCTGTGCCAGCGACTCTGGGATTTGAGCCACTTTTCTAGCCTAGTGTCCTGGCCTCTTCCCAAAACTTGTTGTAACTTTTAGAGATCATAAAAAACATGATAACCATGCTGATCAATAAAAAATCACCCTCAGGACTAGGCCTGAGGATTCCCAACCGGGACTGGCATTCTGTCAAACACTTGGCATAAATTCAACCTACATGTCTAGGATACAAGAATAACATTAATGACTGAAACAACTGATGAAATATAACTAGAAGGATCACCTCCTTCCCATTGAACTACTACATCATCAATTAGATCTTGCATCCATCCATTTAACAGTTACAAGAAATACATGAAATAACCATGACATAAACCAGTCACACAACCATGCTTATAACCAACATTAAACCATGTAAATATCATAGATATGAAAGCCATTCAATCCACATATAAATCAGTGAAAAAGTAAGAGAAATTAGCTTTTATTAATCACAGGCAAATCTGACCAGGTTCGGGACTTCCACGTACCACTCGACCATAGACATGGCTGAACCAAATCTCTCTTTCATCCAGTCATCCCTGTGCCATATTCCAAGCATGAATGTTGGATCTCATAGAACAACCAATCCAAGAACAACCAAGGGAATCAAAAAGTTAAAACATCTCCACCCTCATCAAACCATGATCACACCGAGACTGGTGCTCCGATCATAACTTAACAGAACTTGGAATGCCATCTAGAATCCATCACTATCTTTGAGGAATTTTCTATCTCCTTTTCTCTTAGGTTTTATTGCAATCCAAACCCCGATCAATAGGCCCTAAAGCGAGACTAATCCCTTAGACTTTACCGTGTATCCTGCCAAAACCAGTCAAGGGTTTCCTAAGCCTTTGGGAATGAACCTTGAGACCAACTCCACCCTGGATTTTGAAATCCATCCGACAATTCCAAAGCTCCAAAACAAAATAGACATCCCAACATACCATGGCATCCAGAAAAAGGCTAGGCTAGGCTCAAAACCATTATCATAATCCAACAAAACCATGCCATCGAGAGCAAGAGAACCATAAACCAACATGCAAAGCCATGCATGTCCAAACTAGCTAGGAAATCACACATGCAAAAGGTTACCTGCAAGTATTCCCATTGAAGTTGTTTGATTTTTCTTTCCTTTCCTTGTTCCTTTCTTGCTTTTCCTTTCCTTTCGTTGCCTTCCCTTTCCTTTGCTTCAAACTAGAGTGCTCCAAGAAAACTCTAAGTGACCAAGAGAGTGAGTGAGAGAGAGAAGAATGAGAGAGCTCTAGACTTGAACTTGATAAAAAGCCTTGAACTAATCCTCATAATCCTTTTTATGCATGAGGCCTCTAATTTCTTCATTTTCCATTATTTCCTTTAATTTCTTCCTCACTTGCAGCCTATGACCTTTTACCTTCCCTTTCTCCTAATTTCCCTTATTTTCATAAATAAATGTGCCAAATTGCATTTTTTTCCTCAGCCTTTGCCAATTTTCCTTAGCCAAACACACACATCCGGTTATGCCCACTAGGATATATTTGCCCAACATTCAACTTGGAATAAGTGTCCCTTAACTGTGGTATTATTTTGCATTTATGAACTTTTATTACATGAACTTTTCACTAGGGATATTAGAGAAACCTCCCCCTTGGGGAACACCGTGCTCGGTGTTGAACCACACCAAGACCTCATCAAAACTAGTGAAAAGAAAACATAATTCCCTTGGAACTATATAAATTAGCTCATTTTAGTATTTACAATGAAAGATCTGCTCAAAAGAAAAATGTCATGACAACATGACAAGATAACAACCATAATAATATGAAACCCATACCTCTTATTGGAGCTTTATAACTTAGCTCATGGTGGTATTTACATCCATATACATGTACATACATATACCAAAACATCAACAAAACATATGCCAAACATATACCAACATCAAACCAAAACTGCTTTGCCTTAACTGACAAGTAACGAAGGATAAAGGGCATGCATTTGATCTGCCATCTCCCATGTAGCTTCTTGAGGCCCAAAGTGCTTCCACTGCACTTTAAATTTCTCTATGGCTTTGTTCTTGAGCATGAGATGTTTCCGCTGCAATATGCACTAAGGTTTTGGCTGGAACTCTCCTTCTTTCTCCACCTGCAATACAGACCAATCAATAACATGATCAACATCCTTTATATACTTCTTAGGCAATAACATATGGAAAACAACATGGACTTTCACTGTTGGATGCATTGCAATTCGATATGCCACTGGTCCAATCCTCTCAAGGATCTCAAAAGGCCTACAATACCATGGTGCCAACTTGGCACATGAACCAATCCTCAAAGATCTTTTCCCGGGCTTGATGCGCAAATACACATGCTCCCCAACCTGAAACTCTTTGAACACCATGTACTAATATGCATAAATTTTCTGTGTATCATGTGTTATGTTTAGATTCTTCTTTATAACTTATATTTCCTACTCCATGTTTGCCAACATGTCTGATCCAATAAGTACCATGTTCACTAGATCACTCCAACTGATGGGAGTGTTACAACTCGCCCATATAATGCCTCGAAAGGACTCATCCTCAATGACTCATGATAACCATTGTTGTATATGAACTCAACCAATGGTATATAGTCTTCCCACTTCCTCTATTGGTGCATTACGTACATCCTCATCATATCTGTCAAGATCCTGTTGACCCTCACTATCTGACCATCTGTATATGGATGATAAATTGTGCTGAAGGCCAAATCTGTACCCAAGCCTGCAAATAGCTCATTCCAAAACTTGGAAGTGAAATTTGAATCTCTATTCAACACACTCTTCTTTGGAACACCATGTAGTCTCACTATCTTTGTGATGAACATCTGTGCTACCTCACTAGCTGAATATGTAGTCTTTACTGGAATGAAGTGAGCTACCTTGATCAACCTGTCGACCATGACCATAATAGATTCATGTTGCTTCATTATCATCGGAAGACCTGTGATTAAATCCATGGAAATGACCTTCCATTTCCATTCTGGAATCACTATAGGTTGTAATAGACCACCTGGATGCTTTCACTTCACCTTTACCTATTGAAAATCTAAGCATCTAGCCACGAAATCAACCACTTCTTTCTTCATATTTGGCCAATAATAGAACTTCTTTATCGCCATCAATTTCTTCTAATATCCTAGATGAACTGAATAGGGTTTCACATGAAACTCCCTCAAGATAAGCTTCTTGAGCTCACTGCAATTTGACACATAGATCCTATCTCGAAACCTCACCAAGCCATCTGCCATGAGACGATAGTTTACATCCTGATCCCTTGTGATTGTACCTACACCTGTACCTGTACTTGTACCTGTGCTCTGTTGTAACCTGTGCATGATCTCCATGTAGTTATCATCCTGTTGACCTACCTGGAATATCCTATCCTAGAACTCTGTCTCATAAGAGATTATAATTGTTATATGATTTACCCATACCTTCCTTCTAAGAGCATATGCAAACCGGTTCTCTTTCCCTTTGATCTATCTAATCTCGAAGTCAAACTCAATGAGGGTAGCCAACCATCTAACTTGCCTGGCATTTAGATTCGACTGGTCAAACAAATACCTCAACCCACTGTGATTGCTCATCAATGTGAACCTCCTGCCCAAAAGATAATGTCTCCACATCTTTAATGCATGTATAAACGATGCTAGCTCAAGATCACGCATTAGATAGTTTTTCTCATGCTCATTCAATTTTCATGACTCATAGCACACTATCTGTCCTTCTTTCATGAGAACTCCACCATGTCCCCTTTTGCAAGCATCTTTACACACGACAAACTCTTGGTCCAGATCCGCAATCGTTAGCATTGGTGCATATGTCAACAACTGCTTAAGCTGCTCAAAACTGTCTTCACATTCTCCCATCCATTCAAACTTCTTACCTTTCCACTACAATGATGTGATAGGATATGTAATGCGTGAGAGTTTCCCGATGAACCCCTTGTAGTAACCTACCAATCCCATGAATAATCTCACCTCATCTACATTCTTAGGAGCTTTCCATTCCCTGATGGCCCTTATCTTTTCTGGATCTATTGTTATGCCTTCCTTGGAGACAACATGTCCCAAGTAATGTACTTTAGTTTGAAATAAGCTACACTTGCTAAGTTTAGCATACAATTGATGCTCTCTTAGCAATCTCAACATTGCTGCTAAGTGTTCGGCATGTTCCTCATCATTCTTAGAATATACCAGTATGTAATCAATGAATACAATAACAAACTTGTCCAAATAAGGATGCAACACACTATTCATAAAACACATGAATGTAGCTAGAGGATTAATTGAGCCAAATGGAAGAATAAAAAACTCATAATGCTCATACCTGGTCCTGAATGTAGTCTTGAATATATCCTCTTCTTTGATGTGTACCTGATGGTATCTTGATCTCAAGTCGATCTTAGAGAACACTACTACTCCCTTTGGTTGATCGAACAAGTCATCAATCCTTGGCAAAAAATATGTGTTCTTGATGGTCACTTTGTTTAGTTACCTGTAGTCAATGTAAAATCTAAGAGTACCATCTTTCTTCTTTATGAAAAACACTAGTGTGCCCCAAGGTGATACACTAGTTCCGATATATCCTTTGTCCAACATTTCCTTTAATTGCAACTTCAACTCTACCAACTCAGGTGTGCTCATCCTATCAGGTGCTTTTGATGCTGGAGTTGCCCCTAGCATCAACTCAATAGAAAAGTCTACCTCCCAGTGAAGTGGCAACTCTGAAATGTCCTCAGGAAATACATCTCGAAATTGTTGCAAAACTAGATACCTTCTCAACACATCAACATCCTCAACCTCCTTACTCTTTTCACTAGAAATGTGCACTGCAAACATCACACAACCTTTTCTGCAACTACGCTTAGCTTGCATAAAGTGGTAACCATCCTCACTGATGTAGGCTTCTTATTTCCTTGCAAGGTCCTCTTTTCCCCACAATCATCCACACTCTCAATGGCCTTGTCGAAGCAATCCACTTTGGTTATGTGAAGGTATATCCAATCTATACCCAAAAGCATAATATACAATCCCAATGAAATTACGTTCAAATGCGCTATTGTAGGCATACCATTTAACTCAAATGCACAAGCTCTTACCCTATGGTGAAATCACTTCTTTGTACCTATAACCAACTATACCAACCAAGATTCAACATGCACTTCTTTTCTTAAACCACACTTATCCACCAGGTTAGGATTAATATAACTATAGTTAGATCCATTATCAATCAAAATAGAAACAACTTGATGACAAATCTTACCGTCCATCTCAATGATCGATGCCTGATGATCTGTCTGCCTGTTGCCCACAATTGCAATCCGAGGAATGTTATGACAAACATCACCAACTGTATACACCTCCTGAGCACTATAGGTCTGGGGTCTACCACCACTTTGATACTGTGGACAATCCCTCTTATGATGATCCTTAACACTACAATGGTTCCTTACCACCACCTCTAGCTTGTTGCTCTCCATGCCCCTTCTCCGCTGCGTTGAATCTCATGTAAGGAATTTGCATTATCTTTCTCGCTTGCATTTTGAGGTCTTCCTCTCTTTGGTGGCCATTTTCCTTTATCTTTGTCGTTTCTTTTCAAGTCATGCTTCGGCTCAACTTTGCACTTCGATTGCTCATAACAATGCTTCAAATTTTGGATGGCCTTTTCCAATGATCTAGGCTCATCGAACTCAATACGTTCCCTGTATGCAACTAGAAACCCTCTGATGAATCTGTGAACCTTGGCCTTTTCCTCTCTGAGGTAAGGCACATATCTCAACAACTCCAAAAATCTGCTAGTATACTCCTCATTTGTCATAGAACCCATCTGCAACTCATAAAACTCCTTAGCTTTGTCATCATAATACCTCAGACAAGTAATTCTTCTTGAAGAGCCTTTAAAAAGCATGCCAAGTCAAATCATCTTCATGTATGCCCTTGAAATTATTCATGCCTTCCCACCAAATATCTGCATTACCTTTGAGACTGAAAATGGCCATCCTTGCTTTCATGTTTTCTAAGTAATCATGCAATCTAAAGGATTTTCCGCATGCCAAGCAACCAAGTCTCCACATCCTGTGATTTATTCATCTCTCCATCAAAGGTAGGTGGCTTTGCCTTCTTGAACTCATCTGAAAAATATACCCTATCATTCCTCTTGTACGGATGATAATGATGATGATTGTGATGTCTATCAGAACCAGAACTAGAGTAATACATGTGTCCAATACCTCTCCCATCCAGAGTGTCCAACAACCTGCCATCTTTGATAGTGTCATATCTATCTAACCTATGTCTATTATGATACCTTCTACCATATTCCCCATTATTCCTATCCTCATGTCCATGGATGATCTGAAGAGGTCCCTGTTGCTGCAAATTTGAAAAACTTTGAAATAATATCACATTCACCTTTGCTCATTTGTCTTGTCCCTGCACGATTTTGTCATTATCTGCTTTGCAAATTCTTATTTCTTCCTTTAGGCTTCTCAAGATTTCTGCTAAGTCAGAAGAGTGCCCCACACGATGCTACCCATATGATTCATAGGGAGATTCTATATAGTCTACCACCTTGCTAGCTATCTGATCTCTTTCCTGCAAGGCATACTATGTCAGCTAAACCAAATCACCACAAATCAACATACCTTAGCATACTTCGGGGAGGATGCCTTGTCTACAAGATCATCAAATCAATGTGATGCATGTACAACATAACCATAATAACATATAGACATATATCAATAAGTACATCATCGCATAACCATCATACTAACTAAGTTCCAGTCATTAATGCAAGGCCATATCAACAATGCATGCAATGACCTCATGCATGACAACAACTGATACTCTAGTATACACATTTCCTCATGCAACTATCCACCTGCATAAGCAATACCTAATCAACTACACATACACATAACGCATGTAGTCGAGCATAAGTGATCAATTCTTGTAATCAACCTACAAGTCTGATGCATGTAGTCAAATAACCAAGAATGCAATCCAACATACAAGAATGTAATCAAGCTGCATATAATTGTATAACCCTCATATACTCATGACAATGCATTCCATAAAATTGACATCAAGTTCCTCATGATAACCTTACTTCTACCATGATCAATATGATACAGTGCAAGAAGCACATGGAACACGTGTAAGAGCTACACATGCAACTGACATGCATGAATGAACAACACATTCACCATATCTGTAGCACTAGATATGACCCAAAGAGAGTGTAACCATGCTCTAATACCAATCTATAACACCCCCTCCTAGGTCTACCCAAAGTAACTATGCCAACCGGGGTAAACATGATGAGAGATGCTACTACAATCAAATTTGACCATATATTTCATGTTAAGGAAGTGGAATCGAAAGAATATCACATACAGTCATCCAACATCATCAATAGATCCCTCAAGAGACAAATCAGTAACTCAGACAACCTGTCCCTGGGTCCCACTGCTATTCTGCAGCTCTTAGGCCATAGTCACTCTCATTCTATGGGAAAGGGAGTGACTAACAACTCAAAGTCACTCTCACAGGCTTGCCTACCAGTGACTGTGGTCTAGAGTTTCCAGTTTCGTGCCATCGACTCTGGGATTTGAACCACTTTTCTAGCCCAAAATCCTGGCCTCTATCTAGAACTTGTTGTAACTTTCAGAAATAATTAAAACATGATAACCATGTTGATAAATCAAAAATCACCCTCAGGACTAGGCCTGAGCACCCCTAACTGAGACTGACATTTTGTCAAACACTTGACATAAATTCAACCTACAGGTATATGATACAAGTCAAAGCATAAATGACTAAAACAACTAATGAAATATAACCAGAAGGATAACCCCCTTCCCCATTGAACTACTACATCATCAATTAGGTCTTTCATCAATCCATTTAATAGTTACAAGTAAATACATGAAATAACCATGACATAAACTAGTCACACAACCATGCTTATAACCAACAATAAACCATGTAAATATCAGAGATATGACAATCATTAAATCCACATATAAATCAATGCAAAAGTAAGAGAACTTAACTTTTATTAATCATAAGCAAATCTGACCAGGTTCGGGACTTCCACGTACCACCTGATCATAGACATGGCTGAACCAAATCAGCCTTTTAGCTAATCACTGCTGTGCCATATTCCAAGCATGAATGTCAGATCTCATAGAACAACTAATCCAAGAACAACCAAGGGAATCCAGAGGTTAAACCACCTCCACCCTCATCAAACTGCGATCACACTAAGACCGGTGCTCTGATCACAACCGAACAGAACTTGGAATGCCATTTAGAATTCATCACCATCCTTGAGGAATTTTCCATCTCCTTGTCTCTCGGGATTTACCACAATCCAAACCTGGATCACTAGGCCCTAAAGCGAGACTGCTTCCTCAAGTTTTACCGTGTATCTCGCTAAAACTGGTTAAGGGATTCCTAGGCCTTTGGGAATGAACCTTGAGACCATCTTCGCCCCAGATTCTGAAATGCATCCAACAATTCCAAAGTTCCAAAACTGAAATAAACATTCCAACATACCATGGCATCCGAAAAAAGGCTAGGCTAGGCTCAAAACCACTTTCTTAACCCGGCAAGACCATGCCACCGAAAACAAGATAACCATACACCAACATGAAAAGCCATGCATGTCCAAACCAGCTAGGAAATCACACATGCAAAAGGTTACCTGCAAGTATTCTCACTAAAGCTGCTTGATCCTGTTTTCCTTTCCTTGTTCCGTGCTTTCTTTTCCTTTATTTTCCTTTCCTTTGCTCCAAACTAGAGTGCTCCAAGGGAACTCTAAATGACCAAGAGAGTGAGAGAGAGAGAGAATAATGAGGGAGCTCTAGACTTGAACTTGAAAAAACGCCATGAACTGATCCTCATAAGCCTTTTTATGCATGAGGCCTCTAATTTTTTCATTTTTCATTATTTTCCTTCAATTTCCCATTCACATGCAACATGTGACCTTTTACCTTCCTTTTCTCCTAATTTCCTTTATTTTCATAAATAAATGTGCCAAAATTCCTTTTTTCCTTTTAATGCCTTTGCCAATTTTCCCTAGCCAAAAAAAACACATCCAATGATGCCCACTAGGATATATTTGACTTTATTAACTTTTATTACATGAAATTTTCACCAGGATTGTTACACACACACACACACACATATTTCTAATGAATCCTTAAACAATCCTTTCTCTTTTAAAATGAAACTCATACAACGTTTGTACGATACACGTGTAGATTGGAAACAGTGGTTTGAAAATATCACGCACTCTGAGAGTAAATGAATAGAAAAATTGATGGGGTGATGAGTGAAAAATATTACATAGTCTAAGGCTTGAAAAATATAAAGCAACGACTAGCGAAAAGCGACTGTTGTTACGTGCAACGGGAGGCCCTACGATAGGGGCACTGTAGTGGTAGTAGTTGCGGTTGGGTTGGTTACAGTTCAAACTGATAGAGCGGTAAGGGGAAACAAATGTAGACATAGTGGTAGTGTAGCAAAAATGCAACGGTTGAGGCAACGACAAAATGGTCTGGTGGCAGCTCATGGGGAGCGACCATGATGACGACCTAACGACTTGTGAGAAGCCTAACTACTGCAGTGGAGGGGTTCCGATGGGTGACAAAGGTTGCTCTTTTTGTTCGTTTTTTTTAAATTATTTTTTTAATAACTTTTTTTTAAAATTATATATATAGATATATATAACTCTGACTTTGTTCTAACTTTTTTTTAAACTATGTTTTATTTTTATTTTAATTTTTATTGTGTTTTTTTTCCTTTTTTTCTTTTTTTCTTTTTATAGTATTTTTTTCCCTCTAATATGTTTTTTTTTTCTATATATATATATA
>JABXJQ010000180.1_pt1 | contig 10247 bp, 9 predicted proteins | sample 7436221 | NCBI WGS metagenome assembly JABXJQ01 (sample SAMN14395755, study PRJNA613071) | wetland metagenome | isolation source: water sample H0 from high-altitude wetland | place: Chile: Salar de Huasco, high-altitude wetland | collected 2015-11-10
ATAGATCTATATTGCTGCAGCTCATGAGTAGAACTTATTACCAATGGTATTTTTATCTCCTAATACTTTTTACTTATGTGTAAAGCGATAAATCATTTTCAGTTATTTATATATGAAAGTTTGAATGTTTAGTTGTCATTATTGCACTTCTGTATGGTGATAACTTACTTTTTATGTTGAATATGTGAATAAATCTTATGTGATATATTTCTCATAATTGTTTCGGCTAACTTCTTATATGAAACAACTCATTTTTAAATGGATTCTTTTCTCATGATGGTTGAATGATTTTCATTAGCAATTGCTTTTAGAAATTATTTTAGATCGCATAAGCAACCGTTACTCCTGGGATAGTTTAGAGTTAAATGTTTTCTTTGATAACAATAGATTGGAAATGATAGTTAAAATATAGATTAGCTTTAGAACAAGCATTCACCCCATAAAACCTCAGAAAGAAAAACATCATCCCATTAGCACACACATCATAAACAGATTGGGGAACTGGTCCCATCATCCCTAGTCGAAGCCACTATTCCAAACGGAAAAGGAGCTACATTAAGGTCTGGATCGGGTGGTTATCCCCCTTGTTGTAGATCCGATTTTTCCAGCCTTCGACATATTTGGTGCTAGAAGGAGGGCCTGACTGTGAATGGCAAATAAATCTACATCTTCACGCCATTATAAGACTAAAACTCCCTCACCATCACCCTCAACTTCTCATTCGCATGATAAATCTTCCATCACTGAAGAAAGAGTTGAAAAGAAAAATACAGAGCACATTACTGAAATCTAAAAATAAATATTACAAAAATAGATGACAAGGTTTAAACGACTTGCCTCATTTTAAGCAAAACTAAACTAAAACAAAAATAAATTGTGTCTATGATAAATCTTGCATATGATCTTTTAGATCGCAAATCTCCAGCATTGATTTCAAGAGCGTTGGTTGGCCGACTTCAACTTTTAACTTCCCTGCAAATATGGCGTTGGCAAGAGCTGGCACTATCTTCTTGGTAGAAGTTATGAGGCATTTTAGGGTCATCCATTGGCTATGTGGTTTTACCAGGTACTACTAGTATGTCTCCCAGTTTAACTTGTTTCCCTGTTTAATCGCCTCTACCCTTTCCTCTCTTGTTCATTTCCACACTATTTGAAGTTGTTGTGCTTTTGGAAGGAAGATTGGGGTGGTCTCTACTACCAAATTGGCCTTGTGCAAGTTTTCATTTATGCACTCAATGATGTTGTTCGCTACTACCGATGCCTTTTCCATTGCCTACTCTGCTTCTTTTAACTGAGAATCCCATTTTGGGAATAAAATATCTTTATGTGATTCATCAATTCTAGGCATGTCTGCTCTTTTCCCTTCTTCGGATCTCTCCCAATTCAAGAAGTCTGAGACCTTCTTAAAAATTGAATCGTATTCAAGTCGCAATTCTACGACTTGATTAGTAATATTATCACTTGTTTCGCAATGGGAATTCCATTGCGAAATCTTCTGGCATAGTAATTATTTTTGTTGCAAAAGCTGAGAATTAAGAGCAAGTGCTTCTGTGATGAACTCCCCAATTTTGGGATCGTCTTTATGCAGTTATATCATATCTTGTAGCTAGTTTTCTTTGTTGTCCAAACTACTTTGATGTGCCAATTGCGGCTGCTGGAAGTCTTCATGAAGTTTTGCTAGCTGTGATTTTGCTTCTTAATTGATGTTGACTTGTTGTAATTGTTGTTCCAAAAACAAAATCCTATCCTCTCTCTCTTTAAGTAACAATTGAACTTCTGTTGCTTTATCAATAGTTGTTGAAGTGTATGCTCCTACGATCTATGAGAGCTTAGTTAGATTTTCTGATGGGTCTATAGTGGAGTCTTTCAAGGAACGTCCAGAGGTTCATCCTTGGGAATGAGGACGGCATCCAGCTTTATTTTCTTTCATTTCCTTCTGACAACAGCCTTATGTTGAGACCTATAAAATACATCTAGAGGAGGAATTTCCTCTATTATTAGTACAATTTTAGATGAGGGAGCAATAGGAATGTGCTCTGTTTCCTAAGTATTTACAACCCTTTCTATTACCATCTCCGTAATCATCTCTTTTGGATTTGTTGGAGTCGCTAGAGTTTGTTCCTCTATGCTCAGAATATTATTAAAATTTTCCCATTCCCCTTCTAGATCAATTACAAGTGCCTTTGTTGGCTTTGTAAGAGGAGTAGGAACTTCAGCTTGTTTTGGGGACAAAGTGTGCTGATCAGGTTTTTCGGTAGATTGAGCCATGTCTTTAATTGACCCCTCGCTTCTCCTATGTTCACTCATGCACTGATCACCGAACTTCTTAACTAATTCTTTTTAAGAACTTGTTTAGACATGTCTTTTGGTCCTTCACTTATGCTAACACTGGGAGTAGGCTTGCTTATTGGTTCGATGATCAATTGTTCCAATGGGACCTTTGATAACCTTTATTTTCTGTAATTGTCGAACTTTTGGAGATTTTCTCGGTCAAAAATAGTTTGTGCCATATGTTGAACCTCCCTGAAAGTGTTCTTCTACAGAAAAACATTGTCAAAGGGATCTTCTTCATTGGAAAACACTTTTATTATTACCATTTTAGTAAATTTACTTACAACACCAAAGGGATCATATTGCCTCCCCGGGAACTTTGGTAGTTGTAAACATAACATATTATCAATTTATTTGAAAGCGTGACCTAATTCATGCAATGCAAAGGCTCTGCATACTACAGGAAATTGCGGCCAAATGGCCTTCTTGGAGTCTTTCAGTACCTTATTCCCCCCCCCCCCTCCACAAGTTTGATAAGCGATTTCCCTGGCCGTTAGTTTGCTGGGGACGTAAAGAGGTAGCACATGGGATGAAGCAATGCTACCAAACACTCTTATATATGTGAACAACTCTTCCCCAAACTACCTTGCCACGGTGAGAATATCCACTTCAGCCTCTAGGGAAAACCTTGGGGCATCTCGGTTATAGAGAATTTTATAAATAGGGAGCATAAATAGATGACAAATTTTGAAGAAATGTGGGATGAAATTGGATTCCCACAATACTTTATGATAAATCTGAATGGGAACTGGAATCTGTACCGTCCACTTCCATCCCATAATAGGAAAGTCGGAAACAAAACAAATAGCATCCATGACATAGTCACTAAAAAGGAATGGAGGGTAAGTCCTCGAAGCAAAGCTTCTTTTAGTTCTGTATCCTGAAATTGTAGCGGCTAAATTGTCCGACAGAATTTGGGCCCAATCCATTATTGTGGCATTGGTGGCCACATCCAATAGAGGTAGCCATTCTGATGAAAACTTGTTGATCTCTAGTTTCCCAAACAGTCTACATAACATTGCAATAGAAAAACAGTAAGGAGAATAGAGAGATCCAGTGGCGTACATACCATTTTTATCCTTCTTCAATCTTTCTTCATTACTTGACTAGTGCTTTGTGCATTTCGACAAGTCTTCATTCTCCTTGGTGAATTTTTCTACAAATTGCTTGTTGTAGCTAGCCTAGGGTTCTGGTAAGTGGTACATATGCCTCAAATTGTTTGGAGTGAATGACCCCATTACTTCCTAGCTTTTCTTCCTGAACTCTCTGTCAGATATGTCTGCGTGATCTATAATTCATTTCACCATGTTAGTGTAGGGGAGTATCTTCGACCTTGCAGCAATTCGATGTAGAAACAAACATGCAAGTTCAGTTAGGGATGCCTCAGAAGAGCCGCGCTCATCCACTGTAACTGTAACTTCCATAATTCTTGGCTTTTCGTCCTCCAACAACTGATACATGGCTTCCCACGTAGATATCCCTCCATCCCAACTACAGGTAGTGTTTGTGAATAATGGGGCCATTTCTGTCTTCTCAGATGCAGGAGCCTTGCCTTTCTTCCCCATTTCTTTGTGTATTACGCTTTGTGTGCTCTTCCTGAAAGTTGCAAGAAGAGAGCAAAAATATGATAAGATGATAGTGAATACAAGAATAATCAATAGAAAGACGAGAATAAGGTGACAGGAGATATTTAATTCTAAATCATATCATAATATATCAACTTTCTTCAAATGGTCCTTTACACTGATCCGAATCATTTTTGATAAATGACCACTAATGGACCGTTATGCTAAACTTTAATGTTCATAACTTTGCATCGAATGTAGGAAAGTACTATCCTAGAAATTTGAGCCCTTTGATCTGTAATAAGAGTGATTTTGAGATTTGCTTCGCAATATCACAGATCACAATATCGCAAAACCCGTTCTCGTTAAAAACATTGTTACATTGAGTCGCCGCGATATGTGATTTGCGAGATGCTATAGCATTTCGCAATACTTGGTTATGTTACATAAAGTGGTGCCGCAGTATTGGAATTTGTGATGCGATAAGGTTTTAAGCTTCGTGATCTCGCATTCTCGCAAATCGCATTTTCAAGGAGTGACTTTTTCTAAGGGATGCCTGCTATAACCTCTTTGCGATGCGAGAATAATCGTTTTAAAGCGGGTTTTTCAAGTTTTCCTTAATTTCAAGACTTTCTGTTATAAAGTTTTTTCTTAGGCCTTATGTTCATGTAGCGCCTTTTATAAGGAAACTCATAGTTTGTGATGTTTTATGCGCTTGGAGTATGAAAAGGTAAATTTCCATGTTTTAGCAAGTTCCACTTTGACACCTTGCTTTATTCTAAAAACAAAAAGGCAACATTAAATGCTAAGATTTTATTTTTTGGAAGGGTCCCCTTTTATTAATGCTATTACTAACACTAATAAAAAGGGGGGTTGTCGATGGTCACAACAATTGGCGATTCACTTGAAAGAACCAGTTATCTTTGATGGTTTTTTGAATTTTCTAAAACTTCTAAAATAGAAGTGGTTTTGAAAATAAAAATTTATTGTAGAAATATAAGGTAAATAGTGCAATTTATTAATAAAAACATCTTGTTCTAGCTATCTTTATTCTGATTATCTTCTTCCCAGAGTTAGTCATTTTACTCACATCAGTCATTACTTGGTTTGTAAAGATAAAAACAAAGGAATCTCTTTAGATCAGTTTAGGTGTACTCATTTTTCGTAGGTAGAGCCTCTACTGCCAGCAAGCATTCATATCCTCGACAGGCTTACCTATTACCCAGTAATGATCCAGTGTCCCACTCGAGAAGCATGCAATTTTCAAAGATAAATCCTCATATACACTTATTGCTTTTTCTTTTCTTATTTGTCTTTTAATTCTTAAATAAAAATGTCTTGGTTTGGTGGCCAAAATTGACAGTGCCATTCACTTGATTTATAACTTAACTCAACAAGCTAGCTCGTGATGAGACCCCTTGTCTTTTGATTGAAATAATCTCGAGCCATTACCCTGTTTTGATATGCAGTATGGCAATGGCAGTTAGTTATAATCTTTATGATCATGATAAGCCGGCTTTTGATGAGACCTCTTATTCTTTAAGTTTAAAGTGCATAGTTGGATTACTCTTTGAATCTCGCAATTTCCTAAAGTGGGGGGGAAGTCATTGGTTCCTTAAGGATTCTTCTGGACAACAATTGTAGAGTTTAAAAATAATTTTTCCACAGAGATTCTTTTTTTTGTTATTGACACCTTTTACACCGATATAAGGAAAACTTCTTCCTAAGGTGGATTCTAACCAAAATTTGTATAGTTTAAATAGAAGAACAGGAAAAAATCTTAGAATTATAGCACTTAACCCTATGTTTCAAAAATGGAGATTAATTTTCCTAATCATTCCCACTTATACAAGCGAAAAAACAAAATTGATTTGAGACACTATTCTTTTCACGGAAACCAAAAGTGAACATTCTCAACCTATTTTATTATCAAAAGAAAACTAAACTAGACTATATTCTATAGAAAATAGAAGAGATCTTCTTCTATGGGAAATATCTTTTCAGTATCTGTCCTTTAACAAGTAAAGATTCTCTTTTCCCTGCTAAATCTTGTAACATGAAAGATCATGGACCAAGGAGTTCAACAATCTAGAATGGTCCAAGCCACATCCATTGGAATTGAGTATGCTTCCCTTTCTCTTCATGGGCTTTATCCCATTTTAATACCAAGTTTCCAAACTGAAAATCTTTTCTAGATACCAAGTTTGAATCAAAAGAAGCTTTTACTAATTGTTGATGATGCGCATGGGTAATTTTGGGCTTTTCTCGTTCCTCTTCAAGCTTAAGGATCTGCAATTTTCTTAATTGCAAGGATGAGGAAGGGGTTTCTTCAATGCATTGAACTAAGACTAAAGAAGGAATAGCTAGATTTGTTGGTAGGACCCTTCTTTCCCATAAACTAAATTAAAAGGAGAAGTGCCAATAGAAGTTTTTTGAGTTATTCGATCCGCCCAAAGAGCATACTTTAAAGACTTATGCCAGTTCTTATGATTTTGATCGATAATTCGTTTAATGATTCTAATAAGGTTTTTATTTGTCTATTCAGCCGAACCATTTCCTTGCAGATAATAATTAGCAGAATATTTAACTTTAAAGCCTCTTCTGAGCGCAAATTTAATCATAGCATTACCTGAAAAATCTAATGCGTTATCAAACATTAAAGCAGAAGGTAAGCCAAACCTGGTGATTATGAATTGATCTATAAATTCGATGATACTCTCAGAGTTCGTTGTCTTGAGTGGAACTGCTTCTACCCATTTGGTAAAGTAATCAGTAGCTGTAAGGATGTATTTATGATGTTTAGAAGAGTGAGGAACGATCTCACCTATTATATCTAATATCCATTGTTCAAATGATTGATCAATGTTGACTGGCTGTAATGGAAATGATGGCTTCCTCTGTCTTCCAGCAGCAATTTGACAAATCTGACATCTTCTTACATAGCTATGTGCATCCTTAAATACAATTTGCCAGTAGTAGCCTGCACACGCGATTTTATGTGCTGTCGCATCTCCTGCGTAGTGTCCACCTACTCGTCCATCATGAAGTTCCTACAAAACTTTTTCTACTTCAGATTTCTCAAGGCATCTAAGGAGAACATAATCATAATTCATCCTAAAGAGTACATCATTTACAATTTGATATTATTTAGCTTTTAGCCTTAGGTCACTTTTCTCTGTATGATTCAAATGTGGAGGAGCATATCCATTTTTTAAGAAGAACATGATATCAACATACCTTGATTTAGAGTCGTTTAGGCTTACCTGATACACTTGTACTTCACTATCTAGAGACTGTGTTTCTGATATGTGCGATGCTCTAGCCAACATCCTGCAAAAACCTTAACCTTTTATAATATTTTCTGGTTTAATTTCAGCATCTTATTCTTGTAGGGCTATGACCCAATTTGCCTTCTTTTCGCCCATGTCCTTTTGTACCAATAGGTTTCTCACCACTGGAAATGGTACTATTATTATGGTATGAGTCTTGAGAAGGAAGGGTCTGAAGTGTTTGATTACTTTGAAAACAGCATAAGCTTGTTTCTCAACATCGAAGTAATTTTAATTCAGCTCCTTGCAAGTTTGAATTGAAGAAGGCAATTGGGGCTTCGGCTTTATCTTGATTCGCTTGTGTAAGTATGACAGCATACAATTTCTCAGAGGCGAATGTATATAAGTGAAATTATCGAAGAAGTTTAGAGTTACTAGAGATGGGGCATTTATAATCACTTGTTTTATCAAGCCAAAAGCTTCATGTTCTGCATGACCCCATTTGAAGAGAGAGTTTTTATTTATCATGGCTTGGAGAGGTGACACTATTCGTGAGAAGTCAAGGACAAATCTTTTAACAAAATTGATTTGATGAAGGAAAGACTGCATAGATTTTTTGTTATGGGGTAGGGATATCTCAGAAATTTTCTTAATCCTATCTGGGTCGATATGGATTCTAGATTTAGACACTACGAATTTGAGAATCTTTCCTTCACTTAACGCAATAAAGGATTTTTTGGATTAAGTGAGATTCCATATTTTTGACATCGTTGGAAGATCTATTTTAAGTCTCTTAGTTGATTACTGCAATTTTAGAATACACTGTTATGTCATCTAAGTAAATCACCACTGACCTATTCACTAATCCTTTAAACGCAATGTCCATGGCCCTATGAAATGTGGCACTAACATTAATCAGCCCAAATGGCATCTTTTGACACACGTAAGTGCCCCATTTTGTTATAAATGTAGTTTTCAATTGATCATCCGAGTGGACCAAGATTTGATTATACCCCGAGAAGCCATCTAAAAAGGACATCAGTTCAGACCCTGCGACCGATTTTAATATATGTTCAATAGGGGGCAGTGGAAAATTATCGTTTTGGCAAGCTTTATTGAGGTTTCAAAAGTCAATACAAATCTGGATATCACCGTTCTTCTTTTGAGGTTTCAAAAGTCAATACAAATCTGGATATCACCGTTCTTCTTTCTGACTGGGACCAAGTTGGAGACCCATCTGGAATGTCTAAAATGAAAAATAATCTTGCCTTTTAGTAATTTGTTCAACTCAGATTTAATCTAGCTTTCCAAATTAGGATGGATTTTCCTCAATTTCTGTTGGACAGGCTTTTCATCAAAGATCATCGGAATTGTATGTTGTATAATCGAAGTGTCATAATTTTTAAGATCATTATAATTCCAGGCAAAGACACTCTTGTATTGTTTCAACAATCTAAAGAAAGTTAATTTTTCCTCGGATGTTAGACCAAGACCTAGGTTGATGTTCTGTGGCTTTATGTCAGTCCCCAAATTCACTAATTCATACCTCAGAGTTGAACTCTGAAGTTTTGAATTGGTGGATTGTTTGAATCTATCCTTTAGGTCATATAGGTCCTCTAACTTGACTACATATTTTGCTATAGCATTATTGTTGTTTCCTTGTTCTAGCTGCTTGTCGTGCTGGTCTTCATCAATTATCTGATTATTGTAAGAGCCTTCTGATGTCAGAAAACTCACAATATCAGGGTCATTGTTGAAAACTCTCCAATTGGTAATATTATCAAGAATGGAGGGTCTAAATATTAATTCAATCGAGAATATGTCTGGGCTATAGTTTTCTGATGGAATAAGCTTGGAAGCTACATTAGCAAGGAGATCAGCACAAGTATTTTAGAGTCTTGGAATGGATGAAATATTAAATGCTATAAAGTGTGAAGTCAAGTCTTGTACTATCGATTGATAGTGCTTCAAGTGTCCTGACAGACAATGTATGTATTTCTTACCTATTTAATAACAATCTCTAAGCCTCCAAATACTTGCAAGTATTTCATATTAAGCCTAATTGCCTTGTATAACCCTTGAACTAACGCTTCATATTCGACAGTGTTGTTCGTGCAATCGAACTCTAGTCTACATGTTAGCATGGTTTTCTCTCCTTTTGGACTGACTAATATACAACCTACTCCTGCTGCATCATTAGACTTAGAGCCATCAAAAAATAATTTCCAAAACAAAGTTTTATTTACAGGCCTATCTACAAAATCAATGCATCTAGAAGTGTGTGTTTGAGAGAAATTTTCTATCTGAGATAAAACGGAGATTTTCAAAAAAGGGTAAGTATGAGCGTTGAAATTTCCTAAGAATGAATCAACAAAATAGTTTCCAATTATATTATTGTTGTACACTGCCGACTCGCTTTCTCCTTCTAACTCCGTCATTATATACTTTTGGTGTCTTCTCATTCAGCCTTGATCTGATTTGGTTTATTGTTGTAAGGGAGCCACATATGAGACCAGTCCATCGCAAAGTAACCGTGAAGCTTCTCTGACCAATACCTGCTAAGGATTAGTCCATAAAATTTAGGAATGTCTACGACAAGTATATCAATGACTTGACATACCTTCGGGTTTGATGACAGCCTGACGGTCACTTGATTAAGTTCACCAATGACCTCTACTTGAGACCAATCTAGCTGTACTATGTGTACTACAGATTTCTGAGGTTGGACATTTAGATTTGCGCAAGCTGTCTTAGGAAAGACATTAGATGAGGCACTGGAATCTACCAGACAGTTATGCAAATTTTTATTGAAAACTTCAAAGGTAATAAGAACTGGCAAAGTATGGGATTTTTACCTTCCTGCAATCAAAGCAATATCATTTGGATCAACTTTATTTGAAATGCCAGTCGGACATCTTCCCATCTCATGAGTGGCTTGTGAAATCACAGCGGTAGGTAGAGGCATAATATGTACTGCATTCAGATCTTTCAAAAGCAATTTCTGTTGATGTTTTAATTTGTTGAGCTCATGAAAAGTAATATTAGCCCTAGTTTTCTTCATGTCTTCAACAATGTTATACTC
>JABXJQ010000181.1_pt1 | contig 10206 bp, 14 predicted proteins | sample 7436221 | NCBI WGS metagenome assembly JABXJQ01 (sample SAMN14395755, study PRJNA613071) | wetland metagenome | isolation source: water sample H0 from high-altitude wetland | place: Chile: Salar de Huasco, high-altitude wetland | collected 2015-11-10
CATTGCCGTAGTTAAATTCTTCATTTTCTATCTCCATTTTTATTAGCCATTCTACTAATGCTGACATTTGATTTCCTTGTTAGCTCTGTTGCCAGTTCTTTGACAACTTGTACCATGTAATCATTGTTAACTACTTGAGGCTTATAAACTTTACAGGGCGATCTTAGGCCATAGGTGTCGTATTCATGAAATTCACGACAAACCTTGCAGTAATAAAGCTCAATCATTTCTTACCTCCCAAATCGCATCAATCATCAAAATAATAGCGGCAAGCCATAAAGCATCCATCAAGAGCTCGCCTGTAAGCAGGGCATAATTAATCATGCGCCTTCCGCAGTATGGTTTCAAAAGCCTTGAGGTTATATTGGATCTCATTAAAGGAACCAGATGCCTCCAATACGCTTTCTTTTAAGGTTACAGCATCTCTAATCTGCTGGATGGTATGCCCCAGGGAGTCTGATCCAAAAGCCTCCATAAGCCCATTTATAGCCTCATAGACAGACATTTGTTGCCCCTCTAGCTCAAGGGCGCAAGCAAGTTGGTGCAGCTTTGTTAGCTCGTCGGAAGGTTTCATAATCCTCCAAATAGGACAACCCCCAAGGTATCTGCAAGGAATCTTGAGGGTTGCGTAAAGCCAGCTTTTTAAGGCGGGCTAATAATTGTGTTGTATTTTGCAGATACGAGAGCAGTTATATCATGAAATAACAGTCAATCAAGAATAATTGTATTATTTTTAGCGTGGATTCCTAAAATCTGTTGCATCAGTATTTTTTTTGCCAAGATTGCAAGATTCACATAAAATTTGCAAATTGTTTTTTGTTAGCCTTAAGCCCCAATCCCAAGACAAAGGCACAATGTGATCAACGTGCATTATATCAGTTGCAGAGGTTGTGCCGCATAAGCAGCACCTCGCCCCTTGTTCTTTTAGCACAATAAACCTTAAAGCTCTCCACTCTTGGCTCTTGTAGAAGTCTTGCCTAGCTTGTCTGGAAAGGGGTGTTTCTTTTTTTGTGCAGGTTTTCTCCCTTACTTTTCTTCTAAGCTCTATTGCCTTAGGGTGCGAAAGCATAAGTAGGTCAATCTTTTTTAAATAATCTTCCCTTGCAGGGGCCAAAGAATCTTCTTTAATTATTCTGCAATTCTCTCCATTTATAAGAACGGTTTTATAGTTAAGATCACCAAGAAAGCATGGACAAACTTTATGAATAGTGAGCGTTGAACTTAGTTTTTTACAAAGGGGGCATTTCTTGGCTTCTTGTGTAGCTAGTCTTGCCGCTCTTTTTCTCTTCTTGCTCATATTAAGCATACCTACACCTTCCTTGCATATACATCAGCATGGTTAATAATCACTTCTTAGGCACTATTCAAGAAAGAACAAAGGCATTTGTAAAATATGCAATTCCAGGTTTCCCCATCCGACCCCACCCTATTAAGGAGGTTCCCTTGCGCCTCTTTCTCTATTCCACCCTTATAAACCAAGACAGTGCGTTTGACCGATCTTTACTAGGTGTAGTCTTTGTTGGGTTCACCTAGCCCTTGACCATCGGAAATCTGAATGTCTCGGGTTCGAATAAAAAAGCCCTAAGCTCAACAGGTTTTTTAAAAAGAAACCTTACTGAAAAACTAAAAAGATATTGCTTAAGTGTTTTGTCTTAGATAGATTAAACTCAAGCCTTTCTTCTGCTCTGCCGTTTTTATTCGTAGTTTGGCGGCAGGGCATTTTTACTTTCCTATAAAAAATACCGAACGTAAAGATCCTGGTTTACATTTAAAACATAAAAAACTAATAACGCAGCATGATGTTATCCCAAGTCTACAGCTGCTATCTTGACGCATGTGGTGTGCCGCCTATGCCACCCTGTTATTTCTGGCCACCAAGACAGGCAGAGCTTATAACTATATTTTTATGGCACAACGACCCAAAGCTATTTCAAATGCTTGTGCAAATAGTTGAGGATCTAGATTTGTTGACACATAACAAATAGTTTACTAGCCTAGTCTTGCAGTTACAAACTTAAGCCAAGGTTAGGCAATGCAGATCAAGGAAGTAGGCTCTATCCGTGCGATCGTTGAACGCATATCCACTAAAGCTGATCAATCAATTAATATTACATTCAATGTAAACCCGGACGAGCAAGCAGTTGTCGCGGAGCTTCTTAGACAATTCTCACTGGGCAATGCTCTGTTTGAGATTGGTATTGTGCAGGTGATTGAATGACCATGGGCAGGCCAACCAAGTACGACGTTAAGTATTGCGAAATGCTTTACGAGCATATGGCGCAAGGCTTTTCGCTTGAATCTTTTGCTGGCGTTATTGGTGTTTCGCGCAGCACTCTTTACGAGTGGGTCGAAAACAACCCTGACTTTTCGGACATTGTGCAGAGGGCTAAACCTGCACAACTGAGGGCAAACGAATTGCTCATGCATAACATAGCCAGGGGCAAGGTCAAGAATGCCTCGGCTCAAGCTGCAACATTCCTTATGAAGAATTACCATCGCTGGGCAGATCGCATTGAGGCTAAGGTTGAGGACCTAACAACAAAAGACGCCGCGGAGCTAAGAAAGGAGGCTGCTGCTTTACTTGGGGTCAAGCTTGAAGATTAAAGCCGTGCCTATGACCGATGAGCATTACTCGTTTGTTATATCTAATTGGCTTAAGCAAAACCTTTATAATGGATACAAACCACTGCCTGAACGCACATCGTATTATAAAAATCACCAGGTTTTAATAAAGCAAGTCCTTGGCGGCTACGTGGCTGTTAATAATGAGGATAGCGAGCAGTTTATTGGGTTTGCCTGCGGGTCTAGCCAAGTGCTTCACTTTATCTTTGTAAAAGAAATCTTTAGAAAGCTAGGCATAGCAAAGATGCTATATGAAAAGCTAGGCTCGCCAAAGACATTCACGCACATCACAAAAGATAGCATTAAGCTAATCGACAAGACATTCACCTTTGACCCGTACCAATTTTACATGGAGGCCAGTTATGACCACAGAAGCAAAGACAAAGAAAGCCCTTACACCCATTAAGCAGGTTAAGCTCGCTGTTTCTATTCCAGGGACAACAACGCAGACCCTAATGAGCGATCGCTTCTCTCTGCAATACGATTCAGAGAAAATGGTGCTTTATGTCAACAAGATTGGCACCCCTGACAATTACGTGGTTCATGCCTCAAACATTGCCTATCTAAAGCTGTAATGCGTGAACTCACCGCGAATGAGTCTCGAAGATTACAAGCAATACTTGAAGAGCTTAAGAAGCGCGGAGAGTTGCGTGCAGACTTTAGAGACCCAACATTTGTCAAACAGGCAGACGTTCTTGGGGATAAGTCTAGGGCTCAAGCCTGGCAATGCACTAGGCGAGCAGGGAAGTCGACTACATGGGCGAAGAAATGTCTTACTCGTATTGTTAATAACCCTAACTCTAAAGCTCTTTACCTCGCTCTTACCCTCGATTCTGCCCGTGGGATTCTTTGGGACATGATTGAGCAAGAGCTTGACACGAGAAAGATCCCACATAAGGCTCATAAGCAGCCCGGTTACTTTGAGCTAACCAATGGCTCGAGCCTTAAGCTCTTTGGGGTGGATGCAACCTACAGGGAAATGAAGCGCATCTTGGGGCAGAAATTTAGCGAGGTAGGAATTGATGAGGCTGGGTCAATGACGATTGACATGAAGACTCTTGTCTATCAAATGATCTGGCCCACGCTGTCCGACCTTGAAGGCTCGCTTACCCTTCTTGGTACAGCCGAAAACATACCGCGCACATTCTTTGAAGATGTAACTATGGGCAAGGACAAAACACTGCCATGGTCAATTCACAAGTGGACCGCCTACGAGAACCCCTATATGGTTCGCCAATGGACTAAAACAATTGATGAGTTTATCCAGAATGACCCTCAAGTGGTCAATACTTCATGGTTTAAAACGCATTATCTTAATCTTTGGTGCGCCGATGATGACTTGTTAATAGTACGAACTCGGGACTATAGCTTTACTCAAGAGCTACCAAAGCGCGAGTGGTTCTATGTCATGGGCGTAGATCTTGGGTTTAACGATGCTTCTGCGTTTATCGTGCTGGCGTATCACCCAGACGAAAAGTTTATTTATGTAGTTCATGCTTCAAAGTCGAAAGAGATGGATTTCACCGATGTGGCTAATCAGATCAAGATCCTGAAACAGAAGTTTCCCGTCTATCAAGTGGTGGTTGATGGAGCCAACAAGCAGGGTATCGAGGAGATGAAGAAGCGTCACTCTGTGCAAATGATCAACGCAGAGAAGCAAGATAAGGCGACATTCCTGCGCATGATTGCGGATGACGTAACTCAGGGGCATCTTAAGATTCTACCAGAAGCATCGGCGCTTGCGGATGAGTGGGCGCAGCTACAATGGAAGAAAGATACACAAGACGAGGACGCGAGATGTGAAAATCATTTATCAGACGCAGCGCTATATTCATGGAAGTTTACAGTAAACAACAAAGTAATAACAAGGGAGATTAAATGGACACCGGACGAAGAGCTATTAAACCAGTTCAGAAAAGAAGCGGAGCAAGAGCAGCAGAGGCAAAGCGAACAGAGATTTCTATTTTAGAGGACATGATTAATCTTATGATTAAAAAGAAGGTTCTTTCTGCAACGATGGGCGAAATGACTGTGCATCTGTCTCCGATGGCTTTGCAGGATAGCTTTGGGTTGACCAATGATGGAAACAATGCAGAAAATATAGACGAGCTTCTCTACATTAAACGGCCACAAAATGGCTTCCCAGTCATTTAAAGGATAATCATGGAATCCGCACAAAGCATTATCAAACACCTTCGATCCATCACTAGCTACCAAAACAACAGGCAGGAGTTATTGATGCGCTGCTTTTATATGTATGGGCACAGCAGCATCAAGACCTCGGAAGATACCTATATGGGATACCTTGGAGATTCAGGCATTAAGCTAAACATCATCCAATCAGCCGTTGATACGCTCACCTCAAAGCTAATCAAGAACAGTCCTCGTCCTATGTTCCTAACGGACAAGGGAGAGTGGGCGAATCGCAAGAAAGCAGAAAAGCGCAATGAGTTTATGCTTGGCGCGTTTCATGCTGCAAAGGTTTACCAGCAGACCCCGCAAGCTTTATTGCAGGCTCTTGTTTATGGAGATGGCTTTGTAAAGGTCTACTCTCATAATGGGAAGCTAGTTGTTGAGCCGGCACTGACTCTTGAGCTATTTGTTGACGAGAACGAAGCATTGTATGGCAAGCCGCGTAGGATGTGGCAGGTTCGCCTAGTAGACAAGAACACTCTTAAGGCTTTCTATCCTGGCAAGGCTGCCGAGATTGAGGAAATGAAAGGGGTCCAAGCTCCGTTCTACATGAACACCGGTAGCGAGCATCACCTTGTGCCTGTTGTTGAGTATTGGAAGCTAGGCAGAAAAGAGAAAGACAAGTGGGTTGGTGGAGAGCACAGAATTATTGTGGGCGACAAGGATCTAGTAAAGCCCGAAGTCTGGGAGCGCGAAACCTTCCCGTTTGCACAAATTGGATTTATCCGCAACCTAGTCGGAAGCTATCACAAAGGCATCGCGGAAACATTAATGATGCATCAAGTAGAGATCAATAAGACTCTCAAGCGTATCTCTGATTGCCTTCGCCTAGTAGCAAGCCCAAAGGTGCTATATGATTACCAGTCAAAGATAGTTAAGAGCCATTTTAATAATGACATTGGATCGATGATTGGCTACTTGGGAACTCCTCCGCAGTTTATTAATCCAAGCGCGGTATCGCCCGAGCTTTTTAAGCATCTCGCAGACATGATACAGCTTGCCTATAATGAAGTGGGTGTTTCTACCATGTCGGCTACATCTCAAAAGCCTGCTGGGTTAAATTCTGGAAAAGCCTTAAGAGAGTACAATGACCTAGAGACTGAGCGCTTTGCTTCTCTTGCTAAGGGATGGGAGCAATTGCACATGGATATTGCAGAGCTTATTCTTCTTGAGTGCGAAGACATGGAGCGTGCGGGAATCAAGGTCGAGTATCTTTCCCATGACTCAAAGGGTTGCGAAAAGATTAGCTTTAAAGATGTAGCGCTTGATGCCTACCATATTCAGGTTTATCCGACATCCATGCTTCCAAAGACTCCGGCCGGTCGACTTGAGTACGTCCAAGAAATGCTTGGTGCAGGATTACTAAGTCCAGAAGAGGGGCTATCTCTCCTTGATTTCCCAGATACGCAAAAGGTCACGATGTTTAAAAACTCTAAGTTCAATGACATTCTTGCGACCATCGATCATATGCTTGACAAGGACGAGTTTATCCCGCCCGAGCCATATCAAGATCTACAAAACGGCATCACTTATATGCAATCAGCCTACCTCTACTACAAGCGAGAAGGGTGCCCACAAGAAAAGATCGATCTGCTCCTGCGTTGGATAAATGACGCTATGGTTCTAGTAAACCCGCCAGAAGAGCCGGCCGACACTGTTTCGGATCTTGCGCCTCAAGGTCCAGAAGTAGAACAGATGCAAACAGCGGAAGATATTGCAGCACTAGATGAACAAGCCATGATGGATGAGCAAATGCTTAATCCTGACCAAACAGTTATTTAAAGGAGACAGTCATGAGTATAGCAGCAGCGGCCCTCGACATGGGATCAACGCCAGCAGAGGCGGCGCCAGAAGTACAGGCTACGGAAGGAATTGAGGTAAAGGGCGACCCGAGGTTCGACCTAATCTCAAAGATGGAGCGAAAGATTAAGCAAAAAGAATCCGAGCTTTCCCAGAAAATGAAAGAGATTGAGGAAAGATCCCAGAAGTATGGGCGCTATGAGGGGCTAGAGTCAAAGGTAAAAGAGAATCCAATTGAGGCCTTGCGCCAGATGGGTTTTGAGGGTGGGCTAGAGGATCTACAAAACTGGGCGCTACAAAACCTGGGCGACGAGGATCTTGATCCGGTGTCAAAGCGCTTTAAGGAAATGGAAAGCAAGTTTGCCCAAAAAGACAAAGAGTATGAGGAAAAGCTACGCGCAGCACTAGAAGAAAAAGAGAAAGAGATTCGCAACAAGGACAATGAATACCAAATCAAAGAGTTTAAGTCGGGCATCAAGAGCTTTCTTGAGCAGAGCAAGGACGAATTCGAGATTCTCTATGCTCAACCAGAAGCCAATGAGCTAGTTTATGAAGTGATTTATGAGGACGTTTTGCGCCAGCAGCAGGCGGGAAAAGAAGAAGTTGTGCCAATGGAGCTAAAGGACGCTGCACAAAGACTTGAGAAATATCTTGACGCGCAACTTGAACCCCTGCTTAAATCTAAGAAGATACAGTCAAGATTTAAGAATCCAGACTCCTGGATGGATGCCTATCAGTCAAAGGCGACGATTAATAACGAAATGACCGCAAGCTCTTTGCCGCGTGCAGAGGAATTAACCCCTGCGCAACGTGCTGAGTTAGCAATTAGAAAACTTAAAGAGGGTAAATACCCTAATGAATAAGGAGATCCCAAATGGCAATTACTAACGCCACAATTTCAGCACTACTTAAAGACATTTACCCAAAGGGTTTACCCCTTGATTTGACTTATCAAGACTACCCATTCTTGGCACTTATGCCACGCGATGAGCAGTTCTATGGCGATTCAATGAAGCTTCCTGTAAAGTACGGCAACAACTCTGGCCGCTCAGCTTCTTTCTCTGCTGCTCAAACAAACTCTAGCTACTCTAAGAACGTAGCCTTCTTCCTTGAGCGCGCTGCTGATTATGCTGTTGCTCGCCTCACAAACGAAGAAATGGAAGCCGCTGAAGTAGATCAGGGCGCTTTTGTTCGCACACTTCAACATGAAATTGAGTCTGCAACTAAAGCCGCTATCACATCTGAAGCTATCTCTCTTGCAGAAGATGGCGAAGGCACACTTGCCCAGCTTGCTTCTTCTGTTACTCTTGGCTCACAAAACCTTCAGCTCCGTGACCCGGAAGCTGTTGTTCGCTTTGAAGTTGGCCAGAAGATTCAGCTTGCTTCTGCAAAGACCGGCGGCACACTCCGCACCGGTGTTTTGACTATTACAAGCATCAACCGTAACACTGGCCTCTTGGTAGTAAGCGCTAACATCTCAACAATCTCTGGCGCTACAGTAAACGATTGGGTTGTTATTGAAGGCGACTTCCAAGCTAAGCCAAAAGGCTTCTCTGCTTGGATTCCTGAGTCTGACCCTACATCTTCACCATTCTTTGGCGTTGATCGTTCAGTTGATGCTCTCCGTCTTGGCGGTATTCGTGACGACTTCTCTGCTCTTCCAATCGAAGAAGCTCTTGTTAAGGCTATGAAGCGCGTGCACCGCGAAGGCTCAAGCGCTGACTATGCTTTCTTAAACTTTGAGAAGTTTGCAGAACTTGAAAACAGCCTTGGCTCTAAGGTTCAATACGTAGACGTTCTTGCAAAAGACGTAGGCGTAGGCTTCCGCGGCATCAAGGTTAACTCCGGTAAACTTCCCGTGACTGTTCTTGCTGACATGACTGTTCCTAGCAACCGCCTCTGGGTTGTTCAGGCTAACACCTGGAAGCTCGCATCACTCAAGAAGTCTATTCGCATCCTTGATCAAGATGGAAACAAGATGCTCCGCGTTTCTAACGCTGACTCTATGGAAATCCGTATCGGTGGATACAAGCAGTTTGGTTGTATGGCACCTGGGTACAACGGAAATTTCTCTATCTAGTCTCACTAATTGAGGGGACTTCGGTCCCCTCATTTCTAAAGGAAATATAAAATGGCAAATAGATCATTTTCAGAAGTTCAGGGCCTAGCTAGAAAGCAGATCCTTCTTGCTGGCAAAATCTCTCTTTCTTCTGTTGGTGCGGTAGACGCTGTTGATGCTGCTGGCGCTTTTACTGTTGCAAAGACGGGAACAGGGCTCTACACAATCACTCTGGCTGACACATACCAGAAAGCTCTTGGCGTTTGTCCTGTTGTTGCAGGAAACCCACTTGTTCACGCTGGCGTTGGCGCAGTAGACGTAGCAGGAGCAAAGACTGTTGTTATTCAGACTATCAGCGAAGCTGGGATCCTTGCGGACACTGGCGCTGCTTGTGAGGTCTACGTTACTTTGGTTCTTTCTAACTCAAGCGTAAACTAAGGACAAGCCATGCTTTTGCCAATGATGGATAAAAAGAAAATTGTTTCTATCGTCTTGGGCGAGCAGAAGCCGGAAGAGAAGAAGGTTTCCGATGGATTGGAAGCTGACTTCTCTCCTGCTTATGAGGCAGCAGCTAAAGACATTATGGAAGCAGTAAAGAGTGAAGATTCAGCCAAGCTCATTTCTGCTCTTAAGGGCTTTGTTAAGATGTGCGAGAAAGAAGAAGATTACTCACCAGAAGAGGAGTAAATCATGGCCGCAGTAACGCTGGCTAACTTGCGCACAAGGGTTCGCAATCGTGCCAATATGGAAAACAGTCAGTTCGTAACAGATACTGAGCTAAATATCTATATTAATCAGGCGATTGCAGACTTGCGTGACAAAATGATTTCCAAGGCTGGCGAGGATTACTTCGCAGAAACGGAATCGTACTCCCTTCAAGCCAACAGGGAAGCCTACGACCTACCAAGCGACTTCTACAAGATCCTTTATGTCGAAGTGCAGGGCGATGATAATTACTTTTATCAAATGCGCCGATTTGAGATATCGGAAAGAAACTTTGGTGCTAGCCCGATCAATTACTACATTCCAGATATACGATACCGGCTCCGCGCTGACTCAATTATCTTTACTCCGCAAAACCTTGTAGGGGGGCGAACTGTAAGAATGACGTACGTGCCTATTCCGACAGAGCTTATAAACGACAGTGATACACTTGAGGGTTACAATGGCTGGGAAACCTATGTTATTGTGTACGCTGCAAGAATTGCCCTAGTGAAAGAAGAGTCAGATACTTCTCAGCTAGACGCAGAGCTTATGAGGTTAGATCAGCGCATGGAAGCAATGGCAGACAATAGAGATCAATCAATGCCAAGCCGCATTATTGATAATTCACGGAGGCGCGACCTTAATCGGTGGTCACGTTGATCCTTCCTAAGTTAAAAAAAATAAAAGCCGAAGACGTAGCCGTCAATAAAGCTCAGTCATATGTTAGAGAGCAATTTGGTTTAATCAACTCAGAGTTTATTCGTGGTCAATATTTAACCATTATTGTTGACGGAGTAGAAAGCAGCTTAATAACCATTCCTTCGGGT
>JABXJQ010000182.1_pt1 | contig 10185 bp, 2 predicted proteins | sample 7436221 | NCBI WGS metagenome assembly JABXJQ01 (sample SAMN14395755, study PRJNA613071) | wetland metagenome | isolation source: water sample H0 from high-altitude wetland | place: Chile: Salar de Huasco, high-altitude wetland | collected 2015-11-10
AATAAAGGAATGGTTCTTAATGAAACATTTATTCCTAATAGAGAAAAACTAACACAATTACAATCAGAAATAAATCCAATAGGAATACAAGAGCAAGAATTCAATACATCTCCTATAAACATAAGACAAGATGTACAAGTTCCAGAATATTACAATGTTCAAGAAAACATAAACAGTAATTTTGGAGGAAGACAAACAAATTATAGAATAAATAGTCCTGAAGAAATAACAAGTCCAGATGATCTTGGTCCAGGAAATACAAGAAGTATAACTCCTGTATATGAACAAGGTGGTTTAGTTTTAAAACAAAAAACTAAAGATAATTATGGTGTACAGGAAAATTACAATGATTCTAAATTTTCTGTTCCCGAAGGGTATGTAGGTCTTGGATATAATACAAAAGGTAGAAACTATTCTTCTGCATGGGGAGGACAGTTTCAAATGGGAGGTTCTCTTCCAGGAGCAACAGGAATGATGTATGCAAGAACAGGAGCTCCTAGTAATGGTAAATATGCAAAGAAGACAATGCCTAGTGCACAAGATGGTGTAAAGAAATTTAAACTAAAAGATGAAAGAGCACAAGCTATTACAAAGGCAGATAATACATCTGTAAAGAAATTAGACTTTGATGTGTTACAATCTAAAGATAGAAAAAATTATAATAAAGAAGTAGCAAGACAAAATAAACTAACACCTAAACAAAAAGCAGAAGAAGCTGAACAAAGAGAAAGAGAAGCATACAATGCTTATAATGAGCAATATGGAAACATTAGTGAATATGCTCCTCAAAGTACTTTTGAGAGAGCTAAAGCAATTGCATTAAATCCTTTAACAGCTGCGGGTTATGCTGCTAGAAATGAAAACCTTCCAGGAAGATTTGAATTAGGAGAAAGAAATGTTCTTGATAATGCTATAGATGTTATCAACCCATATTCTTATGCACAATCAGCATATAACATGGCAGATAGTCAAGTACAAGTGTTTAGTGATTTGTCTCAAGGAAACTTTGAAGATGCAGCAATTAATCAAGGAATGGCTGGATTAGAAGCTCTTAATTTTGTTCCATTAGCAAAAGGAGCAAAACCTTTATTAAATAAAGGAATTAGTAAACTAAAAAATATTCCAACAAGTGTAGTTCCTGAATTTAAACAAGGAGGAGTAATAAAAGATGATATGGGACAATACAATCATCCAGGAGAAATAACAGAAATTAATTCTCCATATATAACAATGAAGAATGTTCCTTATCCTGTCCTTGGAATATCAGATGAAGGAGATACACAAATGATGTATCCAGAAGGAGAATATGAATTTGAAGGAAATAAAGTAACAGAGTTTCCTATGGCAAGAAATGGAATTAAACAAAAAGGTTTGAGAAATCTAGAAGATCTCACTAACTTTACAAACTATAATAAACCATCAGATTGGTTAACCAAATACGAATAACATTATGAAAGCAAAATTATTACAGATAGCTGGTGTTAAAACAGAAAAAGAATTTTACAAAAAGTTTCCTTCTGAAGAAGCGTTTATGAAAGTTCATGGAAAAGAATTTAAGAAAGCAAAAATAGGAATGAAAGTTCAAGGAAGTGCTCCTTCTACTAATTCTAAGATGATTAATTATCAAGATTTATATAATGATAATTATGAACAAGTAACTGGTATAGATCCTATAGAACAAGCTAAACAACAAGCTGCTGCACAAGCTGCTTCCTCTTCTAAAGGTAGTGGTATGGGTGGAATGGATATGTCTAGTATTATGAGTATGTTTAGTGGAGAAGGTAGAGAAGCTGAAGGTCTTGCTTCTTTAGCAGGAGGTGCTAAATATGGAAGAAATATTCCTAAAGCTCAAGGAGGCATAGATGCTAGTGTTGATACAGGACTAGGAACATATTATCCTCAACAACAAGGAATGATACAAGGACCCATGAATGCTCCTAGTAATGATTACTATCAAAATAATAATCCTTATTTTGCAAGTAATCCTGGACCTGTAAGTCTTAATAATCCAGCTGTTGCTACACCACAAACTCAAAAATCTCCATTTGATATTACAAAAGGTATTCCTGTTGTAGGAGGACTTATTAGTGGTATACAAGCTCTTGGTGCACAAAAAGAAGCAAGGAGGGCTGCTAAACAAGCTTTTAAAGTGAGTGAATTAAATTTAGCTGCTTCTGCAACTCGTCCTGAAAGAATACAAAATACATACAACACTCCCTTTGATAACATGATTCAAAACAATCAAGTGTTTCCTACATATGGAGTTGGTACAAATGCTCTTTCTAGAAACGGTAGTAGTATTCCAAGAGCAGTAGATGGTGCTCAAGTACAAAATACATATGCTCCTAATTATACATTATATGATGATTTAGGTTATGCTCCATTGAGTGGTGATACAAAACAATATTATTATGGAGGAGATATTTCCAAAGCAGCTTTTGGAGCTAATTTTGGTCAAAATTCTTTTGGCAATATGGCAGGAAGTGTATTTGATAATAATGGTGGTAGTCAAATTGGTGGTGCTGTAGGTAGTGCATTTGGGCCAAAGGGCAAAATTGTTGGGTCACTTGTTGGCGGAGCAGTAGATCATGCTTTTGGTGATGGTAGAGCTACAAAAAGATATATGAAAGGTTTTGAAAGAAATATGCAAGGAATGGCTATGAATAATATGGCTCCTGGAATACAAGCTCCTTACTCTTCTAATTTAAAAGATGGAGGTAATTTAACCAATCCTCAATTGATAGCTAAATTTGGAGAACTAGATTCTCAAGACTTCTATGATTATTCTCAAGAAGGAATGAATACATTAAGAGCAGGAGGTAATTTATCAAGTTATACAGCTCCAAGTGAAAGATCTTTAAAAACGTATAAAGACGGGGGTGAAGTTAGTACATCTGCTTTAAACGGTGCTGTAAAAACTACTTGGGGTGGAGGAGTAAGGACAACTTCTGTAAATCCATATTTACCAGAGACAGGTGAAATTATAGAATTTGTTGGAAATTCCCATGATGATTATGATCCTAAATCAGGACAAACAGGTATAGGAGTTAAATACGGACAAGAAAATAAAAATTCTTATACAGATTATGCTGAATATGGAACTCGAAAAGCTAAAGCAAATGTAGAAGTTGAAAAAGAACCAGCAGCTCAATTAATAGATCCTGTAACAGGTCTACCTAATTTAACTGTATTTGGAAATCTTTTAGATGAAGATTACAATCGTAAGTACAAACATATTGTAACAGATATTTCAAAAAATCAAAAAAAATTAAATAAATTACTTAACAAAACAACAATAGAATTGGCTGAAGTAAAAAATGATAAATTAAGATCAAATACTTTAGAAAAAATTATAGAAGGTGTTGAAATGAGTTCTAAAAAAAATGCTGATGAAATATACGATTTATCTTTTAAACAATCAGCTATTAATGATACAGCAAAAGAATTTGGTATACAAGCAGATGCTCTAGCAAAAGGAAAAGTAAAAGAAGATAAAGAAGCTATGAAAGAATATGCTGAATATGGAAAATCTATAAAGAAAGCTGAAGATGGTTTAACAGAAGATGGTGGTAAAAAAATTACTAAAGCTGAAAGAGATGCAAAAATTAAATCAGGTGAGTATAGAGTAAATCCTAATAATCCTAATGAGATTATAAGAGTAACAACTAAAAGTGGTACAAAGAAAGAAAAGAAATCTGCAAATGCTTTAGGATATATTCCTAAAGGACAAAGTGTAGATCCTGTTACAGGATTATCAACTAAGATAACACAAAAAGAATTTGAAGATTTTAAAGCAAAAAATTCTTGGTATGACTTTAGTAAGTTTGATCCAAAAGATCCAAACTCTGTAAATAATATGGCAGAGAAATTTAATGAAAAAGCAAAAGCAATTGGATCAGATGCTAGAATAATGCCAGATAAAGATGGTAAAGTTACAATTGTAGGTCAACAATACATAAGTGCAACTTTAGATGAAGCTAAAGAAGAAACACCAGCATCTTCTGAGTCTGATGTTTTAACTGTTGAAGATGATAAAAGATATGCTGTTACACCATACAAAAGAAGTCTTTTAATGGATATAGCTAATCAAGCTCTTCCTTTCTTTAGACCTACGAATCAAGATGCTTTAGATCCTCAACAATTGTATGGAGAAATGTTTGCTCTTTCTAATAATCAATTAGAACCTGTACAAGCTCAATCTTTCCAACCTCAATTGTTAACTCCTTATGATATATCATATCAAGATCAGCTAAATGCTAATCAAGCAGATTTCAATGCTATACAAAGACAAGCTGCTTATAATCCAGCAGCTCTTGCAGCTCTCTCAGCTCAAAAGTATCAAGCTAATGAAAAAGTGTTAGGAGAACAATTTAGACAAAATCAAGGAATGAGAGATAGAGTGTTCTCTGGAAATGTAAATACATTAAACGATGCTAAACTTAAAAACATAGCAATGTATGATCAACAATACACAAGACAAGAACAAGCTAGATCAAATACAAAAGCTGTTGCTCAAGCAGCTCTACAATCTATAAGTGATAAATACACACAGAACAAAGCTGAGAACAGACAATCTGCAATAGCTCAAAACATGTACAATTATAGATTTGATTCTCAAGGAAGAGCTATTAACATGAATCCTTTATTCCAACCAAATATGGGAACAGTGTATAATAAACAAACAAATCCTAATATGCTTCCTGTATATGATGCAGAAGGTAATCAAACAGGATTTGCTCCTTCTCTTGCTACTCCAGGAATAGGAGATGGTAGAACAACACAACCTGCTAGATTTGGAAAAGCTATTAAAAAATATGCTAAGAATGGTTCTATTGTAAAATCATATAAAAATCTATAATATAAATCATTATACTAAATTAATCATCCGCATTATGTAATAACAATATATATAATATTTTCTATTACATTTGTTAAATAATATACAGCTATGGCTTCGTTTACAGACAATATACAATCTCTCACAAACTTCACTCCCTATAGACAACAACAACCTATTGAGTTGATGACTAAAGTTGGAATGGCTAAACAAGAACAATATAATCAAGGGATTCAAAAAATACAATCCTCTATTGATAGTATCGCAGGACTTGATATAGCTAAAGATTCTGAAAGAGCTTATTTACAATCAAAAATGAATGAGCTTGGTAACAATTTAAAATTTGTTGCAGCTGGAGATTTCTCTGATTTCTCTTTAGTAAATTCTGTAAATGGTATGACAACATCATTAGTAAAAGATGATGTTATACAAACAGCTGTAGCTTCTACAGCTAAGCTGAGAAAAGGTTATAAAAATATGGAAGAAGCAATTAAGGCAGGAAAATCTTCAGCTTCTAATGAATGGTTATTTAAAACTTCAGCCAATGAATATCTTCAAGATGCTGAGATTGGAAAAAGTTTTAATTCAGATTTCAAATCTTACACAAATTATTCTAAAAATGCAATAGAAGTTATAAAAGGATTAGTTAAAAATTCAACTACCAAAGATGTATCATTACAATTTGACTCTAAAGGAAATGTTGTAGGAATATTAGATGCAACAACAAGAACAAAGATTGAAGGAATAACTCCAGAAAGAATACAACAAGCTTTATTGGCAGGACTTACTCCAGATGATTTTAATCAGATGCAAATAGATGGTAGATATAATTACTCTAATGTATCTGGAGAAAAATTTACAGCTGATATAAAAAGTTCTTTTGAAAAAAATTCTGAAAAATATAATAAACAAAAAGAGTTTTTAGTTAATTCTATGACAACTACTACGTCAATATTAGAAAAACAAAAATTAAAAGATCAAATAGACTCATTAGATAGAACAATAAATAATTTATCTACTGAATATAATAATACGTTATCTTCTATCTCTAATGGAAATATAGAATCAGCAAAAGCAAAGTTATTTACTAATGACTGGATAAATAATTTTTCTCAAACTTTTTCTAATCAAGATATTTCTCAAACTGATGAAACAAATCCTTATCAACAAGTAAAACAATATAGAGAAACTAAAGCTTTAGAATGGAAAAAATATACATTAGATTATGAACAAAAAGAGAGGTTTGAAAAAAATTCTAATTATTACAAGGATGAAGATTTAAAAATAAAGAGAGCAGCAGCAAAAAAAGAAGAAGACTCGCAATATGGAGCTGTTCCTTTTACAGTAGATCAATCTACTTTACCAGATATTACTTTATCAAAAATTATATCAGAAGTTAAATTAGATGAATCTAATCTTGTAAAGGGTGACAACGATATAATGAAAGAGTTTGGGAAAGAAGGAAATAAAGGATGGTTAGATACACAATTATTAGCTTGGCAAAAATCTCCTAGTTCAGTAGATCCTAGATTATCTAAATATTTTAATAAAACAGAACCTTTGAAAAGAGATTTATTTACTAGAAAACAACTTGTACTTAATATAGAAAAAGAAGCTGATAGTGAATATGGTAAAATATATGATAAAATTCCACAAGGATCGCCTTCTATAAGAGTTAAGTTTCCTTCTGGATCTTATGTATATAGTCCTAAAGAAATGGTAGATTTTAATGAAAAATTTAAAAGTTATGTAAATTATTACAGTGGTGGTGGAGCTTATGGTGGTGGAGGTGGTGGAGGAGTTACATACAATGATAAATTAGCAAAAGAAGAGTTATCTAGTAAAGAATATTTTTTATATGAATCTATGAAAAATCCAAAAACTGAAACTCAAAAAACTTTAAATTCTCGTGCAAAAGAATATAATAAACTTGTAAATATTCCTTTTGGAAAAGTTATAAAAGAAAAAGAAAAATTTGTAGAAGATACTATTAAAGAAAGAACAATGGCAATGCAAGGAGTTTCTTATCAACTTCCTGTAGAAAACTTTGGAACAGTTCTTCAGCAATTTGCAGATAGAGCTGATACACAGAAAGGGGGTATGGCAAACTCTCCTGGTTTAGATACTTCTTTATTAAGAACAATAGCTCCAGATTTAAAGAATGCAAATATTAGAATAGTAGAGGGAACTAAATACGTACCTGCTTCATATGAAGTAACTGCTGGTGATTCAAAAGGTAATACCCAAACTTTCAAAATAGATGAAGAAACTTATAACAGTGTATTTAAAGGTAAGTTTAACGCTGATTCTAGAATTTTAGCAGCAAGACCTTACTTGAATCAAATGATAATGATGAAAAGTAATACAACATCTTTAGATGGATTACCAACTAATATTAATAATAGCTTTGCAGGAAATATAGATTTTCCTAATATAAAGTTATATGGAGTTTCTGCAAATGTTGTTGGAAACAGAACTGATGGATTTTCAATAAGAATTAATATTATAGATCCTACAACTAAAAAAATAATTGTAGAAGATCAACCTTATCCAAGAAAAACTTTAATTGAAGAAAATCAAATTGCTCAAGCAATGCAAGGACTAACTGATGCTGAAATATTTTCAATGATATATGGAAGAAATCCAACAGCAAAAGATATACAAACATTAGAAAAAGAATCACAAAAACCATACTAAAAATGAACAATAATAAAGATATTGCTCAAGACGGAGCTGTTATTAACAATAATCAATTTGAATTAGATACTCCTATGTTAGATAGAAGTAGTCTTGAGTTAAACTATGGAAGATATTCTTTACCAGAACCACCTTCTGAACAACCTACTTACAGAGGTCAAGACAATGTTTATTCTAATCCAATATCTTTATCTAGTCAAAATAATCCTAATATATTATTAATAGACTCTCTTGAAAACTCATTAATGAAAAGAACTCCAACTAAAGAAGGAGGTAGTATAATGAGAACTTTATCAGAAGTTTCTTCAGATAGATTTGATAACTTTTTACCTGGTAATTATAACAATGAAGATGCTTATGGTCAAAATCAAGGTTTTACTTCAAAAATGTTAAATGGTGTAGGTAAAGGATTATTACTTACAGGAACTACATTTTTACAAGGTACAGCTGGACTAATAAATGGACTTGTTGAATGGGGTGCTAGTGGAAAATTTTCTTCATTTTATAATAATGATTTAAATAGACAGTTAGATGAATTAAATAAATCAGCAGAAAACTACTTACCTAATTATTATACAGATATAGAAAAAAATGCAAAGTTTTATTCTCCTGATTATTTTATGACAGGAAACTTTTTATGGGACAGTGTTGTTAAAAACATGGGATTTGCTGCTGGAGCTTATTTAACAGGAGGAGTTTATTCTGCTGGATTAAAAGGTCTTGCTGCACTTCCAGGTGCATCTAGATTACTATCTATGGGTAGATTAAAAGAAGCTATTGCAGTATCTGAAGAAGCTCTTATAGGATTAGACAAAGGTTCTGAAGCTTATGGTAAAATAAAAGCACTTTCAGATAGTTATTTAAAAACTTATAATGTTCTTGATAAAGGACATAGAGCTGTAGTTGCAGGACTTTCTACTTCAGGAGAAGCAGGATTTGAAGCTTATCAAAATCTTAACGAGTTTAGAAATAAAAAAATACAAGAGTTTAAAGATTTAAACAACGGTCTTTCTCCAAAAGGAGCAGATCTTGATAAAATAAATAGATTAGCTGATGAAAAAGGTAATTATTCTTTTTTAGCAAACGTATCATTGTTAACTGCTACTAACTACATTCAGTTTCCTAAAATATTAGGAAGCAGTTATTCTGCAGAAAAGGGCATATTAAATAATTTTAAAAAAGAAATAGGAGAAATTACAACAGATGCTACTGGTAAATTTACAGCAGATGTTTCTAAAAATAAATTATTTAATGTTATAAATAAAGTAAGACCTTATATTTTTTCTAAATCTGAAGCTTTTGAAGAAGCTGCTCAATATTCAATAAGTGTAGGTTCGGAAAATTATTATAACAAAAAATATAATGGTGAAGCTACTGATTGGTTAGTAGATAATTTAGCTTTTGGATTATTTGGAAAAGATAAAGGTGCTTTTGTTTCTGATGAAGGAGCTAAGAATGCTTTAATAGGAGGATTGTCAGGAGCAATAATGATGGCTAAAGGAACTTATTTAGAAAATAAACAACAAAATAAAAATACTTTAGAAGCACTAAGTTCTTCAGAAGGAGAAACAGCAGGACTTAATACGAGAACATTATCTGCTTTTACAAAAGAAACAAAAGATGCTGTTAACAGAGGAACTGTTCTACAAGAAGAAAGAGAAAGACTTCTTAAAGAAGGGAATATTTCTGAAAGTAAAGATATAGAAACTGATTATATTATTAACTATTTAACTCCTAGAATTAAATTTGGAAGATTTGATTTAGTTAGAGCGGATATCGATGACTATAAAAGATTAGCAAGTACAGATACAGGTTTTAATGAATTAGTTAAAGAAGGGAAAGCTCTTGCTACAGATACAAAAAAATCTTATTTAAAAAGAATAAATAATTTTGAAAGTATTGCAAATGATGTAAAGTCATTATATCAATCGTTAAATTTAAGATATGGTGGAGAAGTTGATTCTGAAAATCAACCAATATATTCTTCTGCTGTAATAGATAAAATGATATATGCTTCTACTAAAATAACGGACTATGAAAAAAGAATAATAGATTTAACATCTAGCTTAGTATCTAATGATTACAATATTACTGAAATAGTAAAAGACATAAGAGCTGATAATTTTGAATCTTTTGAAAAAGCAGTATTATCTATTCAAAATAATGATAATATTACAGATGATAAAAAAGAGGATTTGTTGATTTCATTAACAGATATTGGTAAAATGGCAATAAAACGCGATGTTCTTTTAAAAGAATACAATGATATAAAAGCTAAACCAGAAAATTATAAAGAAACAGAAGTTCAAACAATAGAAGATTCTAATGTTCCAAAAGAAACTATTAAAATTAAATCTAAAAAGAATGGAGAAACTATTGAAAAAACAATAGAGTTAGGAACAGAATATGTAATAGGTAAAGTTGTAAAATATGACAAAGATGGTAATGAAGTAATTCAAGCGCCTGTATTAACTATTCTAGGTGTTAATGAAGATGGGTCTTATAAAATAAAAGATGTAAATGGTGTAAGAGATGTTTCTGCTTCTACATTAGAAGATTATCAATTATCTAAATTATCTGATATTGGTATGGATAAAAAGAAAGCATTTGTTTATTTAAATAGAAACAAAATGGTTTCTAACAAATTAATT
>JABXJQ010000183.1_pt1 | contig 10176 bp, 13 predicted proteins | sample 7436221 | NCBI WGS metagenome assembly JABXJQ01 (sample SAMN14395755, study PRJNA613071) | wetland metagenome | isolation source: water sample H0 from high-altitude wetland | place: Chile: Salar de Huasco, high-altitude wetland | collected 2015-11-10
ATTCTTTGGGCAAGTACACGAATAATCCTTGTTTTGTTTTTTGTATCTTAGGCATTAAATCACTTCCATAAAGTATTAATACAAGTTAGTGCCTTAGAAGTATTAAAGTGAAATTGGGGACATTCAAAGAATACCCCATTAGCATTACATTACCAACACTTAACACGGTGGGGGTATGTTTATACTAATGAAAATTGAGTAGGGTATAATTGTCCCCAATTTCCTTTAAAAACTTAAAAAAGGAAGTTGGTATTATGGAAAATGAAATTAAAAAATTAACAAACGAACATATGCAACCGCATTATGAAAAACTTGTTAGGTACGCGTTGCAAAGATTAGATCCAACAGAATACGGTTACGAAGCAAGAAACTCTTACGGTAACATAAAGAAAAATCCAAAACCGTTTCAACTAACTGACGGTAACCGTAAACTTTTGAAACGTTATTACAGGCATATGGTTAACGAAGGTCTTGCACTTTCAAGAACCGCATTAGTTATTGGCGTGCTTGGACGACTTTTAGAAATGCTTGGAAAAGATTTTGAAACAGCAACCAAAGAAGACATAATGGGTTCGGATAACAGTAAAGGTTTAGTTACTCAAATAAATGAAATGCAAATTAAAGCAGTGACTAAGTCGGACTACTTAAAGAAATTAAAAATGCTTGACAAATTTCTTTCGCCTGAAGGGGAAGCAAGTGAACGAACTAAAAAAATAAAGACTGGTGTAGGAAAAAAGCATTTCAAATTACCTTCTCAATTAATTACGCCTGAAGAAGCAATTAAACTGGTTAACAGTTGCGACAGTACAAGGGACAGGGCTTTAATTCACGTGCTTTGGGAAAGTGGCGGACGTGTTGGGGAAATAATTAACTTGAAAATGAATAGTGTAGAATTCAATAAAGGCGAAGCACACTTACGAATGTTTGGAAAGACGGGGGAAAGACAAATACTTTTATTGGAAAGTGTTCGGGACTTGCAAGAATATATGCGAACAAGAATTAATACTAAACCTGAAGACGCTTTATTTGTCCTTGAAGGTAACAAAGGTAAGGGCGACCCATTAAATCACACTTGTATTAATGGAATTCTTGAACGTGTTAAAGAAAGGGCAAAATTAAGTAAGCACGTTAACGCTTATTTGTTTAGGCATTCGCGAGCAAGCCATTTAGCGAGTGAAGGTTTGAATGAAGCACAGCTTTGTATGATCTTTGGGTGGGCTATTGGTTCAAAGCAACCCGCGACATATATCCATTTAAGTGGAAAGCAAACGGAAAGTGCTTACAAAAAGTTGTATGGTATTGAAAGACCTGAAGAAAAGCAAGAGAAGTTAATTAAATGTCAAACGTGCGGCGAAATTAACAGCGCTTTGAATGACACTTGTACAAATTGTTTTAATCCGTTAAATATTCAAGGGGCTTTAAAGTTAAAGAAGCAGAATGAATATTTGCAAGAAGCGAGTGAGGTTTTGCAACAAATTCATAGTAAGGCGTTTGAATTAATGCGTCAAGGTGTACAAATAGATAAAGCCGAAGAACAAGCTAAGTTATTGGTTGCCGAAGCGTTTGCAAACAAGTTACAACAAGAACAAAAATTGAAGGTGTTAGCGTGAAAATAACACGTTAACGCTAATGTTTATATTTATTAAATATGTAATATTTAATTATGTTTTCAATGTTTGAAATATCACTTATTATTGCCTTTATTTTTGCAATTGGTTTTCCAATTAGTATTGCTTTTTTTTTAAATTATATTGTGTACGGGCGTAAAAAAAATAAAGGTTTTAGTTATTATTCTCCTACTAAATCAAACATAATTAATGAAAAAACTTCTTATAACAAGCATTTAACTTCTTCAAGTTGGGACATAATAAGGAAGGAAGCTTATAAACGTGCTAATTTTACTTGTGAACGTTGCGGGAAAAAAAATACTCGTTTAGAAGCACATCATTTGAATTATAACAACTTAGGAAATGAACAACCTGAAGACTTATTAGTGGTATGTCGTAAATGTCATTTAGAATTAGAACTTGAAAAAGAAAATAACAAAAACTAAACAAGGACAAAAAGTCAAAGCATTAGCTTAGTTTTTTGCTAAGTTAATGTTTTTTGTTTTATTTTGTGGCTTTTCAATACCTTTAAAAGCACATATAATACTAATATTAACATTAGTATTGCTTACTAATAGGTTTTGAAGTATATGAAACAAAAAAACAAAAGTGAATTAACCAAAACACTTGACAATTACAGAGAAGGAACAAAACATATAAACAACGAAAGTTTTAACCCTTTCAAAGAAGATTTTCACGCTAAACTAATTTATCTAATTGACCGACAAGCAGGAATGCAACAAGGCGAACTTTGGCAATTTTTTAACCAAATAACCGTTGAAGAACAAAACACTTATTCTGACAACAAAAAAATAATGGGTGAAAAAGCGTTATTGTGGCGTGACAAAAGCCAAGTTAATCAAACAGTAAATAAATACTTGAAAACTTTGATTGAAAAAGGAATAATAGAAGAAAAACCCGAAATGAAAACAAAAATAACATTTAATCCATTAACAAAAGAAATATTGCCTTACGAAATAACACGCGAAGGCGGGGCAAATACAAAAGAAATTAAAACAGCAAGATATTTTTTGAAAGAACCTTTATTTGTTTTACTTGTCAGGGCTTTTGGTATTGAAGATTATTTTACAGGGCAAGTAAATTTTGCAAAAAACAAACGTGGCTTTGAAGAAATGAATAAATTAACAAAAAAAGATTTTGAAAATGAAGCAACCCAAAACGATATTTCAAAAGCAATAGGGGTTAATACTTCTCAAATAAAAGAAATTAACAACAACCAAGACGTTGACACACAAATAACAAAAATGCAAAAAGTTGTTGACATATGTCAGAAAAAAACAAGAAAAGAATTTTTACAAAAATTAACCCAAGATTTTGAAGAATATTATGCCCCCGCAAGAGCTTTACAAATACCCTTAGCTAACATTTACAACAAGCAACCATTAGGAATTGATTATTTTCAAATATTAACCAATTTTCTTAATAACCGATTTAACTTTGAATGGAACAAAATACTTACGGGTTTTGCAGTAAAAACAAAACGTTACAATTACGCTGAAACCTTTCTTATAGATTATACAAAAATCATTTCCACATACCAAGAAACAGGTTTCTTGTTTGATTGGACAGAACTTAAAAGATTGCAACAAACTTGGACTAAACGGGACGGAAGTAAACAAAGTATTGACGTTGAATTTTCCAAAGTTTTTGACAAAAAAATACATCTTAAAGGAAACTTAAAACACGCAGTACCCACTCTAATACGTTAATTTTCTATTAGTAAATTCTACTTTATTTTACTAATAGCCCTTTTAGTAAATTGACTTCTAAAAGTATTCAATAACTCTGCAAACCGAGTGTATTGTAGTGATTAAAAATATGATAACAAAAGAAGAAGTTTTGAAAAAAATAAAAGAATTAGAATATCCAACTATTAATGAACTTTCTAAACAACTAAACAGTAACCGAAATTATGTTTCTGTTTTGCTTAATTCACTAAAAGCAGAAAACAAAGTAACTGTTTCTATTGTAGGCAATAACAAAATTTGGGGCGTGAAAAAATGAACGCTTTGAAGTACCCAAATGAATATGTTGAAGTTTTGTTTTTGGCTAAGACTAAATTTAATGCGCCTTTAAGTCAAGATCAAGAAAATATTTTGTTTGAAAAAAATGCTTCAGGGTTTACTGCCGACCCTGAAGCAGAAACTGGGACACCAACTACAAAAAGGAAGGTGTTCACTAAATGACTACGGACGTTTCTAAAAATATAAACTCAATTAACCCCATTACTTACCAAATAAGTTATGATGTACCTGACAAAACAACAATTCTAAGAACTAAACAAGGTTTGGAAGAACACCAATTCCTAAAAAGTTGGGCTTCAGAAAACATAAGAGCCATAATGCGAGAATATTTACTTTCTCACGAAGCAACAAGTCCACAAAAAAGTATTTTCTTAACTAATAACTTGGAAACAATAACTAATTTTAGAGAACTTGAAAAAAACTTAAAACAAGTCTTAATTGACGAAACTGAAAGAAAACTATTTGTTGCAACAAAGAAAAAGCAAGAATTGAGGGCTTTAAAACTTAAACAAAAAGTTGACTGGGTTAAAGCACACTGGGACGAAGTAACACCAAAAATTGAGTACAACAAAATTGAGGTGTTGCTTTAATGGAAAAAATTGCGATTGAATTGCCCGTAAAGAAACGCTTGCTTGAAATACAACTTTTTAAGTGTTACAAAAAGTTACGACAGAAAGGCGAATACTGTTTGGTTCAACTGCCTAACGAATTTGTTAATGGACATTTTAATGCGAAGACAAGGTACGGGTTAAGTTTGGGTGTGGACGAGGAAACTCAACACCGTGTAATTATTATTGATCTTGACGACAACCGCCAAGCGATAAACAACCGAAGGTAATTTTATGAGTAAAAAATGTTTTTGGTGTAACCGCAAGAAGTGGACTAAAAAGAATATGCCTTTTTGTAGTGAAAAATGCGAATTAAAGTTTATTGAAAGTCCGCAAAGGAAACAACGTTTAGAAGAATGTAAAAATATGGAAATTAAGCGAGAACAACTGGACTTAAAGACCCTTGAAAAAGTGCTAAGGGACGACAAAAATGCTTTGAGGGTAAGCCCTAAGCCTGACAATAATACAAGTTTAGAAAATAACTATAAAATAAACACTAAACTAAACAAGGAAGTGGAATAAATGGAAGAAAATATGCTTAAACAAGGCGGTATTTTAGAGGTTAGGGAAGAAGAACCCCAAGAAACTGAAGAAAGACAAAGAAAACCAACCCTACTATACAAAAAACAAATACGCGCAACCCTACCAACAAACGTAAGAGCAGGCAAAAACGTTTACGTGGTTCTAAACAACGAATTCAACGACCAATTAGAAACAGTCTTAAAACTTGCTTGGAAAGAAGCCCAAAACAGAAACAAAAAAACCATTTCAGGAAACGACATAAAGAATGCAATAATTTCTTACAAAAAAACAGGCGCAGTTTACATACTGGAAAATATAGAAACCGTAATACTGGGAAAAATAAAAGAAATTAAAGAAGCAACAAAGGGGCGGGACTAATGGATTACAAAAACGCAATAATAATTTCTTTAAATGAAGATAGAAAAAAACACAGTTTTGAGAAGCACTGGGGAATGAAAATATTACGCCCAACAGAAATTAAAGAAAATATTGAAGAAAAAATAAAAATTATTCCAGTAAAATGTTCAACTTGTCAAGAAATAATACAGTCAACCCACTTGGACGAAAAAACAGTTGTAACAACTTTAAACGAATTAGAAGCTGAAGGGAAAATTAGAAGCATATTCAAAGGTGGGAAAAACTGTTCAGTACTTTGGTGGGCGTTGGTTTGAATGGCTTTTGAAATTAACCAATTAACTCTTTTCAAAAACGCAGTTGGTTGTTTACTAATAATAATTGGCGGGCTAATGGTTTGCGTTATTCCTTTAGGAGCACTTTTCTTTTGGATTTCAGGAATATTTTTTATTTTAGGATTAACCCCACCAAGAATAACAAAAATTAGAACCATAAAACACGATTGGACAGAAAACTGGAAAAAAATACTGGAAGGTAATTAAATGGAAAAACAAACACTTGAAATAAATACTAACCAACAAACTGAAGAAATTACTTTAAACGAATTTTTAGAAAACGCAGTAAAAGTAAAAAAGTGGTTACTGATTTTTGAAAAAGAAAGAAAAAAAGACATAGCCACACACTTGGAAAGCGATTTACTTGAATTGGACGACTTTCTAACAAAACTTTGGGTTAGTTACAGCACAAGACAAAGAGCAATTACTATTTTAGAACATAAACTTGAAGCAGTAGGAAACAGCGCGGGAATAAGGTGAGGAATATGAAAATTAGAATACAAACAAGAAACGCATTAATATGCTTTCCAAAAGAACAAGCAGAATACTTTTACGTTTTATTAAATAGACTGGGGGTTTTTGAGTGAACACAATTATACAAGAAATAAAAGACAAACTAACATTCCGCGACATATTTCAAAAATATAACGTTGACTTCAAAGAAGGCGGAAATTACATACTTGGTTTATGTCCTTTTGAAAGTAAACCTGAATATGCACTTTGTTGTTACGATCACAACCATACAGCTAAATGTTTTGCTTGTGGCTTCAAAGGAAGCGTATTTGATTTTATAATGCAAAAAGAAAGTGTTTCTTTTGTTGAAGCAATAAAACGTGCTTGTGAAATATTAGGCATACAATACACCCCTGAAAATTTAAGTCCTGAACAAATAGCTGACTGGCAAAAAGAAAAACAAGAAACAAAAGAAGCATATGAATTATTAGACAAAAAAGTAAGCGAATATGGAATAAACCTTTCACAAATGCCTGACTTAGTAGAATATTGTCAAAGTAGAGGACTAACTTTAGAAAGCATAAAACAATTTAGAATAGGTTTCATTAAACAAGAACACGACCCTGAACTACTCAAAACAGGTTTAGTAATTAAAAGTAAAGAAACAGGAAACGTATTTAGTCCATTCAATAACCGTTTAGTAATTCCTTACCTTGACAAAGAAGGTAAAGCAGTATTTTGTATTTTTAGAGAAACAACTTATACACCAAAACCAAAAGAAGAAGGAAAAGACAACCGTTTCAAAAAACTAATGAGTAACCAAAAAATAAGACACCCTATATTTTACAGTGAAGTACCTGACTGCAAAACTTTAGTTTTAGCCGAAGGAATTTTTGACGCTTTAGTTTCAATACAAAGCGGTTATTCAACAGCAAGTTTTATTACAACAAAACCAAAAAAAGAAGACTTGCCTGAACTTGTAAGTTTACTATTGAGAAAAAAGTACGAAAAAATAATAGTAGTATTTGACAACGAAGAAAATACACAAGGCGAAAAAGGACAACACGAAATAATTGAAACCCTATTCAAACAAGGACATACAAACGTTTATGCTTATACAATACCGCGCCCTGAAGGAATAAAAAAAATAGACTTAAATGATTTACTAAAAGGTTTAACGCCTGAAGACCAAAAACTACAAATGCAAGAAATAGAACAAGAAAGTATTGAAGCAATAAAATATTTGTGTCAAAACCTAAAATTTAATACCGCGATAGAAAGAAAAAATAGTTACGAATACATAGCCCAACTAACTGACCCCTACAAAAAGAGTGACGAATTATTTTACGTTGAATTAGTAAAAGACATAGCTGGAATAATTAAATTAAAGCATACAGCAGTAAAAAAGGGTTTAGACTTAATAAGTAAAATAACATACAAAGAACAAAAAGAAGAAGCACAAAAACAAGCAACCGAAACAAACGAATTTAACCCGTTTATGCGAATACTAAACGACAACTTCAATTATAGAGGACTTGCAAAAAGAATAGTTGAAGAAGTAGGCGTTTATTATAACGAAAATGGCGTATGGTTTATTTGGGACGAACCAAAAGCACGTTGGCGAATAATTGACGACATAAGTTTAATGAACCAAGTTGACGTTGCCCTTAGCAATACAAACGAAACATTAAACCAACAAGCAAAAGGAATTATTATTGAAGCATTAAAAAGAGAAGGGCGAAAAGCAGAACCGCAAGAATTCCCAAAAAACTGCGTACAATTCAAAGACATAATATACAATTATGAAACAGAAGAAAGTTTTCCCGCAACAAAAGAATACTTATGTTTTAACCCAGTCCCGTGGCGAGTAGGACAAAGTGAAGACACGCCAATAATTACAAAATTATTCAAAGAGTGGGTTGGTAACAAGTCACAAATGCTTGAAGAAATAATGGCGTACTGTTTAGCCCAAGAATATTACATACAAGACATATTTGCTTTTGTAGGTTCAGGTTCAAACGGAAAAAGCACATACTTAGGAATTTTAGAAAAATTTACAGGCGCGGACAACTGCGGAACGGTTGACCTTGACTTACTTTGTGGCGGTTCAAGATTTGAACTAACAAAAATATACAAAAAACTTGTAGCAATACTTTCAGAAACTAATTACAAGGGACGCGGAAAAACAGGAAGATTAAAGTCACTAAGCGGTGGCGATCCGCAAGGGTACGAATTCAAAGGAAAGAACGGAGAACTAAGGGACAAAAATTATGCAAAACTAATAATTTCAAGTAATGGTTTACCCGAAACTGACGACAAAAGCATAGGTTACAATAGAAGGTGGGTTATAATTGAATTTAACAAATACTTTTCAGTAGGAAAAAACCCCGCTGACACAATACCTGATTGGGAATATGAAAACTTTGCAAAAAAAAGTTTAAGGTTACTCAAAGAATTAAGAAAAAGTTACCATTTCACTGACGAAGAAACACTTGAAGAAAAAGAAAAACATTACGAAAGGTTAAGTAACCCAGTAAAAAAGTTTATAGACGAAACTTACATTACTGACCCTGACGGAAAAATACCAGTATTCCAATTTAGAGAATTACTGGAAGCATACTTGACTAAACACGGACAAAGAAAACTTTCCCAACAAGAAATTGGAAGAAAAGTAAAAGAATTAGGTTATGAAAGCCGACCGCTTTCCGCAAAAAAGAAAGACGGAAAAGAAACAACTTGGTGGTATTACTTAGGATTAAGGGACAGAACAGGACTTGAAACATACAGTACGCCCGAAACAAATACCAAAGAACAAGAAGAAAATAATACAACAGAAACAGAAATAAGTATTCCTTTAATAATGATTGACGGCGAGTTACCAGTAAAACCTTGTAGTAAATGCTTTCACAAAAAACAAATAGTTGCCGAACAAGGCGAACTAAGGTTTTGTGAAACTTGTTATGAACTACTTTTTAACCAAAAAAAGTTATGAAAACATAAAAGTATTATTGTTTGTTTAATACTTTCTAATTTTACCTTAACCCAATTAACGCAATTAACACAGGTTACCCCTTAGTTTCCTATATGTAGAACCTGAGGGGTAAAGTACATTAATTGCGTTAATTGCATTAATCCTTTCTTGTTTTGGCTTTCTTATGCATTATATTGCATAGTTTCAGTTTTTTTGTGTCCTTACTTGTTGTTTTTGGAAAAGTGTGCGTGGGGGGTTAAGTGTTTCTTTAATGTATATTGGTATATTTTGTTTGGGTTAGTATTGTTTGTTTGGTTAATGTTTGTTTTTTCTTTTTGTGTTGTGTGGTTGTTTGTTTATTATTTGTTGTGGGTTTTGTTTAGTTAGTATTGGAATGTTTAATTAATTGTATTCAAGTTTTGTGTGTGCACGCGCACGCATAAGTGTTAATATAATATATTTAAGTGGTGTTATTTTGTTTTTTTGTTTAGAATGGGTTGTTTTGGTTTGTAGTGTTAATGCTTTCAAGGTTGGTGTATGCCCCTTAATAGTTAATTTAACTTATTATTAAGTGAGTGTTTGAATTTTTTTATATGTATGGCTTTTGTCTTTATTATTAAATTATTATATTTAGTGGTTAATGAATTGTTTTTTTGGTATAGCAACTCTTATGCTTTATAATATACAATATGGGGTATATTTTTTTTGTTTAATACAAACTTAGGGAGTGTTAGTATTTTTAAAAAAACACACAATGGAGGTGTTGACTTACATTATATACTAATAAGGGCTTATTTTTTTTGTTTAATACTAACTTGGCTTATGTTTAGTTAGTATTGTTTTACTTTTTTTGTTTTTAGTTAAGTAGTATTAGGTTTGTGGGTTAGGGTAACAAGGGCTTTATTGCCCTTGTTGTGTTCGTTGTTGTATCATTTGTCTTAATCTTTCAGGGCTTATGTTTATTTGTGGTTGTTGGGAATTAATGGGACTACTTGGGCGTGGCGCTTGTTGTACTGGTCTTTGTACTTGTGCTTGTTGTTGTATTGGTCTTGGCGCTTGGGTTAATTCTATTTTGACAGGTGGCGCTTCTTTAATAGTATTCACGCCTTGCATTACTTCTTTGGTTACTGCGTCAAGGGTTTTTTGCATTACTAATGTTTGTTTGGCGGATCTGTCGGGGAAGCAGGCAAGCGTGTCGCCTTTATTCCAGTTGAGTAGTTGCATATATTCTTTGGGCAAGTACACGAATAATCCTTGTTTTGTTTTTTGTATCTTAGGCAT
>JABXJQ010000184.1_pt1 | contig 10173 bp, 8 predicted proteins | sample 7436221 | NCBI WGS metagenome assembly JABXJQ01 (sample SAMN14395755, study PRJNA613071) | wetland metagenome | isolation source: water sample H0 from high-altitude wetland | place: Chile: Salar de Huasco, high-altitude wetland | collected 2015-11-10
CCCATAGAAGCCCACTATTGTTATTATTGTGCCCTTACATTATTATTGTTATGTCAGCTCTGATTATATTATGACCCCTTAGACTCCTATATATGGAAAGGAGGTATTGTCATTTGTGTCATCTAAGAATTGTTCATTTGTGTAATGTAAAGGAGCTTTCCCCCTTGAAGGTGAAAATTAGAATCTACCTCTAATGATAAAAAGGAAAATACTTTTGGAACTTTAACTTTTAAATGTTATTGAATCAATTCATGAAAAGATAATAGCTACACTACTTGCAGAAATGGAACTACATTATCTTCCAATCAACCATCTAGCTACCAAATCTACTTGCAGACAGAAAGTTAGCATACCAAGTCATAACTCAATATTCCATGCATCATCTATGTATCTCACACTTGCATATAAATCAATGTTCTATTTGTGCCAAATCTGTGTTAAAAAAACTAATTCTACACTATTTTGTAGTGAAGGAAAAGGAGGGTTTGGAGTGGCCTAGGTGCTTCTCTTAATCATGGAGCCCCACTAGGGGGTCAACCTACTTCTCAAATAAGTCCATATTCTAGCAAAGGTCAAAATAGGTGGAGAAATAGGCTGCTACAGGTATGCCATACGAGGCTGCTATAAGAAGGCCTGTAATGCTACAAGAATGTTGTCGAGAAGGTTTAGGAGGTAGGAATGATGAGTTTAAGGGATGGAAAGATGGATAGAGGTTGAGATAAATGAGTCAAAGGTGGCCAAAACCCCTAGCCAAGATCAGAGTATTTGGAAAGCCTATTTTTCACTAGGAGAGATGCTCATGATGATCTAAGAGAATGATCCCAAGAACAAAACTTTGGAGACAGAATTTGGCATTCATAAAATAGGGTGAGGAGGTCCAAGATGGGGGTGGTGAAATGCCCATTGCCTATAGATCTAAATAGCCTTACAACATCACATGCAGATACCATGTTATCATTGACAAAACGAAACAACTAATAGAGGAAAAGTTGAGTTGAATTTAAATGCTATCTAATCTATGCAATCAACTCCTAGGCTACAGTAAGCACATGCAAAACAAGATGACTAACATATACCTTCTTCCAAGAAATTATGAACATAGTATTTTTGGATTGTGATTGTAGATCCTTCCATTCATACTCCCATGCCAGAGATGTGGTGGAGGTTGAAATCATAAGATTTTGATGAGTTATTTTCTAATGAAATGTAAGGAACTAATAAGAACTCTGAACTAAAAAGAGATACCAATAAAAAATAGGGACCTACGCCATTGTGGTTGGGCCCAAACATAAGAGCCTCAGCCCTCTGGAACTAACTCAGTGTGGAACCAATAATAAACTTCTCATTATCATTACATCAATGTAAAATACATTACATAAACAGTCAAAAATAGTGGTGCCAAGTGCTTGAGCTCAATAAATACCTAGCTAGAAAAAAATAGTTTGAATCCTAATGAGCTCTTCTACACGTTTATTTATACAAGAGGGTAGCTACTCTCAGCTCCCTATAAAATAGGAATGTTTGTCCCTCATAACTCGAGAAGGGTGGATCTTGAACTTCATTAACTACACTTGCTTGGCTACGAAAGACCTTGAGCTGATGAGAGAGAGTGTGGTGTTCTTCGGCTAATTGAGGGAGTTAAGGAGGTGGAAAACCTCCTAGAATCTCTCCGTGTTGTCTACTCTGAGCCCATGCATGGAAATTACCTAAAAAATGTTCCATTTCTTGTAATTAAACCATATTAGGCCACATTACATAGAAAAACATCTTTTAACCATCTCACTAAGCATAATATAACAAAAATTGTAAATAAATGTGAGAAAGAGATAGTTATTAAGCTGGATGATGGAATTATGACCCTTATGATGTACCTATTGATGAGCCTCATCATAACCCCCTATTGAAATGGTTTCTCATCCTTTGAGAAACTCACCCATCTATGTCCATTTATTTCATGGCCTTGGTGGCCTCCCTGGCATCCCAAGGTTCCTCAGATGGTGTGCCTTCTTGGGGATATAAGCTTGCATTATTTTCTATCTCTGTCAACCTCTTCTTCTCCTCTTTTCCATTTTCTTCCTTCTGTAGTCCTAGTAGCAAGGGTGGATTGAACTTGAGTCATATCCACTTAAATTTTAATCTTTGCATGATTCTCTTATACAAGAGTGTCATATCCATTGCATTCCTTAGCCTTTCAGGAGAATGATATTCTCTGATATGGAGGTTGTGGGGTAAGGCATCCCATCTCCTCTAGACAACTTACTAGATTTTTGTTCCCAATAATGTGTTGATGGTGTTGGACCCACCAATATGTCAAGGGATCTCCCCAATAAGAAGTCCCAACTAGACCTTAGACTATTTGGAGCAGGAATCCCAACATTGGGTAGTAAATCATGCCTTAACTGCGATAACACGTAGAGGTAAGGAATATATCCTTGTCGGAAGCAAGTCTACGACCTTGCAACAAGTCAAAAGAGATGCATGTGGAGGTTCTAATAGATGGAGGGGGAAAGAAGTGTGTCACTTAGAAGCCTGTAATAGTATGCAACCTGAAAGGAACACATGAGCTGAAAGACATCATGAACTAGAAAGTAGGATAGTCGAAAATACAAAATGATGAGTTAAACCAACAAAATGCTTCAATAAGATTCATACAATTGCATATAGAATAGTTGACACATAAATTCATAAGTCAAAATTACATACATTGCTAAAGTAACCTGAATAATAGAACTACAATAATAATGCATTGATGAAACATCATGGCTCTGTTATATTATATAAAGTGGAAGTTCCATCCATACATACAACCATGACACCCACTAACCCCAATAGTGGAACATTATAGTCAACACCGCATGCTCCTCCAAAGATATGTACTCACTCTGCACTATGGAGAATCCAGGGCTCATCACAATACTCTCCAAGCACCCTCTAAGCAATGCCTAGCAAAATCTTGCATCCCAAAAGTGTGTTCTGTGATTTATGAGGTTCTATTTATAACCAAGGGTGGGGTGATGCTTGACATTCCTCTTTCTGACTCTTGGACTACCCTCATGACCCTTCAACTTCATTACATAACTCTTTACATTACATATGATTGTTTTCATTCCACTAGTGACACTTGGAATTTCACTTTACATCATGTTTACAAAATAAATTTTCCACATATACCCATGTAGGGACAAAAATAGTCTTGAGTCAACCAGACAAGACAACACTAGGGCTCAGACGAATTTGGAAATACCATGTCATCAACATGCTTTCCGTGATCCTCAATGACGAACTGCTACCATTCCTAGTAGTGCATAATTGCGTCTGCGTACTCTTTGATGACATCTTTCTGCAAACAAAATCTTACCTCCATTGCTTATGAGTATATTGATTTGGAACCTCTATCCAACTCATCCTGTAACATACGCATGTTAGTCTTGAGAAAAGTTTGACTGACAATGTACATATGCATGTTATATATGCTAACTTGCAAATCTGTACTAGTGGCCATGAGCATCAATAATCAAAGTACACATCCAGCTCCATTCTGACTTGGTTATTCTCTTTGGCATCAGTGAGCATACCAATCGAAGGGGTGTCATACTTTCTCACCACAACATCCAAACTCCTAAACAACCATGTGTACGAATCGTCAACATTGGAGATGAGTGGCAGGAGTTCCTCATAGTTCCAGATCAGAATTTGGATGGGTGCTTTGTCCAACTCTACTTGCGCCTTCATCATCTTATGCAAGTGAAGCGAGGATCCCTTGTACCTTATTTTCCATGTATGTACATGATTAACTGTGGCATGTATATCTCAGAGTGTTCGATCTATCTTGATGGAGCACTATTAATGACCATGTAGATGGAGAACTTCCTTATGCATGGTGACGAACTTGTCATACAACCTTCGCGTGACTATCTTAAGATATGATACTTCAACATGCATCAAAGTGCGCAGGTGATGCATACTCATCTGAGGTGTGCACTCTACGTGCATGTACAACTCTATGTTGTGACTCATCAAAGGCTATGTTGTACACATGTGTTCCTAGATTATCCTCAAGGATAATGGTATCCACTTGTTCACTTGCGACTTGCTCTACTTCTAGAGATGGTGAAGCCTGTGTGGTGACCTTACTTTCTTTTGGCATGAGGTCAGTGTCCTAATCCTGTTCTGGCTGCTCCATTTCAATGTCCATTTATTCTACTATTATTTCATCCTGTGAAGCAAGTTCTTGTTCATGCAGCTTGTCACCCTATTACCTGTCTGCTGATTATTCATAGTATTCAACCTATATCGGTGTGGTTTGCGTTGTCTGTGCATCTTCCACTTCCTCCTATTCATGTTACTATTCATGTTCATGTTTCGCTTCCTTCTCTCTTCTGTGCAACTCTTATTCTTCTTGGAGCTTCTACTCTACTTCCTACAACTTCCTTTCTTCTTCTTCTAGTCTTTGCTTCTCCCTCTTTCTTTGCACTACTCTCCTTTCACGTTGTCACCTCTTTAAATCTATCTCCAAAGCTACTCTTTCCACAAGTGGGTCTTCCTTAAACTTCTATCTATGCTCTGTCTCTATGCTTTTGGTAATCTTCCTCTTGCCTTTGTCTTGCACAAGTTTGCTGCTTGTTGTTGTTGTTGTTGCTGCTCCCTGTGGTGTTGCTACCTTGAGTTCCACTAGCCACTCTACAACCACGTTGACCAGTTCATTAAGCTTATGGGAGTTATAACAATATCTACACGTGTCTTCCTTTGGCCAATGACAGTCCCCGTGCATCCAAGGATAGTACACTCTCGCATAGTGGTTCCTGCATAATCCATGTGGATTGTACATTGAAACTCTTGGTGCCGAACTTAAAATTCTTGAAGTCCTCGACCTCGACATATACTTCTTTTAAAATGCGGATCACATACAACACAATTCAAAAAGGAATGATATGTCATGGTGCCTTCTTCTTCCTGTGCAATCCAGCTGATAACCCTCTCGAGATGTCATAAGAAACCTCCTACATGACTAGCTTCTCTGTGGAAATCCTTGGCAACACATGTGGAGCCTTCTCTGCGATATACATCCTGATGAAGGTATCATTAGGTGAGTCATACCAATTTGTAATGTTCAGAAACACCTCCATTGTTTCCTGAGACATGCAAGGCATATCTTGTTCAAAGATCATCATGTACAGAGGGGTGATGAAGTGGTCTGATAGTCTAGCCATGACTCCTCGATAGCTGCATTATGAGAGAAACTTGCTTGAGTCCTATCCACTTAACTTTTAATCTTTACATGATTCTATTTTACAAGGGTGTCATCTCTGGTGCATTCCTCAACCTTTTAGGAGAGTGATATTCTCTGATCTTGAGGCTGTGGGGTAAGGCATCCCATCTCCTCTATAATGCTTACTCGATTTTTTTCCCAACAATGTGTTTACGGTGTTGGTCCCACCAACATTTCGGGGGATCTCCCCGATAAGAAGTCCTAACTAGACCTCAGATCGCTTGGAGTAGGAGTCCCAATAGTGGGTAGTAAAGTCATGCCTTGACTATGATTGCGGGAAGAGGTAAGCAAGATATCCTTGTCGGAAGCAAGTGTGTGACCTTGCAGCAAGTCAAAAGAGATGCATGGGGAGGTTCTAATAGTCGGATGGGGAAAGAAGTGTGTCCCTTAGAAGCCTGTACTAGTACGCAACCTAGAAGGAACACACAAGCTTAAAGACATCACGAACTGGAAAGCTTGATAGTTGACAATCCAAAGTTATGAGTTAAACCAACAACACACTTCAGTTATATTCATACAATCACATATAGAATAGTCCATACATAAATTCGTACGTTAAAATTACATACATTGCTAAAGTAACCAAAATATTAGAACTACAATAACAATGCATGCACAAAATGTGTTGGCTCTATTATATTATATAAAGTGGAAGTTCCATCCATACATACAACCATGATAACCACTAGCCCCAATAGTGGAACATTATAGTAACCACCGCATGCTCCTCCAAAGATATGTACTCACTTCGCACTGTGGAGAATCAAGGCTCGTCACAACACTCTCCAATCCCCCTCTAAGCAATGCCTAGCAAAATCTTTGCTCCTAAAAGCATGTTCTATGATTTATGAGGTTCTATTTATAATAAAGGGTGGGGTGACACTTGACATTCCCCTTTGTGACTTTTGGACTACCCTCATGACTCTTCAACTTCATTACATAACTCTTTACATTACATACGATTGTTTGCATTCCACTAATGACACTTGGAGTTTCACTTTACATCATGTTTACAAATTATATTTTCCACATATACCCATGTGGGGAAAAATAGACTCGAGTCAACTAGACAAGACAACACTAGGACTCATATGGCTGTGGAAAGACCATCTCATCAATATCCTCTCTGTGATCCTCAGTGACGAACTACTGCCATGATTGGTAGTGCGAAATTGCATTTGCGTCATCTTTGATGATGTCTTTCTGCAAATGAAATCTTGCCTCCATTTCTTCTAAGTATATTGATTTGCAACCTCTGTCCAACTCGTCTTATATCATACACATGTTAGTCTTGAGAAAAGTCAGACCGATAATGTACATTCGCATGTTATCTATGCTAACTTGCAAATCTGTGTTGGTGGCCATGAGTATCAACTAATCAAAGTATGCATCAAGCTCCAGTCTGACTTTGTTCTTCTCTTTGGCATCTCTGAGCATACTAATCAAACTGGTGTCATAATTTCTCACCACAACATCCAAACTCCTGAGCAACCGTGTGTACGAAGCATCAACATTCGTGATGAGTGGCGAGAGTTCCTCATAGTTCCAAAGCAGACTTTGGATGTGTGCTTTGTCCAACTCAGCCTCTGCCTTCATAATCTTGTGCAAGTGAATCAAGACTCCCTTGTAGCTCATTATCCATGTCTGTACATGATCAACTGCGGCATGTATATCTATGAGTGTTCAAGCTATCTTGATGTAGCACTGCTAATGACCATGTAGATGGAAAAATTCCTTATGCATGGTGATGAACCTGTCATACAACCTTCACATGATTGTCCCAAGAGCTAATACTTCAACAAGTATCCCTCTCTTCCTTTTCCTATGGCAGAACCTGTTGATTATTCCTCTCTCTTCTTGGCTGCTTGCAACTCCTCAGCCATGTGCTCATTTTCGCTATCAAGAACTTCACACTTGAGCTCGTGGCTTCAACATAAGCCCTTGTAGCATTGACCAAGGTAGCTAGATGTCTATGTACATCTGACATAATCACCCATTCTTCAAAGTTCGTAGGTGATGCATGCTCATCAGAGGTGTGTGCTCTACATGCTTGTACAATTCTGTGTCGTGACTTATCAAAGGCTATGTTCTACACATCTATTCCTGGATTATCCTCAAGGAGAATGGTATCCCCTTGTTCACTCAGGACTTGCTCTGTTTCTGGATCTCGTGAAGCCTACAGGGTGACCTCGGTTGATTTTGGCATGAGGTCGGTGTTCGATCCCGTTCTGACTGCTCCATTTCCATGTCCATCTCTTTTACTATTAGTTCATCCTGTGGAGAAGGTTCTTATTCATGCAGCTTCTCACCCTATTCCTCATCTACTACTGGTCAAAGTACTCAACCTATATCGGTGTGGTTTCCGTTGTCTGTGCATCTTGCACTTCCTCCTGTTCATGTTCATGTTGCACTTCCTTCTCTCCTTTGCACAACTCTTATTCTTCTTGGAGATTCTACTCTACTTCCTGCAACTTCCTCTCTTCTTCTTCGAATATTTTCTTCTCCCTCTTTATTTATGCTACACTCTTGTCACGTTGTCACCTCTTTGCATCTATCTCCAAATCTATTCTTTCCACAAGTGGGTCTTCCTTAGGCTTCTATCTTTTCTCTGTTTGTGTGCTTTCGATAGTCTTCCTCTTGCCTTTGTCTTGCACAGGTTTGTTGCTTATTGTTGCTGTTGTTGTTGCTCCCTATGGTGTTTCTACCTTGAGTGTTGCTAGCCACTCTACAACCATGCTGATAGATTCATTTAGACTAGAGGAGCTATAAAAATATCTACACGGGTGTTCCTCTGGCTAATGACACTCCCCGTGGATCCAAGAATAGTACACTTTCACACAGTGGTCCCTGCATAATCCATGTGGATCATACAAATTGAAAATTTTGGTGCTGAACTTAAACCTCTTGAATTCCTCGACCTCAGTATCTACTTCTTTCATACTCTGGATCGCATACAACCCAATTCGCAATTGAAGCATATGTCATGGTGCCTTCTTCTTCCTATGCAATCCAGTTGATAACCCTGTCGAGATGTCATAAGAAACCTCCTGCATGACCATCATTTGGGAGGTTAGATCCTAAATGAAAGGACCTGAGGTAGGCCTAGCACCAGATGACTAGATAGGGTTGTGATATAGCGATGAGGCAGTAGGTGTACCTGAAACCAATTGAGCTAAAGTCACGTAATTACGTGGTAACTCAGGATGAACACTAGTTGGAATGCTTCCCGTGTAAGGGAAACCTTCAGGAAGGAAATGATATTCCTGCTCCTTAACTATGCATGGAGTGGACACCTCCGAGTGACCCAGAGAGGAGACTAGGATTTTGACTTCTGATTCCATGGGTGAAAACAGGTGATGATGGACTACCAAAGTTGTTTGAGGGGATAATTCCAAAGGAATACCCGACTGATCATACGAACTATACAGACACTATAGTGATATCAAAATAGGATCAAACAAAGGATTCATAGGATAAACAACCAATTCAAGTTGACCTTCAGAAGTCAGCAGACTCTCGGGAGTCTAGATAGGATTATCCAGAGATTTTGGGCCAATATCAGAAAGTGACCCAGTATCTGAGGGAGGGGGAGGATGAGATGACAAAGGTTGGATGTTCAGAAAAATTCCAAGTTCAACACCTTGGTCCTTAAGTGACTGCGACGACTCAGGAAAAGTCTCCTCAAACAATCTTTCAAACAGAGGAGAGGAAGAGGAACTAGGCGAACTTCATGGTTCATCCACGATGATTTTGTCTCAATTAACCAGAAGAGGGAGATTGATTCCAAGGCTTTAAAATTTATTTAAAGGTGTACTCATGATGTGGTCTAGAAAAAAGCTAATTGGAATGTTATATGATCGTGGGCAACAATTTTTTAAGACGCAAAAACAAATTGGTGCTCTTTCAAGTTTTAAGAGTCGAGAAAGAAGCAAAGGTGACTCTATCACTTTCAATTTGAAACGATCTTGAAAGGACAAGCGCTCGAATGATCTTTAATATTTAGGCAGTCAAAAAGATCAAAATGACTACTCAGGATGATCTAGGCAAAAAGGATTACCAGGTAACCATGAACTGCAGAATACCTCCTGGTGAACCGAGAAGTACAAGTAGGCAATCTCCCTAAATGTTTTGTTCGGTGTATCATGTTTACAAGGCAATAGACTTGGCTTCCTATGGATAAAGGATTGCAACCTAGGGGGGTATCCTTTTATATATGTGACGGTACGGGGAGCACAAGTTCATACTAGCACTGCCTAGTGCTGAAGCTAACAATATTTGCCAGGTTTAACGATGCTAGAACACGTCTTTAGCATAGACCTTCTAAATGTGATCATTAGGTTTCAAATGCACCTTAGGTTAATTGAATAAATTTTAGAGTTTATCTTGAAATTATGTCTTGATTTTCAATCCTTATCGATGTGATTCAAAAAACTCCTATATGCAGGTAAAAGAGACAAGACCCTTTCAATTCAATTATTTTTTTACACTAATGAGAGTGGAAAACACACTAAATGTAACAAACAAGGAATTGAAAGAAAAATTACGTTTTCACTATTTCTCTTTCTGAAAACAAAATGATGAATTTTTTTTTCCAATTCCTATCTTTCCTATCAAACACATTTCAAGTAGTCCTTTCACTCGTAAAGATAATTCATTTCTTTTCCAATGCAAATGACAATGCAACTCTAGTCTTCAATGATGCTAGCTAATGTAACATATTGATTCAGCCAACTAGAATTATGTATTTTTCAACGAAATGATAAGATGAATCTTACACAAACACTTCAATGAAATTTTTTCAAAACAATCAACCTCCAACCAATGCAAAGCGCAAAAGAGAATTCCTTCCAAACTAATGATGCAAAGACTCCACAAAGAAATAAGATGAGTAATGTGATCTATGC
>JABXJQ010000185.1_pt1 | contig 10162 bp, 12 predicted proteins | sample 7436221 | NCBI WGS metagenome assembly JABXJQ01 (sample SAMN14395755, study PRJNA613071) | wetland metagenome | isolation source: water sample H0 from high-altitude wetland | place: Chile: Salar de Huasco, high-altitude wetland | collected 2015-11-10
ATCCTAGGCGGCGCAGCAATCGTCACTCTTGCTCTCTTGAATTGGTGGGCAAGGTACAGATCCATAGGAGCAAAACACACAGCAATCACCCGCCTTTGGCTTCAGCAATATTTTGCAACCCGTGCATTCGTAGAAATATTGGCACGCGTCGGTCGGCATGGTCTCTGTCTTTGTGGTGCCGCACGACGGGCAGGTCAGGGTCGATTCAAGAACGACGCTCATACCGGGGGCTCGATCCAGAAGGTGAGGGCCAGCAGGCCGATGGCAAGTAGTACTGCGATCTTGCTGCCCCAGTCGAGGGTCGGACGTGCACATGCAGCTCCCGGTGTGCACAGTCGCGCGCGTCGCTGCCGCCACATAACGAAGGCGGCGGCTCCAAGACAAATGACTGCCCCGTAGAAGAGTTCCTGCTGATACTGAGCCGCGAGATATCCTACGCCGACGAGAGAAGCGGCGCTGATTCCCAGGAGTGATAGGGCGATGGGTAGGGCACAGCATGAAGCGACGCCGAATGCCGCGAGCAGTCCTCCGGCGGCAAGTACGGTCTTTGCGGTGTCGCGGCCCTTCTCCGGGCTGTGCAGCGAAGAATTATTGTTGTTCACCATCATGAGCAAAGCCTACACCCTGTAGTCGCTACAGACGCAAGCTCAAACGAGATCAAAGGAAAGTGATGCCCATGCGTGCACAAGCGTCATTTGCAATCGGCGTGCTGTCTGAGCGTTCCGCGGTGAATATCGAAACCATCCGCTACTATGAACGTGTCGGCCTATTGCCGAAGGCTGCCCGAAGTGCGGGCGGTTATCGGCTCTACCAACCAGCCGATTCCGACCGCCTTTGTTTCATCCGTCGCGCACGCGATCTCGGCTTTTCCCTCGACGAGATTCGTCGCTTGCTCGATCTAGCCGATCAAAAAACCCGGTCCTGCCGTCGTGTGCACGAGATCGCTGTCGAACATCTTGCCGAGGTCCACGCCAAGATCAGTGACCTTCAGCGAATGGAACGAGTTCTCGCCACTATGGTGAGGGCGTGTGCTCAAGGCACAATGCCTGCGTGTCCTCTGCTAGAGACGCTTGCGCAACCCGGCCCGCTAGGGACGAGAGCTGCAAGCCTTCACCGAACGCATAGGCGAGATTGAGCGTAACGCCGATGGTAAACTCTCGTCCGAAACTGGCTGGCGCATGCTGATGATCACCTGCGCCGTGGTGATGGCCACTGTGGTCATGATGATCATGATGGTCGTGATCATGATCGCGCATTGCCGGTCCCTGCTCGTTCACGACGATCAGCCGCCGGAACGGGCGTGAAGTGACTCAATTCCTATCCAGCCGTTGATACCGACGTAAATGCCGACGCCGATAATGAGCAGGCTCGAAAAGTACGGCGCACGACGAGCGAAGGTAGAGAACCAAGATAAGCGCTTTGTTGCGTGGCGCACGCTAAGCGCTGCCGCCATTCCAACGGTCACAAGCGTGAGAGCAAGACCGATAGAAAAGCACGCAACCAGCGTAGCGCCTAGCGCGAACTGTTTGAGTTGAAGACAGAGCAAGAGGACGGTGATCGAAGCCGGACACGGGATTAGCCCCCCGGTCAGGCCGAACATGATGACCTGACCGGTCGTTACGTTGCGATCGGCAAAGCGGCGGCGAATGTCACTGGCATGAGCGAGTTCGTGCGCGTCCTGGTAACCGCCTGTGGCAACCTCCAAGCCGCGCAATTCCTCATGCAGATGATCGGTACCATGGCCTTCCACAAACGACACGTCGTAGTCGTGTGAATGGTGTCCGTGCACGAGTTTAACGCGTGCCATGAATTCATGCGGTTCTGGAATTTCGTCGATAGACTCGAGATAATCGCCGCGATCGACAAAGTCGAAACTTTGCCGCGTGCCGTTGGGGCGGTCGGTTTCGACCGTCGCATCCTTGGCCGTCCAAGCCGAACCGCTTTCGCTGCGGATGCGCCAACGCGGCGGTTGGCCCCTTTCGAAGATCTCGAGGACGAGCATTCCGTGACCAGTATCGATGCGGCGGGTTTCTTCGCCGTGGCCATGGCCGTGCCCATGATCGTGGGAATGGCCGTGGTCGTGGCCCTCCGCTCGGCTACGCTTTTGGTCCTGCCATGTGCGTTGCAGCATCCAAAGCGCGATGCCCACGATAATCACGGCCGATGCGATCTGGAAATAAGGCTCGACGGCATCGACGTCCAGGCCTTGCCAGAAATACAGGCCGGTAAGCGCGATGCCCCAAACGATCAGCGTATGGGAAATCGTCGCCGCGAGCCCAAGCAAGATCGCCTGCCCGACGGTGCCGCGGATGGCGACGATGAATGCCGCCATCATCGTCTTGGAATGTCCGGGCTCTAGCCCATGGAGCGCGCCAAGGAGAATAGCGCTCGGGACGAATAGCCAGGCATGCGACGAGCCTTGTTGAAGTAGATCTGAAAAAGAGACCATGGCGTCACAGATATTTGGCGATGGTTTTGAATTCGTCGACGGACTTGCGCCTCTCCTTAGCCGGCGCATCGATGGCGACATCGAGACAATGATCCAGATGGTCTTGAATCAGTGTCTTCTTTGCTTGGCTGATGGCCTTCTCAACTGCGTGGAGCTGCTGCGCCAGATCAAGACACGATCGCCCCGCGTCAATCATTTCAATCACGCTGCGAAGATGACCTTCGGCACGCTTGAGCCGTTTGGTGATTTCGGGATGGGTTTCGTGGAGGTGCGGTTTGAGCATGTCAATTCCTATCCCCCTGGAGAGGATATTAGTCAACACTAGTGTTTGTGCCGTAGAGTTAAGGCCCTAAAAGAGAGGGATATTCATTGAGACAACATCGTGAAGTGCCGTCAGAAAGTCGGCACGCCGATTGATAATGTCTAGCGAAGCAGCACCTTGGGCTCCGCTTCGACGTTGAGGCAGGCGCAGACAATCACGGCCGTCCAAACGGCCAGCGACAAGGCCCCGGCGAGCCGGGCATGTCGCGGCATGGCCGTCGCCACCAACGCAGGGCCATAGCCCGTGCGGTGAAAAAGTCCGGCATTCGCCAGGCCCATCACGATCAGAACGAGCTTTGGAACGAAGTAGGCGTGGCTGCCGACCTTGACCGGCTCGTAGAAGAACAGGGCCGCACCGGTCACGATCGTGACGGCGAATAGGCCGTAAAGCAGCGGCAGAATATGGCGGGCGAAGGGCCGCAGGGGTATCTCGCTGTTCCAGCCGACCAGCCTCAGGTCGAGCAGGCCGATGACGCCGAAGAACCCGGCCATCGTCACCACGTGCGTCAATCGAACGAGATGATGAAAGCGCTGTAGAGCGAAGTGAAAAGGCCGCCAGTCGAGCGCGATCAGGACTTCCGGAGAAATACGTAGCATGTCGAGGACGCTGGCGTGGATCATGGCGGGATTGGACCTCGGCTCGGGCGCCCTACCATCGCAGACGCCTTCAAACGGCCTTGTTATTGCGATCAGTTCTCATTATCAAGCATTGATAATCACACAACGAAGCCGTGGTCGAGAAGCCAAGTCTCATGCTTTCCCTTCAAGGTCGAACGCTGCCGCCCTTCCTGGTCTTGCCCACCATGGTCTTTCTTGCCGCCGTTCCGGCGCTGGCAGCCGATCCCGTTACGCTGAATCTCCAAAATAATCGCTTCACGCCGAATGTGGTGACGGTGTCGGCCGGGGAGCGACTGAGAATAGAGATCAAGAACCAGGACGGCACGCCGGCCGAATTCGAGAGCAGCGATCTGCGGGTCGAGAAATTCATAGCCGCTGGCGGCCACATCACGGTCATGGTCGGGCCGCTGAAGCCCGGCACCTACAAGTTCTTCGACGACTATCACCCGGATACGGCCTTCGGCACCTTGACCGCCGTCACGAAGAGCGGATCGGAGTAGACGAATGCTGGCGGCCCTACTGATCGTCTTCCGAGAAGTGCTCGAAGCCGGCCTGATCGTCGGGATCGTCCTGGCGGCCACACGCGGCATCGCCGGCCGAGGCACATGGATCGCGGGTGGCATCGGCGGCGGCGTGCTGGGAGCAGCGCTGGTCGCCGTCTTTGCCGGGGCCTTGTCGGACGCCTTCTCCGGAAGCGGCCAGGAAGTATTCAACGCAAGCATATTGTCGATCGCCGTTGTTATGCTGGGCTGGCACAACATCTGGATGGCCCGCCATGGACGCGAGGTCGCGCAGCAGATGAAGGCGATAGGCCAGGCGGTCGCGATCGGCACCCGCTCCTTGCTGGCCCTGGCCATCGTCGTGATGACCGCGGTGCTGCGCGAGGGCGCCGAGGTGGTGTTGTTCCTCTATGGCATCGCAGCCTCGAGCAACGAAGGCTGGCCCGCGCTTTTGCTGGGCGGCATCCTCGGCATCGGCTGCGGCGCCCTGGTCTCGTGGCTGCTCTATCGAGGCCTGGTGGCGATCCCGGTGGGACAGCTGTTCGCCGTCACCAGCTGGCTGGTGGCGCTGTTGGCGGCCGGCCTCGCCGGCCAAGCGGCCGCCTTGCTGGCCAAAGTCGATCTCATCCCGAGCTGGGGCTTCGAGATCTGGGACACATCGTGGCTATTGGACGAAAACAGCATCGCCGGGCGGGCGCTGCGGGCGCTGATCGGTTACTCCGACCGGCCGATGGGCGTGCAACTCGCCGCCTACGTCGCTGTACTGGCGGCGCTAGTTGTCGGCGCTCGACTGATCCACCGCGCGCCGGCAGGCGTTACCCGACCCACGGAAGTATAGGAGCGGAAATGAGGAAGCTCGGCACGAGGATGCTCGGCACAGCGGCGGCGATTGCCGCGTTCGCCGCTGGCGCCACCGTGGCGCAGGCGCGCGAGTATTTCGTCGGCGGCCCCGTGGAGAAGGAAGACATGGAGATCGTTGCCAACTACCTGGTCGGCGTGGAGATGGCTCCGATGACGGAAAGCATGGCCCATGGGCCGGACGTGATCCATCTGGAGGCCGACGTCCATGCCACGGCCGACAACAAGAACGGCTATCCCGACGGTGCGTGGATCGCCTATCTCACGATCGACTATGCCGTCGAAAAACAGGGATCGTCGTGGAAGGCGTCCGGCGTACTCAAGCCGATGATCGCCAAGGACGGACCGCACTACGCCGATAATATTAAGATGGATGGACCCGGCACCTACAAGGTGACCTATCGTTTCACGCCACCGGAGGCCAAGGGCTTCTTCCGCCACACTGACAAGGAAACCGGCGTGCCGGTCTGGTGGCAGCCTTTCGCTGAGACCTTTGCCTTCGCCTATCCCCAGAAATAAGCCGCTTTACTCGACCGCCAAGCCAGCTGCCTTCCACTCGGGATATCCGTCCTGGAGGCGACGCACCTTGAAACCGCGGCCACGAAGAAGGGCCACCGCTTCAAAGGCCAGCACGCAGTATGGGCCCCGACAATAGGCGACAACCTCGCGGTTCTTCGGAAGCTCCCGCAGGCGACGCGCGAGCTCGCGCAGCGGGATGTTGATCGCCTTCGGCAAGTGACCGACGGCATATTCATCCTCCGGCCGCACGTCGAGCACCGTGACGAGGCCGTCCCTGAAGCGCTGCACCAGCTCCTTGCGCGAGATCGGCTCCAGCGCATCGCGCTGATGGAAGTAGCCTCCGATGACGTCGCGAACCTCCGCAAAATGGCGTTCAGCGACATGGCGCAGTGCGGCGGTCAGGTCGAGCACCGAAGGATCGCTCAGCCGATAGACGACGCGTTTGCCGTCGCGGCGCGAGGCGAGCAGACCGGTCCGGTGCATAAGCCGTAGATGTTGCGACACATTGGCGACGGGTAGCCCGACGCGTTCGGCCACGGCTTCGACGCTGCGCTCACCCTGGGCGAGCAGCTCCAGGATCTCCAGCCGATGGCCGTGGCCGAGGGCCTTTGCGATCGCAGCAAAGCCGGCAAAGAGGGCGCGTTTGGGATTGTCGCTTGACATGCTTCTACCCAGAAATGATCATTCAATAGAATAATTGAATGAGCCGCACTACACAAGAGGAGGCACGATGATCCTGCGCCCATTCCTGCACACCGATCCAGTGGCGATCTCCTACCTGTTTGGCTGCGGCGGCAAGGCCGCGGCGGCCGTGGTCGATCCGGTCGGCGAGATCGAGCCCTACCTCGCCGCTGCCGAGGCCACGGGCATGCGCATCCTCTATGTCATCGACACGCATATCCATGCCGATCATGTCTCGACGGGGCGGCAGCTGGCCGATGCCGCGCGCGGTGAGTACGTGCTGTTCGCCGGGGCGGAAGCGGCATTGCCGTTCCACGGCGTGCGCGATCGCAGCGTGCTTTCGCTCGGAAACGTTTCCGCCGAAATCCTCCACACCCCTGGGCACACGCCCGAGCACGTGTCCGTGATCGTCACCGACCGGACCCGCACCGACGAGCCGTGGTTCGTTCTCACCGGCCACACGCTGATGGTGGGCGATGTCGGCCGGACCGAGCTTGCGACGGCGGCCGAAGAGGGAGCGCGCACCCTGTTCCGAAGCCTTCGGCGCCTGAAGGCGCTGCCAGACTATGTCGAGGTGCATCCTGGAGCGTTCTCCGGATCTGTGTGCGGGCGTCGATTGAGCGGCAAGCCCAGCTCCACCATCGGCTTCGAGCGACGGCACAATGCGGCGTTTTGCATCGAGGACGAAGACGCGTTTGTGCAGTTCATGCTCGAGGAGATTCCGGCTCCGCCACCGGAGGCGGCCAAGTTGCGCAGTCTCAATTCAGGACTCGCCCTAGCGTGAACGCGACGAACACTCCAACGACCATCGGACCGCAAGCCTATGCCGACTGGCGCTCGGCGTCGCTCGGCGCCATCACCGAAGCGATCGAGCAACGCGTATTGCTCGACTTGATAGACGTCCGCGCGGGCTTGCGTTTCCTCGATGCGGGCTGCGGCGACGGCGCGCTGGTCTGTGCTGCGGCCGCAAAGGGCGCCAACGCGATCGGGGTCGATTCCGATCCCGCGATGCTTGCTGCCGCGCGATCACGGGCAACGGGCCTGGGCGTCGATGCGACTTTCCTCGATGGACGGGTGGAGCGGCTTCCCTTTCCCGACGGCACATTCGACGTGGTTGCCTCGGTCACCGTGCTTTGCTTCGTGACCGACGCCGCCGGCGCGGTTCGTGAAATGGCGCGGGTGCTGCGACCGGGCGGACGACTCGTGCTCGGCGAGCTCGGCCGATGGAACCTCTGGGCGGCGCGACGCCGCGTGCGCGGCTGGTTAGGTTCGCCAACCTGGCGGTTGGCGAGGTTCCGGAGTTCAGGCGAGCTGTGTGCGCTCGCCGGGCAGGCGGGGCTATCGGTCACGGCGCTACGCGGCGCGGTCTACTATCCACCGGTCGACTGGCTGGCGCGGATGTTGGCGCCGTTCGATCCTTGGCTCGCCCGCCTGTCCACTCTCGGTGCGGCGTTCATTACCCTCGGCGCGGTCAAGGCATAAGCGTGTCGGATAAATTGCCCGGCATCCGGCTCGGCCTGCACGAGAACTGGCGACAATTCTCGCTGCTCGTCCTCGTCAATGCCTTCGTCGGCGGCATGGTGGGAATGGAGCGAACGGTGGTGCCGCTGATCGGCGCCGAAGAATTCAAGATCGCTTCGACTACCATCGTCGTCTCCTTCATCGTCAGCTTCGGCGTCGTCAAGGCCGTCGCCAACCTCGTCTCGGGCCATTTCGCGGACCTTTACGGCCGCAAATCGATGCTGATCGCAGGCTGGCTGGTCGGACTGCCGGTGCCCTTCATGATCGGGTGGGGCCCGAGCTGGGGCTGGGTGATCGCCGCGAACGCACTGCTCGGCATCAATCAGGGGTTCGCCTGGTCGATGACGGTCATCATGAAAGTGGACCTTGTCGGCCCCAAATCGCGCGGGCTCGCTGTGGGCCTCAACGAATTCGCAGGCTATCTTTCCGTCGGCGTGACGGCTTTCCTGACCGGTTACATCGCCCAGCGCTATGGCCTGCGGCCGCAGCCCTTCTATCTCGGCATGGGCTATGCCGTGTTTGGGCTGATCCTCTCGGTGCTGCTCGTGCGTGATACCCGCGGGCACGTGGCGCTGGAGATTGCCCGTCACGCATCGACCGTCGAGAAGGTGAGGTTCTGGGAGGTCTTCCGTCGCGTTTCGTTCGGCGACCGCAATCTTTTCGCGGCGTCGCAGGCCGGACTGGTCAACAACCTGAACGACGGGATGAGCTGGGGAATCTTCCCGCTGTTCTTCGCCAGCTTCGGCCTCGGCGTGGAGCGGATCGGCATCCTCAAGGCGATCTACCCCGCCGTGTGGGGCGTTCTTCAGACGGTGACCGGCCCCTTGAGCGATCGATGGGGCCGCAAGGGGCTGATCGTGGCGGGCATGTGGGTACAGGCGGCCGGCCTGGTGCTGACGGCGGTCACCCGGAGTTTCGAATGGTGGTTCGTCGCCAGCGTACTGCTCGGGTTGGGCACGGCGATGGTCTATCCGACACTGATCGCCTCGATTTCCGACGCCTCGCACCCCTCGTGGCGGGCTCGCTCCCTCAGCGTGTATCGCTTCTGGCGCGATATGGGATACGCCGTCGGAGCGCTCTCGGCGGGAATTATTACCGACCTGTTCGGGGCGGCTTGGGCGATCGGCACCATCGGCGGCCTCACCTTCGTTTCGGGAGCGGCGGTCGCCTTCCTCATGGTTGAAGGCCGGAAATAAAGCACGTCCCGAAACATCGTTTGGCCGCTGTAGCGAAGGTGAAGGCTATTTCGCTCTTCGCCGCCCCAGCCGCCAATCGACGTGATTCCCAACTTGACGTGGAATGAAACGCCCACGAGGAAACGAGCCAATGCGTGATGACGTCGAGCCCTCACCTCCGATCCTCCGCCACAAGAACCATCTGGCGTCGTCGGTCTTTACACCAGACGCGCTCCTTAGGGAGGCACGCCGTCAGAAGGGCATTCCAGGTGGCCCCGTTCCTGAAATCTGCATTCTCGATCCCGACGGAGACATCGTTCGCTACCTTCTCGCAGCAAATCATGCTCGTCGGCTCCCCGAGTGGGCCTGCTACCATACCGACCTCTATGTATTCCAATATGAGGGTCAAGATTACGGGATTATCGGGTGTGCCGTCGGGGCGGCCTTCGCGGTATTGGTCGCCGAGGAACTGTTTGTCTCCGGCTGCCAGTTTCTTATCAGTATGACGTCCGCCGGTCAGATTCTGCCGGTTCAAATGCCGCCGTACTTTATCATTATTGACCGAGCGCTCCGCGATGAAGGAACGAGCTACCATTATCTGCCCCCCGCCGAGTACAGCGTGGCCGAAGAGCGCCTCATTCAGCTAGCGACTGAGTCGCTCACGGTCGCCAATGTGACGGTCCAGGTTGGCGCTACGTGGACGACAGATGCGCCGTTCCGGGAGACCGGCGAGGCAATCTCAGCAGCCGAGCAAGCCGGCATATTGGCCGTGGAAATGGAAGCGGCAGCGCTTTATGCCTTTGCTGCCGCACGAAAGAACCAAGTTCTCTGCCTTGCGCATGTTACCAACCAGATGGGACGCATCGAGGGTGATTTCGAGAAGGGCATAGCTGATGGCGCGCAGGAGTCGCTTAATGTAATTTCTCAGGTGGCTCGCCGATGGCGTGGCCAAGCACAACCATGAACCTGAACCGTCGTCATTCCGCGAAGCTCGGCCAGTGCCTGCCGTACAATCTGCCACGCGCCATAGAGGGCTAACGCGGCCATGGTCGCACCGACCGCGTAATCCGGCCAACCGATGCCGGTACCGAACACGCCCGCCGCGGCAAGCATCACGGCAATATTCCCAATGACGTCGTTGCGCGTGCAAATCCAGACTGACGTCATGTTGCTGTCGCCATTGCGAAAGCGATAAAGCAAAGCCGCTACCGTGAAATTGGCAACGAGTGCCGCCACACCAACCATGCCCATGACCGGCGCGTCTGGCACTGTGCCGGAAATCGCGTGGCGCGCCGTGACGAAGAGGACCCATAGGCCAAAGGCCGCCATGGTCGCGCCTTTGAGCAACGACGCCCGGGCGCGCCACCGCAGCGCCATGCCGAGCACGAATAGGCTGACGCCGTAGTTAGTGGCATCGCCCAGAAAGTCGAGGGAGTCGGCGAGCAACGACACCGAGCGGGCACTGATTCCCGATGCGACTTCAACGCCGAACATCGCGAAATTGATGGCAAGCGCCGCCC
>JABXJQ010000186.1_pt1 | contig 10116 bp, 12 predicted proteins | sample 7436221 | NCBI WGS metagenome assembly JABXJQ01 (sample SAMN14395755, study PRJNA613071) | wetland metagenome | isolation source: water sample H0 from high-altitude wetland | place: Chile: Salar de Huasco, high-altitude wetland | collected 2015-11-10
TATTTTACTTTTGCTTAAACTCTATTTCTCTTTTAATCGATTGATGCTATTTCATGAGTGCCTCACCGGTGATTAGGTTTACAGAGTGAATTGGTGAACTGGATAATAGAGGTAGGTGCTGAAGGTTCCTACTCTGGGGATAGGGTCCCGATCCTTTGCTACAGAACAACCATTGTTTTCTTTTGCAGATTTATTCTTTCTGATTAAATACCCATCTCTTATTAGATATCTGCAATAGAGTATAGTTGTTGTAACACAGAGTAAAGATTTAATAGGGTGTGATTTATTTATACTACATCTTTTAGTGCTATTCAAATTGAGTACATACAATACGTAGTTGCCTTTGAAATAATCGGACTTTCCCGGGTTGACAATTTATGTGGCACCCGACTGTTTAATTAGTAAGCAATTAAAGTGACCAACATTTTGGCGCCGTTGCTGGGGAAGGCGACCGAAGATTTTAAGATCATTAATGGTTTTCTTTTAGATGTATAGGATGCATGAAAGAACACAGGAAAACTAACCCTACAAGCGGCAGGGGCCAAGGTAGAGGAGGAAGGAAAACTTTCATTGATGAAATTATTTCAAAAGCTGAAACATCTCAGAAAATAAGCTCTCTGAGGCCACAGACTTGGCACCCTCTCCAGACGGATTACGAAATGGAGGGAGTATTGGGACCAGAAAGGGCCGAAGAGACAGTAGAACAAATGAAGGAGTCAGTGGAAGATATTGAAGAACCAATAGAAGACATTGAAGTTGAAGAACCAATAGAAGATATTGAAGTTGAGGAACCAGTTCAGGACATTGAGAGCCCAACAGAAAGCGTTGAAGACCGAGCAAGTGAAACAGGGGAATAACCAATGGACGGGAACAATGAAGGACTCGTTGGTGGGGGACGAAGAGAAGGAGGAGGAGAAAATTCCCTTTCCACCTTGGAATTCCCTATTGGAGATCTTCCTAGAGGGGCAACTCCTATGAAGAACATCCCACTCTCAGCCCTACCTAATTTCCATGGTTTATTATCTGAAGACCCTGATGAATTTCTGTTTGTGTTTGATATATTATGTAGGAGTTATGATTATGTTACTAATTCTCAAAATTTAAAGTTATTTCGAGAAACATTAAAAGAAAATGCACTAAGGTGGTTCATGAGCCTGGGAAGACATGTGATCACAACATGGGATCAAATGAAAGAAAAATTCTTGGCCAAATACCAGGACTATTTCCGAACAAGAGAAAGGAAGGAGGAATTATTTAAGATGGTTTAGAAGGAGGACAAAAACCTGGAGGATTTCGTGGAAATATTACAATATAATTTGGAGTGATCTGATCATCTGAATATGAGTAAGGATATTCTTAAGTCAATACTGTTAAAAGGGGTACGAGATGAATCCTTAGACATGTTGAATATGCTTGGAAAAGGGGATATATCTAAGGAATCGTATGACGAGATTGTCAACCTCTGTAAGAGATGTTCAAGAGGAGCAGCAAACAGACCAAAAAGCAGAGATAGTACATACTCAAGAGTCCAGAAATCAGCTAGTGGAGGAGCAACACGGGCTGAAATAGGTAACTTACTTGAAGAATTTAAAACTAAAATGTTAAGCTCTTTTGCTTCACAAATTGATACCTTGCAGGTTAAAAAGAAGTAGGCAGAGGCATAAGCTGCTTTGGCTATTTTGTGCTCTAAATGTAGAGAAAAGAACTCACTAAGGGAATGCCCACTGGACAAGGTACCAATTTGCACTATTTGCGAGAAGGACCATGAGACTCAACAATGCCCTTCTTTACCAAGAATAAAAGAAGCACTGCAACCAACTGAAGAAGAAGTTGAAGAAGTTTACTTGTTGACAAAGAGGAGGCAATGGCAACCGCGAGGACAAGGTACGAATTCTAATATGCCATTTAATTGTTGGAATAATCATCCTCCTTTTCAAGCAAATTACCCACCCTTAAATCAAACGCAATACCCACCCTTCAACCAAATGAACTTCCCACCCATGCAGAAACCAACCCCTCCCTTTTTCGATCCTACAATATGGAATCCCTGGGCTCTACAGCAATCTTATTTTAATCAATGGAACCCAAGCTAGACAGCTCGGCAAATCCCATTTCCAAACCAATTCCCCCAGTATTAGCAATCTCTCTCCTTGCCATCAAATGCTCCAACGAATAACCAGATAATGAGACCCCAGCTGCCTGTGCAACCGAACCCCAACCCTAATAATAATAAAGCTTTGCAGGTCATTGATATTCAAAACCAGCCTGTTTTCCCTATGCAATGTAATGATATTCATTTGCGCTATAGGAGAATAGTTGAACCCATTATTGACGACATTATTTCTTCTAACTCTGATAAAGAGGAGACAGGAAAAAATAAGTCATCTAATAACAATGCTGGAATAATTGAGTCATCCTCTAGTAAAACTGCTGAAACAGCAGAGCCGCCATTCCCTAAACATTTGGCTCTTACCAAGGCACTTGAGCCACCTCCTTTTAACCTCTTAGGAGAATTGCAGAATCTGTATGTTAAAATTCCACTATTACAAGCACTTAGAGATGTACCAATTTATGCTAGAACTATTAGAGACATTTGCATTAAGAAACCTGGAAGAAAAGCTAAAGATCCCCTCACAGTTCATGTGATGGGTGATCTAGCTGCTTTAATGTCAGGAAAAACCCCTCCTGTGAAATATGATGACCCTGGTCATCCTACAGTTACATTACAGGTTGGAAAAACCTTTTTTTTCCAGAGTTCTAGTAGATCTAGGTGCTTCTATAAATATTATGACACTTGAAACTGCACAGTTATTACAATTAAAGAATGTAATTAGAGAAACCCCAACCATTCTTGAACTAGCTGACCGTTCCACAATGAAACCAGAAGGAGTTATTGAAGACCTGATAATTTCAGTCGAATCTTGGAACTACCTAGCTGATTTTGTTGTTTACAGACTAAAACAAAGTTGGGGGGACATCCATTGATTTTAGGGAGACCTTGGTTGGCTACAACAGATGCCTTCATCAGCTGTAGATCAGGTTCAATGACAATTTCCAACGGATGAGAAACCAAGCAGCTTACTCTTTACCCTCATTCTACGCCTATGATTAACAATGATAATTCTGTATGGTTAGACTATGAGGATGATGAGACCCAACCCATCTTGATTGTTGGACAAGCCTTAACTTTTAAAGATACAACCGAGGATGAAATAATTAGTAATTTTATTTCTGAACCTTCTTCGGTTAACTCTGAAACACATGATAACTTGACTACAATCTTGGAACCTGAATCAAAGCAAAACCTTAAAACTGAAAATTCATCTCAGACATCAGCTGATATCTCCTCCAAGAGTATAATAGTAGAAATCGAGCCTGGAAAAACATTAAATATAAACCCTACCCTAACAGATGCTGAAACAGAACAATTAATGAAGTTACTTCGTGAGAATAAGGAACCATTCACATGGGACTACACAGATATGAAGGGAATCTCTCCTGAATTATGTACTCATTGTATTTATATCAGAGAGGGGTCTCACCCATTCTATCAACCCCAGCGACGAATGAATCCCAATTTAAGGGAAATTGTGAAAGAAGAACTTCAAAAATTGTTGAATGCAAGATTTATATATCCTATATCTGATAGTGAATGGGTTTCTCCATTAGTGATTGTACCTAAGAAAAATGGGAAATGGAGAGTGTGTGTGGATTATAGAGCTCTAAATAAAGCCACTCAGAAAGATCATTTCCCCTTACCATTTATTGACCAGGTGCTAGACAATTTGTTAGGAAAGAGATTCTTTTCCTTTTTGGATGGATTTAGCGGATATAACCAGATCAAGATTGCACCCCAAGACCAAGACAAGACCACTTTTACTAGTCCATGGGGGACTTTTGCCTATAGAGTTCTTCCATTTGGGCTATGTAATGCTCCAGCAACATTTCAAAGAGCAGTGATAGGAATTTTCTCTGATATGCTTAATGACTCCTAAGAAATATTTATGGATGACTTTACTCCTTATGGTGTGACTTTTGAAGATGCATTACAAAACCTTGAGAAAGTAATTAAACGATGTATAGAAGCTCATCTTGCCTTAAGTTCTGAAAAATGTCATATGATGATGAATCAAGGAATTGTATTGGGACACTTCATCTCATTCCTAGGAATTCAAGTTGATCCAGCTAAGGTGTAGGTAATTCAGACTCTTCCTATCCCTAAAACACAAACTGATGTAAGAAGTTTTTTAGGACATGCTGGATATTATAGAAGATTTATCAAGGATTTTTCTAAAATAGCTTCTCCTTTGTTTGTGTTACTTATGAAAAATGTTGAATTCAAGTGGACTGATGGTTATCAAAAAGCATTTAATGAACTTAAACATCAATTGTCTACAACTCCTATCTTAAGAGGACCTGATTGGGCACTGCCATTTCATATATCCTCTGATGCTTCAGATACTGCAATTGGAGCTGTCTTGGGTCAAGAAGAAAACAATATTCCTTATGCTATCTATTTTATTAGTAAAAATATGACCCCTGCTAAACTTAATTACACAGTTACCGAAAAGGAATTTTTAGCAGTCATTTATGCTATTAATAAGTTTCGACATTATATTACTGGTTACACTACTTTTGTTCATACTGATCACTCGGCCATTAAGTATTTAATGAACAAATCAATTACAAATGCTCGAGTTACCAGATGGTTATTATTACTACAAGAATTTGATATTACAATTGTAGATCGACCAGGTAAAGAAAATGTAGTTGCTGATTTTCTTTCTCGGATAAAAACTGATGAGAACGCTCCAGTAGATGATTCCTTTCCTGATGAATATTTATTTGCAGTATCTACTCACTCAGCTTGGTATGCAGACATTGCCAATTATTTAGTTGCAGAGAAGCTACCATCACACCTGTCACATAGAGAGAAAAAAAAGATCATTCAGCAAAGTGCTAGGTACAGCTGGATAAGTGGGTGTTTTTTTCACACAGGACTTGATCAGGAAATTCGGAGATGCATCAGAGAAGATGAAGTTTATGATATATTGAAGGCTTGTCATGATGGCCCTTGTGGAGGGCATTTTTCTGACAAAAGAATAGCACATAAGGTTCTTATAATGGGTTATTATTGGCCCTCACTTTTCAAGGATGCAAAGAAATATGTTAGGGCCTGTGATAGCTGTCAGAGAATGGGCCAGTCTAATCACAGGGATGAAATGCCTCTGAACCCCCAGGTAATACTTGAACCCTTTGAAAGATGGGCTCTATATTTCATAGGTCCCATCTACCCTCCAACCAATCAAAGAGTTTATATATTGGTTTGCACAGATTATATGACTAAATGGGTGGAAGCTAAGGCACTCCTTAGAGCTAATGAATAATCTGTTTTAACCTTTTTATTTGAAGAAATCTTTGTTAGGATTGGATTGCCTAGAGAACTAGTCACAGATGGAGGACCTCCCTTCAACTCTCATGGCTTTAAAGATACACTTCAGAAATATCGCATTAAGCATAAAATGACTACGCCTTATCACCCCCAGGCCAATGGGCAGGTGGAAAGTAAGAATAAAGTCATAGAAGCCATTTTAACAAAAACAGTAAAGGAGAATAGAAGGGATTGGTTTCAAAGGTTGCTGGAAGCATTATGGGCTTACAGAACTACTTGGAGGAATACTACAGGTTTTTCACCTTATGAATTAGTTTATGGTAAAAGTGTTGTTTTTCCTGTGGAATTTGAAATGAAAACCTTAAAGACTGCTTTAGCTGTTAACCTTGACTTGGCTGATGCACAGACATCTAGGTTGCAGCAGCTTCAGGAATTGGATGAAAAGAGGTTGGATTCCATCCATCAAACAACTATGATACAACAACAAAGAACCAGGTGGCATGATAAAACCATTAAGCATAAGCAGTTCCAAAAAGGTAATTGGGCTCTACTGTATGACTCCCGTTCTAAAAATTTTCAAGGTAAATTAAGAACAAGGTGGCTAGGACCTTATGAAGTAGATACTGTTTTCCCAAATGGAACAGTCAGACTCCTAACAATTGATGATTCTAGAACACCATTGTTAGTGAATGGGTATCGGCTCCGTTTGTATCAGCAACCTATTTCTAAAGAGGATTTCAAAGCCACTTGCATGACAAATATACATTATGTATTTTTGGGGGGAGTTTTCTATCCCTCATTGCACTTAGTTTTTCTATTTATATATTTATTTTTTTATATTAGATTTCTTAACTAATAATCCCTGTCAAGAGTTGCCATGTTAAAATTATTATTTTGCAGATCTTAGCTCGGAGGCTGGACGAGAAGAACAATTTCAATACAGGAAGGATCAAGCTTCGACTTGGGAAACATTGCCATTTCACTTCAAATCATAATCCATTCCCTCTCACTTCCCTTCAACAACATTTTCCCACCATTTCTCATTGCTGAAACACCATTTCCCGTTGCTGAAACACATTTCTCGGTGCTGAAACACCAATCTTTTCCATTTTTCCTAAGAAGCATCAATTTTCCCATTTTCCCGAGAATGAACCATTACTTTCTCTCAAAAATGATGGATACATATCACTCTTCATTAAAGGAATCAACCATTCATCCTGATAATTATGTTCCTTCACTATTACTTCTCGTGAATAAAGAAAACCTTGTGTATAAAAACCCTCATACTTTATAAACCCTTTTTTATGACCATCACCGATCTATTAATGACGAGATTATATTTTTCGCGTAACAACCAAAGGTAAAATGTGAAGGTATGCATGTTTAGGTGTAAATATTAAATTGTAGTTAATGAGAAGATATTGATATGATTGCCAAAATCACCGTACCTTCAAGCATATCATTCTAGCCGCAGTTGGGGGGGAATACCAAAATATTGCAATCGTTACATGATATGCCGATTACCATCATTTCTTTCTTCTTGCGGTAGTGTCTCGTCACCCTATCTGTGTCTTATCATGTCATAACTTCATTTGCAACATCCTACTCTGTTTCGACTACAGCAACTCGGCTCTGCACTCTGCATTTTGCTGAACCAGTAACTATGGGAGGAAATGCTGTTAGACATGAACCTGGCTCAATGACTTTATTGGAACTTTACCAGGAGGCATACCAAATCTTTCTACAAGCAGGTTGGGTGGACTATTTCCGAAGGCTTCCGGATTTTGATTCTCAGCGAGTTCTGGAATTCGCATGCAATTTGAGAGAAGGATACTCTACTCTTCAAGGAGTGTGAATTCTAGTAACGGAGGAGGATATAACACAGGTTTCAAGGTTTCCAACCAATGGTACTCATTGGTTCAGCCGGAAACACCTCATTCTCAACACACAGCAAGATTTTCTGCTACCAGGGGAGAGCGTCGAACTTAAAGGCAGGGGTGTTGCACTTCATTCACTACCACCGCCATGGCCGAAGGTTACAAAGTTTGTTAAGCACTACTTCACCTGCGAGGGATGTTATTGGGTAGTGTACCAGCATAACTTTGTGTTATTGAATCATTTAAGACATGGTCGTTTAATAAATATGCCATACTATCTGCTTGGCTGTCTAAAAAACATGGCACACTATTCCATGAATGCAAGGCACCCACTCCTCTCCCTCACGCACCATTGTTTGGTTCAGCTCTTAATTCATAGAGGCTTTGCCCTGCACAATCCCCCTCCCCTTAACAACCCTCCCCAGCAAGCTACTGAAATCCTTCAACCAGCAGAAGAAAACCCCCAGCAAGCTGCCAAAATTCAGCAACCAGCAGCTGAAACACCCCAATTGAGCACTGAAAACCCGCAACAGACCCCACCCCTTAATGAAGCTGAATCATCCACTCCCATCGTATATATTCCCACCGATAATTCGGATGACAATACCCCCATTATTATGCTCAAAAGGAAAAGGAAAGAGAAAGCTGCAACCCCACTAAAGAGAAGAACGAGGGCCTCAATTAAGGAAGCCACTATTCCTGATAATCCCCCTACCCTGAGGAAAAGTGCTCGTAAAAGAAAAACCATTGTTTTTCCTACCTCCTTACCTCAGCGACGAACAAGGATGTCTGCAGCAACTGAGGCCATCACCCCAAATTCCCCACCTATCATCCTAAAATCCCGTACTCCGCCTAGCCCTAAACCCTCACCTTCCTCACCCTCGGGTACTAAAATGCAAAGCGTTCACGATTTTGTGACATCATTTTTTTCAAAAGATGCAGTTGCTCCATAAGAGCCAGAAGCTGATTCATCTAAAGTAGACACCCAAGACGATGTATGGCATGTGGCTGCTCCACAAGAACTAGCCACTGACTTAACAGGTGTTACACAAGAACCACCTGTTGGGAAACAAAAGGAAGACGACCTAGATGTGGGTGTTACACAAAAAACAACCACTCACTTAACATGTGATACACAAGAACCACCTGTTGAGAATGAAAATGATGAAGCTATCACCGAACAACAATCCTCCCATCCAATGGAACCTGCAACTGCTACAGAAGGCCCGGTTACTTTAACCTCCCTTCAGGAAGAAAACGAGTTTTTGAAATTTGAAATTGAGGCTTATAAGCAAGAGTTAACAAGGGCAAGGGAAGCTTATGAAAAGGAAATCAATCTGTACATGTTAGCTCAAGTAGCATCTGCAACTGAAAAGAGTGCAGAAAAGGATCGAAACAATGAATACATGTGCAGTGAATGTGGTGATTTCTATTCTCGAGTGGGTTATATGATAATCGAAGTTCCGCTGCCTGGATCCAGTCCGGTATCTCCTCCTATTATAGTTAAAAAGGAGTACCCTACTATTACACAAGAACCAGCCGGGTCTTCAAAGACCTTAGAGGAAGAAATAAAACCACCCTGGCCTACCCTAGTTGTTACAGAACAGAAACCAGTACCAAAGTCTTTTAAGACTACGTGTACCTAGAATGAACCTCAATGTGTAAGCAATGCTCACACTCAGACCTCCCGTTTTCAAGAACTGACGGACACATGGAAGACAGAGTATGATCTCTCACAAGGAAAGGCATTTCAGCAACAGAAGTCATTATGGCTCAACCATGCATATAGAAATTGGGAAGTTCTTGAACAGTCTCATGCACAACACAAGGAAAACAAGAAGCTAAAAACTAGACTGTCCCTCATCTTTGACTTGGTTCAAAGGTTACTTGCCACTAGGAAACCATCTTTTAACTATTCTGTGTTTCTGAGAGAACACTTAGCGTTCCTCCAAGTGAAAGTAATCAAAGATAGACGACCCCACCAGGTTTCTACATCTCAGCAGTTTATTGAGACCTTTGCAGAAGCATCCAATAGTGAGCATAACTTGTTGTGTGAACTCTATCTTCACAATGAGGCTATGCCTGAAGATAGGAAGCTTAATTTAGTTCCTCTCGTTGGTGATATTCAAATTAGAGCCTTTGTTTCCTTCTTGGCTAATCAACTTACTTGGCCAAATGCTTTTATGTCAGCAACACACAATGAGGAAAACTGTCTTCTCTGGATTCGAGTTGAGCCACAAAATGCTGCTGTTTTTATCGCTGAACACCAACAAATTCTATGAGATCCAGGGATGACTGACCATATCAGGAAACTACAGGCAACAATCTTGGAGGATTGCAAGACTATGTCAAAACTAAGGGAACTATGGCCATAAAAGCAAATAATCTCTTTTGGGAACACTGTCCTAAGGAGAGAAGGAAGTACCACCCGTTTAACCCTCTCAATCTTCAGGCAGGAATCTCATGAATACCTAATTATGCTAAATGTATTCGACAGTGTGCTGAGAGATGGATTGGTTATTACTTTCACTTCCCTCCTCTATGGCTACCAGAACAACAATATAAGGCTTAGTTCAAATTGACCAAAAAGGAGGAGCTTGTAGCATGGAAAAAAGTTCAGAGTGTCCAAGGGTTCAGAGACATGGTTGACAACACTTTCTATACTTACTGCATAAGCAATTTGCACTGTTCATCCCAGTATTCCGACTCAGATTCATAGTAGAATTTTCATGGGGACATGCAATCCTTTCAGTTGGGGGGGATGTTAGGACCCCATATTGTCTCTCTTTGACCTTATATTTTGTCATAATATTACCCTTTTCAACCCATATTTGAAAGTCCTTGCTA
>JABXJQ010000187.1_pt1 | contig 10076 bp, 10 predicted proteins | sample 7436221 | NCBI WGS metagenome assembly JABXJQ01 (sample SAMN14395755, study PRJNA613071) | wetland metagenome | isolation source: water sample H0 from high-altitude wetland | place: Chile: Salar de Huasco, high-altitude wetland | collected 2015-11-10
CCTATGACGACTTGGCTCAGTAAACACTGATCAACAGTAATCATCAGAATGCGTTTCATACCGCATGGTGATGTTAGCTGTGGAGATCAATTACTTTACCTATCAATGGGTTGCGAGCGTGGCGGCGTGAGCCTCCAGGCATGCGTCAACAGCGACATCAAGGCGCGAAACCCGGTCGCTGAGCAAAAAATGGGGGATGTGTGTTGGAATTTGGCGCGCATTGTCGCATATGTCAGGCGACAGTTGTATGGCACGCGAAAGATGGTTTTTCCAGCGTCTCCGGCATGGCCAGCCACAACAGCGCCAAGGCCGCGGCGGCAACACCGGCCAGGGTCAGGAACTGGTAGCTGGGAATAATTAGCCTAAGTAAAAATAGTAGAAGAAGCCCTTTCGAAAACTGACTAATTGAGAGGGCTTTTTAATCATTTCCAGATCAGGCTATATCAACTAACAACAAACCATAACCGCCGACTGAAATTCTCTTTCACTATCCCCTATAGGAACTCAGCGCAGACGCGCCTCATCTGGAGGTCGATCGATATGCTCCTCTGACATCCTTCCGACTAAATAAAATCCCTATCAATTCACTTCCCTCACATAGGCCTGGCACGCCCGCAGCGCGATCACGGCGTTATCCCCGTCGTCGGTGATTGCGATAATTCGTTGAGCATGCGCTGGGTCAAGTTGGGCTCGACGGGCTGCATGAACCACGCCGACGGCGCCGGGGGTGGCAGGCACGTTGCAGCCACTGGCTGAGTCCGTGGCGTCGAGAAGGACTGACAGCCGCACATCAGCAGTGGCAAGGCGATCGCGCAGAGCAGCCTGGTTACGTTGGGCATCGGAGAGTTCTCGAGTATGTTGTTGATCAGCTTCAGCCACGGTTTTCTCCATGGCCAAGCGCTTGCCCTGCTCGGCGCGCACCTGGGCGGCGGCGGCATTGCTGATGGCGGCCAGGTCATCCTTATGCAGGCCGGCCTGCTCCGCGAGCTTCTTGCCCATGCGCCAGTCCTGCACCTGCCAGGTGACGCCGGCGGCGGTGGCCATCAGCACCAGGATCAGCACCACCAGACCGACCAGCTTCTGCACCGGCGTCATGCCAGCACCTTCAGCGCCTGGTCGTACAGCGCCTGGCGATCATCCTGACCGGTGAGCCCACCATTGATGCGCCGGGTGATCTTCACGAACTCGCCCCGATCCGCCAGGGTGTTCAACCCACGGGTAGACCAGAACCAGGCCGCCGACATCGCGGCGTACTGCGGCTGCTCGAGCAGCTCGGGCCGATTGATCAGGTCAAGGCCCAGGGCCTCGCCGCACGCCGCGTAGTTCGCCCGGCCGGTGATCTGGATAAGACCCCGGCCACGGTACTTGGAGCCGTCGCCCTTCACCGTGTTGCCCAGATCGGCACGGCCTTCGTACGTAAGCTGCTGCGCAGTGGGGCCCCAGATCTCGCGCACGTAGCGCAACTGGCCGGACTCGTGCCCGATCTGGGCGATGAAAGCGGCAACCCGGAGTGAGCCGACAATGCCGTAACGGTTCATGGCTGTGTTCAGGGCAGGAACAAAAATGCCGGCTTGGCGGCCGGCGTTCGGGAGGATCTGCAGTAACTGCTGCTCAGTGATAGGCATGCTTTTCTCCAGGCAAAAAAATACCCGCTCATGGCGGGCCTCGGTGCTGATTTGGCTTCAGGCATCTAAGGCTTCGGCGCTCACCGGCAGCGGGAATCGGGCCTTGATCGCCGCAACCGATGCAAGCCATGCACTGTAGTCAGGCTCAAGCCCCTGGCTCAGGGCGTCGTAGTCTGCCTCCAGGCGCAACGGATCAGACTCTGAAAGGTAGGCTGTCCGGCGATTGCTCAGCACAGCATCAAGATCGATCTGGGCTTTATCGGCCAGCAATTGATCTACGGTCTTCATCTTGCTGAAATCAATATTCATTTGGGCAGACTCACGTTGCCATCAGGCGGGCTGACTATGTCGAGGGGGAAGTTGGCAGAGTCAGTGGCCTCTGGGCCGCACGGCAGCAGAAGCGTGATGATGAGTTCGCCGTTGAGTCGGGTGACATCACCTACAACGAAGTCGCAATCTACTGCCGAGCCCGGCAGCACCGCCCCTTCTGGAAGTGCACGAAAGTCGAAGCGCTCTCCGTTAATTGTTAAAACATCGCTGCGCTTGCTCAAAACAAGAACGTCATCACGTCGCTGCGGACATAGCTTTATGATCATTGGAACCACCTGCCGATTGATACATATGAGAGCATGTAGCTTTGAGTTACATCAGCCTTTAACTGCGTGTAACCACCGCTGCCCGAAGTTGCCACTGAGCTTACCCTTGTAATGTTCACGTTATCGTTGCTTAAAGGGAATTCCATGGTTGTGGTCATGCTCGGTTTTGACGAGAAAACCGCAGGAAAATTGTAAGGAGCAACGGCAGTAACATTGGCCGTTGCAGCTAAGGATATTGCGGTCCGCCAACAGATCATAGTTCCATCAGCAAACTTAGTATATTCGCCGTTTGAGTTCGAGCCACGTTCGATTATCGATCCGGTCGGCGCGCCCCCGGACTGTGATACCGTCCCGACCATTACGGAGGAGGACAGCTTGACCGCAGTGCCAGTTGCATTGCCATTTCCTCCTTTTTCTATCGGTAAGATCTCATAGTTGCCTGTTGTACCAAGTGCAGCGAGCTTGATGCCAAACTGGTTTACCAAGCTATTGAAGGCATCTGACAGAAGCTTGTCATAGCCCTGCACCGGCATGATTGAGTAAGCGGCGCCGGTAACTGTAGGCCCTTTATATGCTGGCAGGATCGAAATCACCGTGGTGCTGGCAACGTTGGCAACCTCATAGGTTGCGCCATCAGGCCCGACGAATGAATCACCATTTCTGCAACTCGCTGCAAAATCCAGGTTCGCCCCTATAACGGTGTTACTCCCGTTTTGAACTGATACCGTTCCAGCCCTCTGCCAAACCATATTTTTCTCCAGATTTTAAAAAAAGAACAATGCGGCTATGGAAAACAGCCTCCAATTAGATCCTATGAAATAGGTTTAGCGAAGGCTACAGGCGTATATAGCGCTGTTAGAATATCAACCCCAACAACTTGCATGACTAACCTATTATTTGCGTAATCCCACACAGCATACATATTTCCTTGTCGAGATGTCCCTCCCGCCACATCCATTGCGACATTATTCAGAAGCATATAGTCGCCAGTATCAAGCGGGGTGTAAGCTGTCCAACTTAGCCTAGATGTTCCTTGCCCGGTAGGGGACGACCCAAGATAAGACCATCCAGTAATTGTTCTGGTAAATTGAGCGCAAGGAGTCCCATTATCAAACAAAAGCTTCGCTGCACCATCCCACACCCTAAAACCGTATGTTGCGGTTGGAGAAGATTGAAAAGCCGCGCAAAACCACTTACCTGACGAAGATTCACCCACAATACCTCTAAATGAAAAACCGGTCCAAGCACCGGCCGACCCATTAACAAGACAAAAGCACATTGTGCAAGACTGGGAAGGGCGCACAAATACTAGTGGCGGCTCAGATGAATTTATAACAGAAGGAAATGAAACGCTAACCCCACTTCCTCCATTAACCCAACTGCCTTTGTACAAAACGACAAGCCTTGAAAATTCAGAGTCAAGTACGACAACGTCGCTATTATTTGAAAACTGAATACCAAAAGACATTACCTGATCCTCATAACAAGAAGCCTCTGAGCACTTAGTCCAAGGGGGCCGGTATTCCTACCAGGATAACCGTAATACACCGTAACTCCATCAACAGATACAATCGGCGTGTACTGAATCGAGTAATTGCTTTGGGCGGATGTGTCATACGCGGCAATAGGAATGCAAATAGCAGAGTGCGTTGCGGGGTTAACACCTGGGATAGATATATATCGAGCTCTACCTGGTGCAGGTACGCCCGCCTGAACTATCTCGGAATGAACAACCCGAACCGTAAAGGAATTTTCATCGAGCTCAAGGAGGCCGGTCGGCCCCCAAACTCTCGCTCCGTAGCTCATGCGGACAAATCTCCCCACTGATAACGCTTAACGCCGTTCTCGTCGAAAACTTTGCCGCCTGCATTGTTGATAACCTGGCGTGCCTGACCAGCACCCAAAGCGCTATTGATCTCGAACGTTCCGTTGAAAAACAGCTTCCAACCACTGACGCCAGCCACATAGTTGTTGGACTGGATGTAGTTGCCGATCTTGGCGTTGGTGATTGACCCGTCCTCCAGGAAAGCCGAGCGGATAAAGGTCTGTCCACCAGATACCGAGAACGGCGACACCGGCACACCGTTCGCCAGGTTCAGCAGCATGAACGTGTCAGCCCTGACCACGAACTGCGACGACACTCCAGACGGATCTACCTGCAGGCCCAGGCCAAACGCTGCGGCGTACTTCTGGCCCCCGGCGGTGGTCTCCATCTTCACCGACCATAGGGTTTGCAACTGCCCGTTGGTGTTGGCCAGCGCGCTTGAGGTTTCCTGAATGGCAGACGTATTCTGGCCCACCGTTGCCTGCAAATGCGTAGTCTTGGTCGCCTCGGCCTCGATATCCGAAGCTCTAACCTTGGCTTCTTCGACGATCGCGGCCGTGTTGGCCCATCCCTTCAATGCGTCTGCCTTCGCCCCACTACCACTGTCATCGCGCGTAGAAGCACGAAGAGCGTTGGTGGTGCTGGCCTGGGCTGAAACCACGCCGTCAAGTTCAGTGATGTCTGCGGTATTCGTTGCGACCTGCTGCGCCAGGCCATTGGCCGTCTCCACCGATTGCCCTACATCCAACCAGTACGTGGCGTTGGGCGGCGGGTTGCTGACCGGCACCTCCTGCTTCGCCTGGTAGATGCGATCGCCAGCCACCACCATCTGACCTTGCAGGTACACCTGCGTAGGCACGTACGCCCCAAGACTATCGAGGCCGTCGATCTGATCCTGCAAACCATCCAGTTCGCTGATCAGGTCCTGGCCCAACTCGGTCTTGCTGATCTTTCCAGCGAGCATTTCCAGGATCGGGCCAGCGTCTGCACTGGCTTGCCCCATCACGCCGTTGTCTACGGGATAGAACGGGCCGATGTTGCCGGTCCGGTCCACCAGACGCGCCCAGAAGAAGAACTGCGCGCCAGCCTGAAGCGCCTGCATGCTGTAATCCGCCTGGGGGTGCGCCAGGTCAGCTAACTTGGTTGCCACCGACAAGTCATTGGCCTGGCCATACCACAACTCAGTGCGCTGGGTGTCCTCCGACCCTGGTGGGAAGCCCCATTTGATGCCGATGCCGAAAAGTTCGCTGGTAGTGGTCAGGAACGCCACCGCCGGCGGCAATCCGACCTTTCCTTCCAGGTTGGTCAGGTTGGAGCTTTTCCAGACCGAAGAGATCTCGAAGGCGCTCACCGAACGCACCCGGGCTAGGTAGGCGCCCGAGTAAATGCCGGTGACGTCAACGCTTGTCGCGCCCGTGCGCTGCAGCTTGATCCAGTTGCCGCTGTCCTTGCGCCATTCCACGTCATACGCGACAGCGCCAGCCACAGCAGGCCAGGAGATGTTCATGGTGCTGATAGCCAGGCCCTGATCCACGGAGTAGTTCGACGTGATATCGACGCTCGCCGGGGCAGGAACGACGGTGATCGGCACAACGCTGATTGGGCGCGCCTCCAGTCGCGCCCCGGTGTCGATGTGATCGAACTTGCTCGGGTCGTACTGCACGGCCGATATTTCAAACACGCCAGGCTCCGGCCGCGCGACGCTGACCACGCGATAAAGCGGGATAGCCAGGTCGTCAGCATCCAGCGCCCACACCAGTTCGCGCTCAGGCGCAACGGAGTATTCAACGGTTACAGTGACTTGCCGGCCACTGACCTGCTGTACGGTACGGCCCTCACACTTGCCGTCGGGCAGGTTGAGGATAAGCCGGTCGCCGGGCTTGGCTTGGGTGTCGCGGTCCAGGGTGATGACCTTCCCGTTCACCGCAGCAATGCGCCCGCCCACCGGCCGACCGGCCAGGAGTTCGTCGGCGATCGGGATCACGTAGCCAGGCAGCGGGATGCGCCCGTCGAGGCCGACCTTGAAATTGACGGCACGGTCTTTGGAGTTGGTGAGCAGCGCCCACTTGCCTCGGCGCTGGGCCTCGGATTCTCGGGTGCAGCCGATGGCGCTGATTTCCAGCGGGTTGTCGCCGTAGCGGCGCTGAAGCTTGGCATCCGTAACGGCAGTGACGTCGGTGTCGTAATTGTTCAGCGGGTTGTCGTAGCTGATCAACGCGCGAGTGTACCGGGTGCGCTCCGACGCGCTCGAGTAGGTGAACTTGCCGTCGATCACGTTCGCCCGGGTGTAGGCGAAGTCGAAGTCGGTAGCCCGCGGCATATCCGCCAGCGTGAATACCTGGCCCTGGGCCCAGTAGGTCATGCCCCGGTAAATCGCCGAGATATCGCGCAGCAGCGACCAGGCGTCAGCCTTGCTCTGCAGGTTCAAGTTGCAGAGGAAGCGCGGTTCAATGCCGCCCTTCCCGTCCGGAACCAGCTGGTCGCAATACTGCGAGATGCGGTAGAGCTCCCACTTGTCCACCATCCACGGCTTGATGCGGCGGCCCAAGCCGAAACGGTCGTTCGTGGTGATGCCGTAAGTATGCCAAACGGGGTTGTCGGTCCAGGCCTCTTTGAATGTTCCGTCCCAGACGCCTGCATAAGTGCGTGACCTGGTGTCGTAGTTGCTCGGCACCTGCCACTTGCGGCCATCGCAATCAATCGTCACCGCAGGAATGCTACGGAACTGCTCGGCAGAAAACTCGATGTAAAGCAGCGCGGTGTTCGGGTATCGAATCTTCGCGTCGATCACCTCGGTGAAGCCGGCAATCTGCATGGTGTCGGAGATTTTGTTGTTGTTCTGGTTGGCCGTCAGTCGAGTGATGCGCAGCAGCCACCCGGTTGTCGCGCGCGCCAGATTGATGCGTCGGGTTCGCTCGTACAGGCTGGTGGTCTTGCCGGACACGGCCTCGTTCAAAACCTCCTGGTACGTGCCCCCATCCGTCGCTAGTTCGACTTTATACCCGATCGCGTAACCGTTGATGTTGCCGCCGGAGTCCACCGATTGGAGCGCAGGCCAGGCAAAGCGCACACGTACAGCCGATAGCTGGGTATTGGTGATCGCTCGAACCCAGGGCGTGCCGCTGCGCAGCTCGGTGCTGATGGTTGTTTCATTCTCAACCGATGGGATGCCCTGGATATAGGACTGGTCGACAGCCCCGCTGCGCCACTCCCATTTCACGTTCGGGAAGTTCATGTTCCCCTGCGGGTCTTGCAGCGGCGTATTGTCGAGGAAGATGTCCTTGGCGGTAGGTGCACCATCAAACTCGCCCTCACCTACGGCAATAAGCATTTTCGCAATGGCGACGGAACGCAGGCTGTCTGGTGCCTCGGTTGGAGTTTTAGGCTTCTCGGAACCGCCCTTGGCGCCATAAACATCGATCTTGCGTGCTGCGCCCATGCTTTTCTCCAGGCATAAAAAACCGCCTCTTGGGCGGCTTCAGTTTTTCGGGTATTGGCTACATCTGATCTTCGGCGTAAATGGCGGCACTGATGATCGCGCCACCCCAGCGCCGGCGGCCTGCACATAGCGAGACAGGATTGCCGGAGGCCGTTGTGTTCTTGGCGCTACCGAAGGCGTAGCCGGGGGTGTTCTCTGGTGCTGCGCTGGTCTTTAGGCCGCCGGCCTGGGGGCTGAGCATTTGGATTACACCGCCGGCAGCGAGTGCAATGCCCGGAGCAGCAAGAGCTTGAAAACCTGGGATGAAAGAAACGGCGATCAAGATCACGCCGACGATCGTTTGAAGAAGGCCCGCTCTCTTGCTGCCAGTAATGATTGGGGCGATGCGAATCGTTTCCGTCCCTGCGTAATCCAGCTCTTTAGCGCCAAGGTTCTTCGATCCGCGAAACACAGCAAACTCGATGCCCCGCGACTTGGCGTTTGAGATGAACCTTTCCAAACCTGGAATCTGTACACAGAGAGCCTTAATCGCTTCTGCTGGTGAGCGCACAGACAGCCGGAATGACCTTCCAAACCGCCGTAGCTGGCCGTAGAGGACGACGGTGGTAAGCGGTTGGTATTCAATTTTCAGCGCGGCCATATTTACTCCAGGCGTAAAAAAACCGCCCGGAGGCGGCTTGTTTTTAATTTTACTCAGAGGCAGTTCCGGACTGCCTTCTCCATGTCACTTCTGCCCCATCCAGGACCCCATGCCAGTCGTTGAAACAGCTTCACCGAGCTGCCGCTTGAAACCTTGCGGATACTCAGCAGCTCATCTGTCATGTTGTTGCTTGCAGCAACAAGGCGGTATCCGTACTCAGTCTCTGACATCGTCACGTCGCTGCGCGCGTCCTGCCATTTGGGAAATACGCAGAGCGCGTACTTTTTTGGGTCTTTGGCAGAACTGGCGGCAATGCTCGGATCCTTCGACTCAAGATCCCCTGGCGATACACATCCCGCTAGCATCGCCACCGCTACCGCCGCTATCAAAATCCGCATGTCGTTCCCTCTTTGGTTTGGCGGGACTGTAGCACTGAGGGAGCGGATGCAAATAGCCCAGCACGGATAGCAATCGCAGCGAATACCACAGAGGGACAGCAACCTCATCGCTTAAACTTTGAATCGGCTGATCAGCACGCCAAACGACGTCGCCAGTCGCGACAGTTCGGAGCTCGAAGCATTGGTTTGATGTGCCCCGGCCGCTGTTTGCGTGGAGAGATCCTGAATATTGACCAGATTACGATCAACCTCACGTGCAACCTGAGCCTGTTCTTCAGCGGCACTTGCGATCACGAGGTTCTTTTCATTGATGATTGAAACACCCTCAGTGATGCGGTCAAGGGCCTGGCCAGCCTCAATTGACTGCGCCCGCGTATCGGCTGCCAGCTCTTTACTTTTATTCATCGCGAGGACCGCTTCTTCTGCCCCCGAACGAACCTGTTGCATCATCGACTCGATGTCCGCCGTCGACGCCTGGGTCCGATGGGCAAGTGCTCGGACTTCATCGGCTACAACCGCGAACCCGCGACCTTGCTCACCCGCCCTTGCTGCTTCGATGGCCGCGTTCAGGGCCAGTAGATTTGTCTGCTCCGCAATGGCCCTGATCACCTCAAGTACTTTTGTGATCTCGTTGACACGGGTTGCAAGCACTTCAACCTTGCCGGTTGAGTTTGAAATCTCATCAGCCATTGCCCCCACAGAGCTAACGGCTCTGCGCACTTGATCACGCCCTTGCACAGCACTATGACTGGTTTGCTCAGAGGCTTCAGAAGCGCCTGTCGCATTTCGGGCTACCTCTTCCACCGCCGCAGTCATTTCGTTCACTGCCGTCGCCGCTTGCTGAATCTCATCATTCTGTCGCGTTAGGCCGCGTGAGCTTTCCTCCGTGACGGCGTTAAGCTCTTCAGATGCAGAGGCCAGTTGGTCAGCAGCACTGCCAATCTCTTTGACCGTGGTCCGGAGGTTTTGCTGCATTTTGTCCAGCGCACTCAGCAGTACACTGACCTCATCTCGCCCACTAACTTCAATATGTTTAGAAAGGTCACCCTCCGCCACTTCCTCAGCGCTGCGTAGAGCCATGGAAAGCGGCCGCGTGATCGAGCGCGTGATGATCATCCCCAAAGTGATGGCGGCCAGGAAGGCTATCATTACCCCTATGCCCAATATCCAGTAAGCGCTCGTAGTAACGGCCTCTGCCGTATCTGCGATCTCACCGCTTTGGCGATAGTTGGATGCAACAATGACTTTAAGCTCTTCATTAATGGCTTTGAAGGCCGGCGAAACTTCCTGCTGGAATAGCTGCGTAGCGCCATCAAGGTCGCCCGCCGTCGCCAGTGCGATCACTTTATTCGCCCCCTGCACATAGGCAGGCCAGTCTTTTTCGAACTGATCACCTGCCACACGCTCGTCATCGGCGAGAGGTGTCTGGCGGTATTCCTTGAAAAGCCGATCAACTTCCTTTTGACCGTCGGACATGGATTGCACTGCGGCGTCAAATTTGCTCGACTCTGCTTTAGAGTATTTATACAGCAGGGCAGCATGTAGATCCCTGG
>JABXJQ010000188.1_pt1 | contig 10054 bp, 17 predicted proteins | sample 7436221 | NCBI WGS metagenome assembly JABXJQ01 (sample SAMN14395755, study PRJNA613071) | wetland metagenome | isolation source: water sample H0 from high-altitude wetland | place: Chile: Salar de Huasco, high-altitude wetland | collected 2015-11-10
ACCCCCCGTTGCAGGCGCTCCAAGCTGACCAGGGGCCGCAGGACCACGACCCGCTGGGCGGTGGGGTTACCGTGCCACCCGTGGTGATGGTCCGCGTGGCATTGAACAGGCCCCCGTCGTTCAGGGCGAAGCTCACCGGCTTCCACGCCCCCGCGCCCGTGTACGTCTTGCCGTTGCCCTGGTCGATCACATAGGCCCCGACGTTCGCCCCGTGCTTCAGGTTCACGACCTCCAACTGCCAGTCCTGCCCGCCGTTCGCGTTGCGCCCGTCAATGACGAACACTGAGGCTATGCCGGGCGCGTTCGCCACGTTCACCTTCGCGCCGATGACCGTGGCGGCGAATGACCCGACGAACCGCGCGAATCCCTTGCCCTTGGTGCGGTGTTCATACTTGGCCCCGATGATGGTGATGGACCCCCCCGGCACGCCGCCCGGCCCCGCATCGCAGTCGATGAGGTAGTCCCCGTTGTTATCCCCGCTGGGGTCGATCAGCGTGTTCTGGTGCAGGCCGCTTGTGCTTTGGAAGTTCCACCCCGAAAGGGCGTTCTCGAAGCTGGAACACGCGATGAACAGACCGGGCGTGCCGGAGCTGACCGCGAACCCATCGCCGTTGAACCCCACGGCGAACACGTTCCGCACCTGTGACGCCTCCCCCATGTCGCCAAGGGCGATGCCAGCGGAGTAGAACGATGGATCGTAAGCCTTGCCCGTCCATCCCCCGTCAAGGCGCATGTCCGCGACCTGCAAGCCTTCGGAGTAGGCCGCGCCCGATCCGGTGGTGAAGTCAAGCCCCCAATTCGAGGACATGATGGTGAAGCGGTTCGGGAACCGTGCGTTAAGCCACTTGGCGTGATCGATCACCAGCATGGTGCCCGGCGTGCTGCCTGCGGGTGCCTGACTTGTGGCCACGGCCTGCCCCCAGCAGTTCGACCCCTGCCCTTCCAGGATGTTCAGCCCCGTGAGCATGGGCGAGCTTTCACGGTAGGTGCCAGCGGGCAGGATGATCCGCGTGCGGCCTTGCGTGTTTTGGTTCGGCCTTGCGTAGTTCGCCCCGTAGCCCATGTACGTGTCGGCGCTCCACAGTTCGTTGTTCACGGCTGCGGTGATCTTGTAGATCTGAAGGAACTCGGATGTGGGCCAACCGCGCGCCTCCCATGCGCCGGTGTAGTAGGGGAACTCGGCCTTGGCCTTGGCGTAATCATACCCAAGGGATGCGAGCGTGGCGTCGGTCATAAACGACACGCCGTACTTCTCGGCGATGACGGTGACGCCGGGCTGTGTGGTCTGGGCCTGTGTGCATGTGAGCAGGCAGGCCGCGAAGAGGGCTATGAGGTACCTCATCACTTTGTCTTTGTTGACACGCCCCGGTAGCTCACGCCCGTCTCGTCGATCACGGTGTGCGGGCGGTCGCCCATGTACCGCTTCGTGCCTCGCCACAGGCTCCGCTTGGTGATGTAATAGCAGGTCCGCTTTTCGTTCACGCTTCCGTCCACCAGGAACGTGAAGCCTCTCTTGCCGTGTCGCCACCGCACGGTGACTTTTCTCTGTGCCATTGTCAGGGGTTTATTGGTTTGCGTTTCCTCATCGAGCTGCAATGCTTTGAGCAGTACACGCCGGTCTTGCTCCTTTTCATCCGCCTGCGCAGGTCGGGCGAATCGGCCATCGGCCACCCGCAGCGAGCGCACTTCATAGGCATGTGTACGCCGTCAGCGATGCGGCAAGTACGGCGAACTCGAAGGCGTAGGCGATGGTGCCCGCGCGCGCTTTCAGTTCATCCACACTTGGCAGTTCCGCCTTCCAGTCCGCAATGAGCATCCATTGCCTATCGTACCAGTTCGACGCTGAGACATACCGCCAGTCCTTCCCTCGCGCCCTGTTCAACAGGTATCGGAACGCGAGCGTGAAGTACGCCCACGCCATCGGCACCCACAGGAGCGTGCGCCATTCCCAGCGGCTGAACGCCGCGCAAATGAGCAGGCCCGCCATGCCTACGGCCACAGCCCGCTCGATCAGTTCATCCCGATGGTTGATGGGGATGTTCGCCGCGATGTTCGCCGCGTCGGTGCGCGCTTCGAGCAACGCGATGGTGACCACGGCCAACAGGTAGAGGGATAGGGCGATCATGGCTCCGGTTGTTCGTCATCTACGGGCGGGCGCACCATGCGCATGTACTCATCTACGTCCGTATCCTTCAGCCACGCCGCGCGCCTCTGCTTTGCCTTCAGGTATTCATCCGGGTCCGTGATGTGGGCATCGGGGTCCGGTGGGTTATCGGCAGGTATCTCCACGGGCTGCTCGTCCGCCTTGGCGCTGTCGTAAGGGATCGCGGGGTCTATCGGCGGGTACTTCGCCGGATCCAAGGCGTCGGGGTTCACCGTGTACCGCGTGCGGGGTTTCACTTCCATGTGCCGTTCCAGTTTTTGTAGCTCCCGATCCAGTAGACCACGATGGGTATCAGCGCGAAGGCTGACCACCAGCCGCCGCTCTGCGCTACGGACCCTCCGCATAGCATGGCGCTGAACAGGTGAATGAGCAGGGCCACCCACCCGCGCGTCTTGCCCGACATCCATACCCCGGAAGAGGGATGGCGGAACAAAGCGAAGCGCACGAAGGTCAAGCGGTGTATCGCGGCTTGGTGTACGGGGTACGGCGTAGGGCTGGGCCAGCAAATGACGTGGCACCAGTCGGTGCCGCTGTTGTGATCCACTACGCACACGTCGTGCCCGTGCGTCACCAGCTCACCGGCGTGGAAGATGATCGGTCGGCTTGTGTCCATACGGACAAAGGTAAGCGTTCACCGATCACCGCAAAATGCCAGCCACCACCGCCCCGATGGTCACGGGAACAAGGATCGCGATCACCCGGCCGCGCCGCTTCACTTTCTTGTCAGCTTTCTCCACCCGCGCCAAGAGCAGATCCCCGTGATCCCGTAGACCCGCAATGGCGAGGCTGTCCGCCACCGATGCCCGCCTGAGCGCAGCGATAGCCGCCCGCAGTTCATCGGCCTCCCGCATCCTGGCCGAGATCTCCAGCACCGCGTTCCGGTTCCGGTAGTCCACCGTGAGGCGGTACACCGCGGCCTGCTTGACCTCCGCGAAGGGTGCCAGCACCATCGAATCGGGGAGCAGAGTCCACCTACGGTCTTGCGAGCAGCACGGCGCGGAGGCTGTCAAGGCCAGCACCATCAAGAGCGCGTTCAGCTTCATGGGCCAGGGTTTCGGGGGAGACGTTGCGGAAGCTGTCGGCGGTGTACCGCAGGCGTTCGGCGAGGGTGGTGAGGCTGTCGGCAACTCCGCGCCAGTGGTGGCTATCGGCGGTCAGGCTGTCGATGCGGCGGGTGAAGGCCGCGCGCTCCTCATCTACGCGCGGGTTCGGCTGCCACAGGTAGGCCAACCCTGCCAACAAGATGGCGGCGAGGATCCATCCGGCGTGCCTCACATCAACTCGAAATGCGGAGCGTCGATGAACGTTCCCTTTTCGTACGCCACCCCATCGCGGTCGAAGTCGCCTCCCCAGCGAACATCAACACCGCGCGCCTCCGCTACGGTCTTGATCACGTCAGCCAGCTCCTGAAGAGCCTTCAGGTTGTACGGGTCACCACCAACGATGCACACGTCCACCGCCCGGCTGAAGGGCATCCCCGGCCCCGTGATGTGCTTCGCCTTGCGGTAGAGCGTGGCGAGATCCGAATACGCATCGGGGTTCACCTTGCTCCTACCCGCCGCGAAGTATGCACGCTGTTGCTCCACCGTGCGATCCGTTTGCACGATGCGCCACGCGAAGCGCGTGTGATCCGCCGCCTCCCTCAACACGCCAGCGAGCCGCGCATCGCACTTGGCAAGGCGCTTCTCACTGGCGTCGTCGAAGGTCATTTTACTTGGGTTCAGGCTGTCCCGCGCTCACGCCAAGGCTCGTCGCCTCGGTCGGGTTGAACGCCTCGATGGTGAGGTAGAACGACACCGCCCGGTTCACCTGCACTTGCAATTCGCTCGTGCCGGTGTTTTTCACCACCACCCGAACGGCGCTCCCCAGTTCATCCACCTGCAAAACCGCATCGCGTGTAGTGGCGAACACGATGTTTTCAGGCGCCTCGTTCAGGTTCACGCGGATGGTCTGACCTACGGCCACGCGCACCCGCTGCCCGGTGGGGGCGGCGAAGAACTCGATGGCCTCGGTCAAGATGTCCGCGTTCATTTCGGCTCAGGTGCGCCTACGGTGAAGCCCAACGATGCGGCCTCAGCAGCCAGCACCGTCACGGCGATGCCGTCGCCGATCATGCGCTCCTCACCGGCGTCGAGGTCCGCATCGGCGGTGACGCCGATGTTCGAGGCTCCAGGCGTGCCGCTCACCACGTAGGCGCTCAGTCCGCCGGGTTGTACTTCCACCGTCGCGTCACCATCGGTGACGGTCCATGTGGGTTCGCCGTCCAGGTTCGCGGGGTTGCCGCTCTCGGTGGTCGGGGCAAGGGTAACGAGGATCTTCTGCTCGTTGGTCAGGACGATGTTCAAAGGCATGTTGTTGGTTTTTGTTTGGTTGCGAAGGTAAGTCTACCCGCTCATCTTGGCGAAGAGCACGCGGAAGATCCACGCGCCGCCGAAGCCGATCAGCACGCCCGTCAGCACCGGCATCGTAACCCCGTCGAAGTACGGACCCACTACGGGGATCTTCGCCATCAGCGTGGTTACCTCAGCGTGGCCCAGCATCAACGCCAAGGCCCCGGCACCGTTCGCCACCAGGAGCACGCGGTTCTTCGGGCGGCTGAAGTAGTAAAGGAAGCTGAACTTGTCGGGCGTGTTCTCGTTCTCCGGGATGGCGGGGATGATCGCCATCGCCTCGCGCACGACGAAGCCGCACATGGCGGCAGCGGGAAGCACCCAGCTCATTTCAGAAGGTCTTTCACCCACGCGCTCACCACGGTGAAGGCGTTGGATATGATGGACACCGCGCCCCACTTCAGGGCCAAGGCCACCAGCAGCGGCGTGACGTACCACGCGGCAACGGCCTCCAGCATGGGCTTGGGGATGAGCGCCACGCCGATGACCACGACGGCGGCTACCGCCGTGGTCATGATGTTCGACTTTACCCACGCCAGGGGTGAGAGCTTCGCCTTGTGCGCGTGGATGACCACGTAGGCGATGAGGATGAGCAGTGCGATGAGGAAGTTCATGGTGGTTGTTGGGTTTATCGTTCGTGTCGTATGTAGTCGCCCACCATGCGGTGGACGGCGTCGGTTGCTTTGGTGTTGGCTTCGACGGCGGCCTTCAGCGCGCCGCTGACCTCGGTGCTCTGCTTGACGAGCGTCATCATTTCACCGTGCGTCTCCTTTCTGTCGTTGCGATCCGCGCGGTGCATGGCGGCGATGTATCCTGCAGTTACTGCTATGGTGGTAGCTAGTGCTCCGATGATCCACATGGCTGCGTCGTTGTCGATGGTCATTAGTCTTCAGGTTTACCCACGTACCAAGTGATGCCCACCACCAAGATGACCACGAGCACCGCTATGGAGAGGGCGAAGATCATGGGGCGTAGGAGCCGTTCACTGAAACAACACGATACCCAGACAGCCCGGAGGAATAGATCATCGTGAACGCGCTTGATGCTGCCAATGTCTGAGATGTCTCTCCATCTATCGTATTGCCGTTGCCGTCTATGGTAAAATCTTGGGCAGTGCTGACGAACTCCATCCTGAACCCATCAGAAGGCGAGGCGGGCAGGTCGTATGTGATCGTTGATCCCGCGTTACTGATCACCGTCTTGTCGCCGGTGACATAGGCGTCGTTGGCTGTTATCACGCGCACGCCGGGGGCGGCCATCGCACCATACACCGTATCCACGATATCCTTCATGCTCTCCCGAACATCCTGTTCGGAAATGTCGTTTGCGTTGTTGTCCGCGATCCGCGTGTCTATGCTCGCATTGAGCAGAGTTTGTGTGAGTAGGTCTGCCATGTCTTAAATGTTGAATCCGTCTGTGAATCCATCTTCGTCGAATGCGCCGCCATCGCCACCGCCGGTGATCGTCGATTCTTCCACCATCCATGCGCTCATGCCGCAATCCCCCGCTTCGCTCAACGATGCCGAGGCGAAGGTCTCCGCGCCCACCATCGCCGTGTCGCAATCCAACTCGGCCACCGGGTCCGGCGCGGCGATCACCAGCACGTAGGTATCCGTGCCGTCCGTCACCAAGGTCGCCCCCATGCGGTCCAGCACGCTCGTGAGGTCGCAGTCCGTGGCGCACTCGCCATCGGCCCCCGTGACCATGAGCACGCGGATGGTCGCGTCGTCCCCCGATGCCACGATAGCCTCCCGGAGCGCCTGCATCGCGGTTTCGCCTTCGCAGGTCAGCCGTATGTCGTACCCCGCGCACAGGGCACCCACGGCCACCGTGGTGATATCCATGCGTAGCGCCTGTGTCTCATCGTCGAAGGTCATCGACAGGAGCGTCAAGTCCGATAGATCGGATGTCGAGCAGCTATCCAATCCGGCGATGCCACTACCGGGAGCCGTTCCATAGGTAGGCTCAGGTGCCGTTCCGCCCACCGTGGTGATCCACGTATTGTCAGGCGGCGAAGGCTCAGTGAAGGTGTCGAACACTGAATACGCCTTGGCGTTTAGCGGATCGGCGGCGTAGGTGCCTCCAGAAGTGACCAACCAATTCGTGAAAGGCCCGCCTGTTGCAATGTGTATACTGTCCTCCATGCTCACGCCGCCGACCTTCGTCCAACGGGGATATCCAAGGTGCTCCCCATCCGGGCAGTAGACGCCGTTCACATCGGCATCGCCCGCGCCTTCAAGCACAATGGCACCCGAACATGCAGCCGCCGCCTCAACGTACCGGATGGACCCGCACCCGCCCGCGTAGTTCACCACGCGCTGAAGTAGCGCCTCGATCGTTAGTATGGGGTTAGTACACGTCACTGCGGTGGGCCTTTTGCAAAAGGGCCGCGTCAATAGCGGCCCCTTTGCGATGTGTCAGATAGCGATCAGGTCGCCACGATCAGATGTAGAGCCGCGTCGCCATTGGCGTCGAGCACGATCTTCTTTCGTAGCCACATCTCCAGGTCATCGAGCGCGTCGCCGCACGCGATGTCGTTCGTCAGGGTTTCACCTGCCACGGTGCTGATGTATGTGCGGATGCCGCCAACGCCCGTCGCGGTGACTTTCACCGAGATGGCGTTGATCAGTTCCTGTACCCCGATGGCGGGGTTGGAACATTCAACGTAGGGGTCTCCTGCTGCCATTGTCGTTCAGGTTAGAGGAGGTTGTCGTCATCGGCCGCCAGCACATAGGCGTCGCGCACCGGAGGACGGGTGGCGTTGAACTTGAACTGAAGGTTGATCACCTGCAACTCCTCCCGGTTGTTGCTGATGTCGTTCTTGCCCTTCACCACGGCGAGGATACCGGTGTTGCCGCCGAAGATGTAGCCGTTGCTGTCCACCGGCCAGATCCGGTACTGCGTGTTGCACGCCGTGGAACGCATGAACTCGTAGTTCGTGTCGTTCAGGTCATAGATGTCGAGCGTTCCCGTGTAGGTGTTCTTGCCGTAGTTCACCTTGCCACCGGGGATCTTGCGCTCGGCACCGAACTCCGTGGTGATGGCGCCGATGCCCAGCAAGCGCCGGATCGCCGTGTCCGCCGTGCTGTCATCGCTGATGCGGCTCGACAGCTCTGCCGGGTCTTCGATGTTCGCGATCGGCTGGTCGCCCTTGGCGATGAGCCAATAGACGATCTCCGCATCGAGCAGGTCAGGGTTGCAGGCGTTGAAGTCTGTCGGCTGGAGGAGCGAGTCGCATCCGTCCGGACATTCGAGTAGGTCGAGGCTCATGGTAGCTCTTTGTTGCTGCCACGAAGTAGGGGGCGTTACGAGATGGCCCCCGATAACGTCCCTTCTTTTCCCGATTTCGTCACGAAGGGCACGTGAAGGTATCGTACTCGGAATACCCTGCCGTACACTCGTCCACGTAGATGCGGATGCGGAAGTATCCGGTCTCCTGGCCCTCGATCGGGCGGTAGACGCCGGTGCCGGTCTCGGCCCATTCGTCTGCCGAGAGGTCCAGCTCGGTGTCCTCCCACGTGGTACTGTCCGCACTGTATTGAAGGATGCCCGAATAGCCGTCCACCATGTCGGCCTCGATGGTCACGAAGCACCCATCGTCATCGCTGTCCACCTCGAAGAGCACGATGTCGCACAGCCTACGCCACTCCTGCGCGTTCATGTCCCACCATACGGTGTAGTCGCTGTCGACACCCCGAAAGGTGGCGATGCCCGATGTGCATTCCTGGTACTCTCCGAAGTCACCACCGGAGTACAGGACGAACTCCGGGGAATCGATGGACAGGTACGTGCGACCTTCGCCGGGCACGGCGTCGTCGAAGTCGTATGCCGAGGTGCAGGGGTCGTCGCATGGGGGGTCGAAGGTGTCGCAGCACGCCACGGCCTCGCTCTCGATGCGGTAGGTCAGGGTGATGTCCGCAAGGCACTCCCCGAAGCCTTCGGGACGCTCCACCTGCACCACCACGTCGGTGATGGTGTCGCTGCCGCCGTCGCGGTAGTTCATCGTGATGGTGTCATGCAGGGGCAGGTCCGAGAGGGCGTCCACCACATGCCACGGCACCATGCCGATGTGAACGGTCCACCGCGTCTCCTTGCGGCGGAAGGTCTCCACGGCGTCGCCGTTCTGGTCTTGCTCGGCGTCGATCACTATGCGCACCTCCGGCAATATGGGCAGGGCGTCCGCAGGCAGGTACATGCCGTTGGTGAAGCCGTCACCGTAGTAGGTGTTCCCCACGTTCCCGCAGTTCGACCAATCGAGGCGCGGGTAGCAGGTGGATGTATCGGCGGGGCACGATATGCGCACGTCGGTGATGCAGCCGTCGAAGGCGGAGTTTCCGGAGAACGTTATGGTGTCCCCCAGCTCGAAGGGCGTGGTGAAGGTGTAGGTGCCGTCCTCCTCGATGTTCATCGCATAGGCGGAGAGCTGCACCAATAGGTAGCCCGTGGCGGATCGGTCGATGACGCTCACGACGTCGTTCCGGTACACGTTGGCTTGTTGGGTGTTCGCCCAAAGCGCATACGTGCTATCGTGAGCAAGCTGCCAACGGTAGACGACGTTCGATTGGGTGGCCCGGTCAATGACTACCGGAACGTCATCCGGGGAAACATTGTCGAACGTGGCATACATGTGCCTGCTCGGGTCTCCGTAGGGGGCTACCATTTCGGTCTTCTCGCACGCCATAAGCGCCAAGGTCAACACGGCGGTGATCACTGTTCTCATGCCGCCAAAGCTACCTAAACCATGCCAACCCCTTCCTTCACCGACTTCAACGGCCAGATCCACACCCCGTGGCGCTGGTACGACGACCCCGACAAGCTCACCGAACGCACCTACCCCTGCGACACGGAAGAGTGCCCGTTCAAGCTCCGGTGGAAGTCCGCGTCCTTGCCCTCGTTCCAGCTTGCAACCTCGCCATCGCTGAACACCGTCACCTCGTGGACCCTTCACGACAGCGACGGCGTGGAGGTCGTGGACCTTGCCGCTGACCTTGACCTCATCAAGTACAAGCGCATCTCAGGCATCGACTACCTCTATTACCTCGGCTCACCCCTCACCGAAGACCTTCCGCAAGCCACGTACTACGGGCGCATCGTACGCGATGGCATCACCTATTACAGCGAGCCGGTCACGATATTCTGTGAGGCGTTCGGGGATAACGAGTTCGATCCGGCGTTCACCGAAGGGCTGTCCTTCGCCGAAGGTCCGGGGTGGGCCGTCACCTCCTTCGCCCGCATCCTTGCCGACACCAAGCCCACGCCGGGCGCACCATCGGACCCCGCCCTTGAGGTCGAGGGCACTCAGGTGGCGAACTTCGGCGATGACTTCCTCTACACCTGGACCGGGGGCATGTGGGTCACGTCCAACCCCTCGGCGTCGATCGGATGGTACGACGCATCCACCGGCAACTGGTATCAATACAGCGGCTCCGCGTGGTCGGGCATGGTCACGGACCCCATCACCGCCGACGTGAACGGCATATGCTTCAGCGGGGCCTACCCG
>JABXJQ010000190.1_pt1 | contig 9978 bp, 10 predicted proteins | sample 7436221 | NCBI WGS metagenome assembly JABXJQ01 (sample SAMN14395755, study PRJNA613071) | wetland metagenome | isolation source: water sample H0 from high-altitude wetland | place: Chile: Salar de Huasco, high-altitude wetland | collected 2015-11-10
TTCCTGAAACATACGTGGCATTATTACGAATTGTTTGAATGGTTTGAATCCCAGCGTCAGCGGCTTGAAGCGGTACAAATGGACCAAACTTACCTGCTCCCGTTGCCCCTGAATAAAGTATATGTGATGCCGTTGCTGCTGTTTTACCTATTGGCGCACTTGGCGTTGTTGGAGTAGCTCTTGACGCTGTACTTCCGCTATTTGTATATCCTAAAGTTAATTGAGGTACGCCAGCCCCTAATGCAGTAGCTTGTGGATTAAAAAATAGTTATGGCCTCTGAAAATATAATATCTCCTAACTTTTGGAAAGGACTTGTAACAGTAGCTACAATAGTTGCTGGGGTGTTTTATATTGAGAAGTCGATGAAAGATACGATAAAGGAGAGTATGATTACAATGGAGTATCGGGTTAATTTAATTGAAAAAACCATTGAGAGCCAAAGTAAGTTGTTAACTGAGTTAACTTTAAACGTAGCTTCTTGTACTTACAGAGTTAATACACATCAAGATTTGTTAAAAGAAATGTTAGAAAAATCATTTGTTAAGCCCGAAGAGCCAAAGATTCAAGATAAATAATGGTAAGTAAAAATTTTGTTATTCAAGAGTTTGTAGATAAAGACACTTTCGATAAAGAAGGTGATAAATCTATTGACTTACTTGATAAAAGGGTTATAGATATTGCTCAATTTTTAAGAGATGACATTGGACTTCCTATTACGATCAATAATTGGCACACGGGGGGACAATACCACGAAAGCGGGCTTAGGGACTTTAACACTAAAACAGGCGCTAAGAACTCGGCGCATAAAAAAGGGCAGGCTATTGATGTAAAAGCAAAAGGGTACGACGGTCAAAAATGGTACGATTATGTAGTAAAGAATGCTAAAAAATTGTACGATTTAGGGCTAAGAAGAATTGAGGACAAAAGTATAGCTACTACATGGTGTCACATGGATATAAAAGAACACGGAATTAAGAATACAATAACAATTATAAATTTAACAAAAGTAACAGAAACAATTAAATTTTAGATTATGGAAGAGAAAAAAGAATTATGGATTAAGACAGTATTATTTTACCCATTTAGAATGATTGCTTCGTTTATGAGCGCACTTGCTATGGGTGAAGATGGGTTAAGTCTTAAAAAGATTTTAGCTACTTACGCCACTTATATAGCTGCTAAGATTACCGAGAAAAAACTTGATTTGAACAATGTAATTATTTTAGTTTTAATTTGGCTTGTATATGCCGGTATTTTAGTTGGTATTTACTCTATTAAAGATATTTCGGGGGCAATTACAAGCTATAAAACAGGAAAAAATGAAGAGCCTAAGTAGTCGTGATATTGGTATTCTTGTAGTAACGGGAGTGTTATTCTTGATTTTAGGAATTGCAGTAGCTAAGTTATTTTTTCCTACTGTAGTTAAGGAAACTATATTAGATACCGAACTTACTTTAAAGCTACAAAAGCAGAACGATAGCTTACAAAATGTTATTGTTTATCGTGAACAGGATGTTGTGGCGAAAGAGCGCAGAGATAAGATTTCGGATTCAATCTTAATTATGAATAACAAAAACCTAAAAAAAGACTATGAAAAACTATCTAATATGGACGATTCTACTTTTGTCGTCTATCTTATCGCTCGCGCAAAGCGATAACATTTGTATTCCAAGAGCATTGGCGGAATACTATGCGAGGCAAGATGTATACGCTGATAAATTATATGCCGATTCTATTCAATTAGGCAATAAGATTCAATCTAGGGATAGCATTATTATGCTATTAAAGATGGATAAAGCCGATTTAAAGCAAGAACTAGGTAATAAGGATAGAATAATCGACGGCTATAGAAGCACTGTTGTAAAGCTTAATACCGAGAATTCGGGACTAAAATCTACCGTTCACAAACAAAGGAAAATCATATTTTGGGAAACCATTACTAACTTAGCTAAGGATATTGGCATTGGTTTAAGTTTGTTTAAAATTATCTAATATCTCAATGTCTTATTTGAGTATATTTAAGGCATTATGGCAATTACAAAAGCTCAATTAGTAGATGATATTTTAATAGTATTAAGTAGGTTTTCAATTACCGATGACACGCGCTTAGACAGAGATTGGATTTCTTTTAAAGCAGACCAAATAAGAGCGCAATTAATTATCGCTCGTTACGATGACAAAAAATCAATTGACCAAGCGTGGCTTTCGGATTTAGGACTCGTAACATTTTATCCAGTGAATTTCGTGGATGACCCTTCAGTTACTTATTGTTGTTCAGATATTAGTAAAACTACTTTACCCAAACCTATTGCTATTGGTGATGAATTTGATACCTCAGATATAGGATTATACGCAGTAATGTCAGCTTGTGGTAAAACTAAATTCTATAAGAAAGGAATTGAGCTTTGGAAAGATATTCCCGAAGAACATATTTACTCTAAATTCAGTTGGTATTTTAGAATTAATACTGCTATGTATGTGAATAAAAAAATCACACAAGCTAGAGTGTTAATGATATTAGAAACACCTAGTGATGGGTATTTTATTAACTCAGCGCCTGTAACTACAATAACTGCGGGAACTGTTTACATTGTTAAAGACAAACAAATTTATTACAATAGTGCGCTGTATGCTCCAGAAAGTACTTTTACGGGAGTGTCGGGATTTACTAGCTTTACAGGAAATGGTACTGTTTACCTTAATTCACAAAAAGAAGCTTTAGATAAAACCCAACCCTACCCGATTAGTAGTGATATGGCTAGACAAATACTTATTGAGATTTGTACTAAAGAATTTAAAATAGAACAATCACAATTAATAGATACTGACAATGACAGTAAAGACCAGCAAGTCCCTCAAAACAATAGCGTTTCAAAATAGTTTTGTTTCTATTGCACAAAGGAGAGTAAAGAAGGTAACCGGAAAAGTAGTAGATAAAAAAGAAATAAAAAGAGTATGGAAAAATTGGTTAGAGGAATACGTGATAAAAGGAGTACTTGCGGGGAAGAAGATTCCAATGGGAAAGTACGCGAATATTTACGTTCAAGGAACACCGCTTTTACAAATAGATGCACTGCCGTTAATAAAAGCGGGAAAGTGTGTGAGTAGAAATGGGACTATACGAAAAATAAAATTTAATAGAAAGAGAAAAGATATAGTGTATGAAGTAGTTTACGAAAACGAATTAGCAAAAAGTAAATTATACTTTGACACCGCCCCACCCTTAGCTAAGAGATTAACTAAGAGTTTAAATGAAACAAATACTTATTACAAAATTTGTAATAAAATAAAAAAAGAAAAATAATTTACAAAAATTGTAAATATGATAAATAAATTAGTCTCAGTAAAAAATGTCATCATTAATATAATGGATGACTTAGCTTTAGACCACTCTAAATATACTCCAATGTTCACTAATTGGGCATTAACCGCAGAGAAGAAAATCGGTGGTTACTATCAATATGTAAAGAAACACGCCGTACTTGATATACACGGCTGTCACGCTGAATTACCTTGTGATGCCGTTTACCTTCAAAGAGCTATTATGGGTGACTTAGGAGATTGTTGTACTGATATTTTTGAGAGAACCTGTGGGGTGTTAGGTAATTTTAATGTTGACGCAACGGCGGGGAATATTAATCTATCTTCTTTTTTAATTGTTGACTTAGGGGCTAATGCAGATGGAACTACTGCGATAACAGGATTCGTAAGATACGAAGTACAAGATAATAAGATAATCTTTTTAGACAACTACGATGGACAGAAAGTAACCATACAATATTTAGGTATGCAAACCGACTGTAACGGCATTCCTGATGTTGGAGAGAATCACATAGAAGCCATAGGTGAATATTGTCTTTGGAGATATAGAAGAAGAAGTATTAAAAGTGGAATTGATATAGGCGTAGTAAGAGATCATAAAAAAGAGTGGGAACAACTATGCGCTTGCGCAAGGGCTGATGACGCTTGGCTATCGGATTCAGAGAGAACTATGATTGTCGAATTATTACACGACCCATTCGCGGGGAAAGGACTTTGGTTAGGAATGAATACTACAACTGGTAATTACTATATATAATGGAATTTACAAACACCTTTGATAAGGGTATGAATAGCGACATGAATGTTATTTATCAGCCCGATGGAACTTATAGATACGCTAAGAATTGTCAGATAATCTCACAAGACGGCAATAACTATACTATTAAAGATGTTTTAGGTAACATACATACATTTACTATTAACACCGCTTACACAAGTTACGATCCAATTGGAGGTGTTACCTACCAAATAAAACCAATGCCAATAGGATTTATTTCCTTTCCTGATGTACTTGTTGTGTTTAGCACCAATACAGTTGGTGGCCCAAGCGGAATAGCTTATGGGGAAATTGGGCTTCTTTATTACAAACAATATGGAGAAGGGATTGAGCCTACAGATATGTATAGTCCAAGCCCTTCAGGGAATCCTAATTTTCATACTGGGTATCAAGTATTATACCATCACGCTAGTTTAAATTTTTCTAACCTTCATAAAATTGAGGGCTTTGCATTTCCTGAAAACAATCTTATTAAACGCGTTTATTGGACTGACAACTTTAATGAACCAAGAGTATTTAATATTGCGGATACTATATTTACAACTTATTATACAGGCGCAGCCGATTTAACTGTTGGAACTCAATACATGGTATTAGAAGGCGTAATAGAACACCCCGTAGCATCGGCAACATATTATGGGCCAGGACTCACAACAGGGAACGTTTTTACAGCAACAACATCATCATACACAGATAAAACTACTCCAAACCCTAAAGTTAAAGTAATTAAATATTATGATTATAGATTATTAACATGGACTCCAGATAGAACATTAGGTAATATTAATTTTAGTTCTTATGGAACTGGCTCGGTAAATTGCGGACACAAAGTTTATTTTTATCGCGTTGGTAAATTATCGGCTGGAATATATTCTTCATGGTCATATTGCTCTGCTCCAATTCATGTAGGAATGGCTAATGATTCAGGAACGCTAACAGGAAACGCTTACCACGATTTTGTTGGCGCAGGGTCTTCGTCTACGTTGGTTAATAGTTTCAAGTCCGTTAAGGTTTCTATAGATAATATTGACACTTTTAATGATGTAATACAATTAGGTGTTGCAGAATTCGATCAATCATTGTCTACACCATATAATTTAGCGATAGTAAATCAAAGTACAATTACTAGTTCTTCAATTGTTTTAGAACATAATGGGACGACAAATTTAGGAACGTTAACATTATCGGATATTACTTTATTTCCTGCGAGTATTTTAAAGATTAAAACACTCACAACAAATAAAAATTATAATTTAATTGGAAATATAACCGAGAGGGATGAGTTTACAGAAGAAACAACAGTGACTTCTTTGGCTAGTTTTGAATATCCGTTAATTGAACAAGGTGATAATGATACTTGTTCAAATTTAGAGGTGTTTGATAACGTTGCTCCATCCGTTGGTGCTCGGCCAGGTGTAAACCAAGTGTTTCCAAATTCTAGGTGGTATGTTACATTAGGTAATTTAGGAGCAGATACAGTTACTTATAATGGCGTTAGTTACATTACAGGCGATGTTATAGTCGGGGTGACTGGATTTTATACTATTACGTATGGTAGCGTAACAGCACAGGTAAGACCATGTGTGAATAATAGTAAGTATACTGCGATAAATTCAACAACAACTTCTTTTCAAAGAAATAATCCTGTACAATTTGATAGTACGGTATATGGGTTTTGGGATTATAAAAATCCAGCCGTTGATGAAAAGATAAGAGGATATTGGAGTAATGAGAAATATAGAATTGGAATTTTATATTTTGATTTAAAGGGTAATCCATTTTACGTTCGTCACTTGCAAGATTATACGTTTCCAACTATTTACAATAAAACTGGCGGGGGACTTTTACGAGAAGACATAACTGTTGGTGGAGCTGGAAATTTATTATACTCTTTAAATCCAAGCGGATTAAAAATAAGCATAGACATTCCTACAAGTTTAGTTGGACAAGTAAGTGGATTTAGTATTGTTAGGTCTGAAAGAGATGCTAGAATAATAACGCAGGGATGGGTAGATAAAATGGTATATGCTGCGGGGCCTCCTGTTGTGGAATTTCCGCTACCGGGCCTTACGTTTAGTACACTAGCATTATATGGAGCAACTCCAGCACAAGAAGTATACACTTATATTTGCCCTGATCACTTAATTGATGTTCCGCTTAAAAAAGCAGTGGGTGTTGTTGGGGATAAAATGGAGGAGGCTTGTTGGATTAGTCCTTATGATTTTACTGGTGCTGCAACTCCTTATACATGGTATAAATCATACGGAGATGTTCAATCAGTAGTTGTAAAAATGACGGGTAGACCAGGCTCTGACGCTAATTCATTACAAGTTGTTTCATTAAACGATTGTGGTGGAGTGGGTTGGATTTCTACTAATGAGACTGAGTATGTAGTAAATTGGACTGGTGCATCGGGAACTGATTTTAACAATAGGGTTGAAACTGCGGCAGGTGGATTTTACCCTAATAATGGTTGTACTGGAGGTGTCCCAGATATGGGTACTTTAAGGGGTGGGCCAAGTGCGAAAAAATTAATATGGAGAAGCGGAGACGCATTATATTATTGGAATACAAACAACCCATATTCAACAACTGACGGAGTAGAGAAAATTCTTATGAATTATTGTAAGAATATTTTACCCGCTGATCAATATGGCGGAAGCGGAGACGCTGCAATAGCCGACACTGAATATATTTCTACTGGTCATTATCAACCAATAAACGCAACTGTATTAGCAGATACGTATGCTTTAAAATTAGTATATACTGTTAGTGCTGGTGTTTTAATTTTAAATGAAACAATAACAGGTGGTACTTCGGGTGCTACAGGAGTTATACGTGTTATAAATGGAACTACATTATATATAGGAACGGTAACGGGAACATTTGTAAATGGAGAAACAATAACTGGAGGTACATCTGCTGCAACTGGAGTAATTACATCTAATGAATTTGTTTATCATTTTGAAGGAATGGAAGTTTGGGGTGGTGATTGTTATACTTGTTGGATTGACCAAGCTTATGTATTATATGATAATGGATACCCAACAGCAACAGCTCCGCCTTCTTATGGGTTAACATATTTTTTCCCTTGTGAGTGTAATTCAAATTACAATTTACGAAGGGGAAGAAAGGCTAGTAATAGTTATGTTTATCCAGCTTCAGCAGCAGGTAATTCCATAGTTTGGGATGATGGCGGGGGAAATACAAGATTAGAAGACTATAGTTATAATCCTAGTTATTCAGCAGAGGGGCAAATGTTCAAATATCCTGCTTTACCTTTAAGTTTTATTAATGCAAGTAATTTCCCTGTTCGTGTAAGATATGCGGGAGTGAAATTTTTTGGGGAGTTAATTGATTCATTTAGGGTATTTTTAACTAACGATTATAAAGATTTGAATGGTCAGAGTGGTGAAATAAATAACATTCGAGAAAGAGACGGTAGAGTTATTGTGTGGCAGAATTACTCTGTAGTAACTGTTCCTGTTTTAGAAAGACAATTGTTAGGTGCAGCTTCGGGAGCAGCGACAACTATTGGTACTGGAGATGTTGCGGATAGATTTGACCCGCTAAATTCTTTTCATGGCAATCAACACCAACACGGACTTACCATAACAGAGTACGGATTCTTGTGGTTTGATATGAGAAATAAGTGTGTTGTGGCTATGGATATGGGTGGTGGAATCATTGAAGTTTCTAAAATCGCTAGACAACAAGGATACTTTAACGAAGCTTTTTTAGAGAATACAGGAACTTACCAAGGCACTACTGCTATGATTAATGACCCTTTATGGGACATTACAAGCGATATGCCTTTAGTAGGAGTTGGTGTAGTTGGAGTTTATGAGCCTAAGCTTAAAATGACTTATTTAACCTTTAAATTCGTTCAAAGGATGAATGATGGAATTACTGAAAGTTATATTAATAAGGACTTTACTATCTGTTACTATCATACTGATAAGTGTTTTACTGAATTTGTAGACTGTACCCCTGCAATATGGCACAATCACAATCAAATAGTAATTGCTACTAAACGACCAATGAATCCAACTAAATACTACGGGCCAGGAATGGCATCTACTAGTTTTGTAGTTGGAGACATTGTTCGTGGGGCAACTGATAACATAGAGTATATCTGTACTGCGGCGGTAACTATTACTACTTATGACCCAAGTGTTAATACCGATCCTACGTATGCGGGGAATGTTTATTGGACTGTGGTTAATTCTACTGACCAAATATGGGTATTAAATCAGCCGACTACTTTAGGCCAAACTACCGCGCCAGGGTATCAATACAACAAGTATTTTGGAATTGTAGTAGATAACGTGTTTGATTATGTTGTAAGCCCCAAGAAAGGGGTTATAAGCGTAACTAATTACGAGGCTGGGCAAGTAGGGGATAATATCACCGACATCACTACAACGGCTGATAATAGTCAAACTGGGACTGTTTCAAGTATTCAAAGTTGGAATAGGTCTTATCAGTATAAAGATGGTAGTTGGTGGGGAGAATACCCGCTGAATAGCACTACTTCAAGGATTACTGATAAGTATTTAAAGGTAAGAATGACTAAACATAACTGGGTAACGAATCCGACTGTTGAGGCAGGATTAAGGTTTGTGGTTCAATATATTAAATCTTTCTTCTTCCCAAAAAGATAATTAATTGTAACCTTTTACTAAAACATTCGTTAAACTAGATAAAACATACTTATGGAATTTATTAGAGACGAGAAAAGGGATCGGAAGATTCACTTTATCATAATTACATTAACTATTTTAATGTTATTTTTCGGGATGTGTAGTCAACCTGCAACCGCTCAAATTTGCACAATAAAGGACTTACAATCACTTTTATCAAGAAGTGAGACTGATAGTGTTCTGAAAATAGAACGTCTCGCTGCGGTCAAATTTCACAAGCTAATTAATGAATATCGAGTCTCTAAAGGTGTCAAGCCTTTACGGTGGAATGATACACTTTGGTTAGCGGCTAGGAATCACAACATATATATGTGGTCTGTAAATTTATTATGGCACAATGAGGATAAAAAGGATAAGTGTTTTACTGGTGTTGAAATAGATGATAGAGTAGCTTATGTAGCGAAAACAAATTTACACTACATGGGAGAAAACTGTCTTTTTAACTATGACACTAAAGGTAAAAACATTAAAATTATAGCTGAAAAAATAGCTAAAGAAAGTTTTAAGATTTGGAAAGAATCCGTTGGACATAATGAAAATATGCTTTTGCGGGAGTACGAATTTCACGGGACGGCATTTAATATTATAAAAAGTAAAGAATACGGAATAATGGTGTGGGGGACTGATGACTTTTGTAAATCCACTCCTTTTTTTGCTAATAAATAGCTATTAACATTTGTCGGTTAATAATATAATTGTCAATAATTTATAATTTTATCTTACTTTGCGGTAAATACTTACCCAATGAAGATAGCTCCAAAACGTTATGCTAACGGTGGACAAACTCCACAAGACCCGCCTAGCAAAAAAAAATACGATTATTCTAAAAGTAAAGAAACTACTTTAACTAAAGAACAACTTTTAGCTAAAGGGTATGAAGAATTGACTGATGAGAAAGGACAAAAGCATTGGGGTATGCAGTCAGAGGTTAAAACACCAAAAAATCCACCTCCCGTAAGACCAACGCCAGTGCCGCCTCCAACGGGTAAGCCTGTTATTAAGGGTAGTGGAAGTGGGGGAGTTAAACCACCGCCGCCAAGAAAGCCTAAACCAGAAACGGTAAGACCTACTGAAAATAACAGTCAGGAACTTTATCATATACCAGAAACTAAAACTCCTGCGTTAAACTTAGATATATCTACAAGACAAAACAGAAAACAATACGGAAATACATT